>WUUC01172987.1_pt1 | contig 32981 bp, 24 predicted proteins | sample 6278441 | NCBI WGS metagenome assembly WUUC01 (sample SAMN13675441, study PRJNA597444) | soil metagenome | isolation source: soil | place: USA: Washington | collected 2017-10
CCAACCATTGGTCCAGCCTCGACACCGAGCACTACCCTAAAACACCCGTCCCCGCCGGGGCGGAATCCAACTAACCAAGCCTCCACGAAACCCGGGGCGATTAACAGTGACGAGTGAAACACCGGCCTACACGCTGAAAACACAACGCCAGTCCCTGCGGTTCAGCGGGATTGCCGGATACCGATCATGGCGGTGGACACAATCCAGGCTGATGGGGAGACGGAGATCGATGGGGAGTGGCGTTCGCCTGCGCTTGGCGGGCTCGGTCATAGCAATGGCTCTGGTACTCGTCGGGTGTGACGGGGCCGGCGGATCTTCGGGGTCAGCGGGTGTTACACCAACGGCCCGCACGTCGGCGCCGGACGGCCGCGAAGGGACGGATCGGGTCAAGCCGTCGAGGAAACCTCGACTGGCGCAGGCGACGCGCGAGTCGGCTGCTCAGACCATTGCTCGAAAAGTACTCAGCCGACTCTCGACGGAAGAGCAGGTGGGACAGCTGTTGCTGGTCGGTGTTCCCGCGAACGGGACGTCGATAAGCGTGCTTCGACAGCTGGCCCGAGTCCACGTCGGCGGCATCATGCTGACCGGTCGGAGCGACCTCGGCGCCGAGGCGACCAAACGCATCGTCCGGAAAGCGCAGGTGGAACTTGTGCACCGTGGGAGGCCGGCGGCGCGCCTGCTCGTGGCAACGGATCAGGAGGGCGGTGCCGTTCAGGTTCTCAGCGGGCCAGGCTTCGACGACCAACCGACCGCAGTCAAACAGAGCAGGTGGACCACGGGCCGGCTGACGTCCCAGGCGCAGCGATGGGGAGATCAGCTGCAGGCAGCAGGCGTCAACCTCAACCTGGCACCCGTCGCGGATATCGTTCCCCGGTCGTCCGACCCCCGCACGAACGCACCCATCGGCAAACTGGATCGGCAGCTTGGGGGGAGCGCAGGAACTGTCCGGTCGCAAGCGACTGCATTCGCGTGTGGCATGCGCGCCGCCGGTGTTGGGACAGCCGTCAAGCACTTCCCTGGACTGGGATACGTGAGCGGCAACACCGACTACTCTGCTCGGGTCATCGACCGCACCATCGATTGGCAAGATCCCGGTCTAAGGGTGTTTGCCCAGGTCGCCAAGGCCTGTGGATCCGTAATCATGACATCGACCGCCGTCTACGCTCGGCTTGCCCGGGGCCGCCCAGCAGCGTTCTCGCGGGCCGTAACGACGACGCTGTTGCGCGAACGTCTCGGCTTCGATGGTGTCGTCGTATCCGACGACCTAGGCCGCGCCTTGCAGGTCCAACGCTGGACGCCGGGCGAACGAGCGCGCATGCTGCTGTCTGCAGGAGGCGATCTAGTCCTGACGGTTCAGCCCGACGACGTCCCACACATGTTCGCCACGCTCGTTGCCGCGTGTCGAATGAGTGGCCCGATGAAAGCGCGGGTTCGCGAATCAGCCCTGCGAGTGCTGACGTTGAAGGCCCAGCTCGGACTCTTGGATGACTGAGAGCTTGTTTCCTGGTGTCACTCGCGGAGATCCAGTCGCGTCCCGTCTTGCCCCGGAGGAACGACGAAGCGTGCGGCGCACTCGTCCTTGGGGTATCCGGCTGCTTGGCACCAAGCGTGAGCTCCGTCTGGACTATAGAAGGTGTCCGGGACGAGGGCGATCCAGATCATCTGCGACCCGCAGATGGTGCCCGGTCTCTGTTCGATTCCCAAATCGTTGCCCGTCGTCAACACCGCGTCGTAACGGTCGACCAGAGCCGTCTGTAAGGCCAAAATTTGTTGCACGGTTACCGAAAATTCATCGATCCGCCCGTCGGGAATGAAGTCGGGCCTCAGGTCGACGGCGATCCCAGTGCACTTGCTCGAGACCTGTGGCACCCAAAAGCCAGCTAGTCCCGCGACCCTAGCAGCGTCCCGGCTCTGCCACTGCATGAGGACGCTGCGGGCATCATCAACGGTAAGCGCAAGCGCGGCCTGACTAGTCATCGTCGGTGTCGGCGCTGGAGTTGGGTCCGACGTCGATAGATCCGGCGAGGTCGTCGTTATGTCGGAAGGGGTCTTTTGTGCTGTGGTCGGAGGCGCTGCAGTCGTGTCGTTGCCCGAAGGGTCGCTGCGAGTGAACCACCACAGTGAGGCCCCCACCGCGACGACAACAAGCGCCAGAGTGAGGATCGCGACGACCGCGCGGAGTCCCCATCCTCGTTCGGGCTGAGACGCCGGCACCTCTGGCAAGTCCTTCGAGACAAAGGACACTGCTGGGTCGGTTTCGGCCCGCCGCTGAGTCGGAACGGGCGCCGTATCGAGACCGCCGGGACTCGAGGGCCCCGCCGACCGTGGTTGTGTGTCGGGAGGCGTTCCCTTGCCGCAACCTCGACAGAACGAAGTTACCCCGCGTCGCTCCCCACAGTTCGTGCAAAACTTCATGGAGCCCCCGGATCTGCTTCGCTCAAGGTGCATTCACCGCTCGGGTCGTACTCCGCCACCCGATACAGATAAGCACAAGGTTAGAACAGCGCTGACGCAGCCTTCTCGATCGACTCAACTGCACTGGCGAGACTGGCTATTGAGCCGACACCGGCAGCAACGGCCTGCAAGGTGCCGAGCAACGACTGCTTATCTGGATTCTCTTTCTTCAACTCTCGCTGCGCCACCTCGGCCAGAGTGATCGTGGCATCACGATCCTCGAGGACATCGGCATGGGCCAAGAGTTCCTCGACGACGGCAGCCATCTGCGCGCGGAGCCCGGCAACCGTATCTGCCGGTAAGGGATGCGCCTTGCCGGAGGCGCTCGCGTTTTTGCCAGCGGCCATTGCCCCCGCGTGAATGGTCCCGCCCGTGATCATAATTCCCTTGTTGTCCATTTCCCGATCACTTAGCCTTTGAAGAGGTTCGGGGTGCGGATGTGGTCGCCGAAGCTTTCGCACGCTTGCCGACCGCCATGCTCTCCACTGAGACTTCGCCACCGGAAATGTAGACCCCGTTGTTCATAATCGTTGTCCGCCGCTCGCGCAGTTCCCCGGTGTCGACTCCCCTGTCGTCGAGAAAATTCGTGATTGAATCGAGAAGGTGCCGCTCGACCACCTTCTCGAAAAGCTCCTTGTCCAGCTGCTGAAAGTAGCGCTGGTAGAGCGGATCCGCGACTTCCTCCCTGGGGCTGGTCGTGGCTCCGTAGTTGAAGCGAAGTCCACTGGTAATCTCTTGTCGCTGGCGGGAACGCCGTACCTCACCGGCGACAGGAGAGAGGGTTGCATCGAGGACCGCCGATGGCGCTCGAAGCAGCGCTCTAGGCAACGCACGCAGGCGCTCACCCATGATGCCGACCAGCTGTCGTCCAGTGGGTTGAGGAAGTAGCCGGTCCACGGCCTGGTACTTATCAAGCACGGGCGTCAAAAGTGAATGACTCAGCTCGACAAATAGCTTGTTTCCGGTGATGACAAACCGCAGAAAAGTGGACAGGACCAGCTGACCTCGCCAGCCCTCCACTCGCAGGCAGAGGTAGGGGCGAGCACGGTCCTCCGGGTCCGCCGTCAACGAGCACAACAGATCGTCATCGACCCGTGACATAGGTCGCGACAGCTCCGTCGTTAAGAACCTTCTGTCCCCCCGCACGTCCCGCCCGTCAACGAACACACGGTTTGTGACGGCCAGGCCCCCAAGTTGAAGCCGCCGCAGACCGTCCTCGGTGTGCCGGTGAATGTCGAGGGCGGTGAACTTCTCGACCGAGCGACCCTCCACAGGGCGATCTATGTCGAGCGCGAACGACCAGGCGTCGAGCGGAAACCCGCTGCCGATGAACGGACTGTACGAGCCGTAGACGATGACGTTGCCAAGGCCGGCGGTCGTGATCCCGGCGAGCCGCTCCTCGATTTGCGGCCCAAACCGAGGAGCATAGCCGACGGCGTCCGTCGAGCCGGGGCTCAAGTGACGCGCCATCACTCCGTAGGTGGCAACGAGGCGTTCCACGATCATGGTCAGCCATGTTGAGAGTAGTAGGACAAGCACGCCGACGCCCGAGCCGATAATGAGCGCAAAGAATGCAGCCAGAAGCAGACCACTTAACGCGCAGTCTCGCATCAGTTGACGTCGCCTTGCAAGCAACGCATAACGCATGACGAGCCCCAGGTGGACACCTGGAGACCAAGGCACCGCTTTGAAGCCCTGGTCGAGGATTTCGTTGACCATGCGCTCGGCGAGGCCACTGTCCAACTGGGTGGCGGCGCACATATACCGCGTCGCGTCCGTGATCTGGTCCGACGTCCCGGCCTCCCGGCGCAATCCATTGGATCCGCCTAAGGCGGTGCCGCAGTCCCCGCAGAACAAGGCACCTACTGAATTCACTGACCCACAATGCCGGCAGCGCAACGTTACCTCCCCCCGCACGAGCTGACACTATAGCAATACCTTTGTGTCACTAGTCCCCGGCGCCCTGTATCTCGGCTTCGACGATCTGCGGGTGACCCTTTGCGTCGACGTGGTGGCGACCTGTGTTTTCGTGGCGTGTCGAGCATGCCTATAGAGTTGTCCCAGGCGTCGGGGCGAGTGCCGCGTCGAGGGCTTCTCGATTCATGATGAGCGTGGTTCCGCGGGCACTGGCTCCGGAGCGTTGCCTGGATCGGCAAAGAAGCTGAGGAAGTCGTTGACGGCTAGCAGGGCTTCCTTGACGGAGGCGTAGTGTTTCGGCTGCGTCGTGACTGCGCGGCGGGCTCCCGGAGCCAGGTAGCGCGTGGTCGTGATCTTGATTCGGAACTGTTCCGGCTCCAGCTCGACCTGCAGGACGCAGACACCGAACTGGGCCGCTGGGGTAGATGTCATCACGTGCCTCCGACCAGGACACGCAGCCGCATGCGCTGTCCGAAGCTCGAGAGATTGACCCCAGCTGCGGCGGTCCGCAGCTTGGCCTTGCCGTCGGCATCGGCCAAGGTGAAGAGTCGTTCGAACGCGACCAAGTCCTCGTCGGACACCCAGCCCTGGAGCAGGCGTTTCCCGAGACTTCCCCGTACGTCGGCAGGCAGGCCGCGGAGCACCTCGTCACGCTGCACGTCGACGAAGGCCCGGATGTCACTGTTGTTGGTCAGGCTGCCTGCCCCAGCGGCGAAGGTGGGCCCGGACACGGTCGCCCGCTTGGCATCGTCGGAGTCGAGAGCGAACGGAAACGAGCGGTCGGCCCCTGCCAGCTCGGGTACGGCGGGGATGAGCGCAACCGCGGTCTTGTTTTGGTTCAGCGGCTCGCCGCCCGACTGGGCGGCGTAGAACGAGACCAGGCTGGCCTGGGAGGCCGGGCTCAGCGCGTCGAAGTCGACAGGCCCACAGAGCTCCAGGGTCTCGCGGATCCGGGCGATGAGGTCCGGTCGTTGAGGCATCGCTGCGAGCTGGGTCGCGGTCCACGCACCGAGCGCGTTCGAGGTGAGATCCTCCGGGCCGAAGCGCGAGGCGGCCTCGGCGGTCTCCTCGTGCTCGATGCCGCGCCGCGTCGCTCCGCGGGCGGCCATCTGGGAATTGCCCATGTTGGTGACCCAGGAGATGTACAGCAGCTGCATGAAGTGCCGCATGTCGAGAAGCCCGCAGCGCCGCGTCATCAGGTACCGAAGGGTGAGCATCGACATCCCCGGTGGGTCCTTGGAGCGCAGGGGGCCGGGCATCGCGGAGGCCATGGTGTGCCCGCCGGATCGCTGGACCACCGAGTCCATGTTCACCGCGCCGCCACGGCTGCTCGCGGTCACGATCGCCTCGACCACGGCCATCATCGCGGTCAGGTCCTTGGCGATCTGTGGCCGCTCGGATGCCGTGAACCGGTGCAGCTGGGGACCGAACGCCCGTTGCTGTACGACGTGCGTGAGCTCGTGGACCAGCAACCGCCGGCCGGCTGCACTCTCCGGTCCCGGCGCTTGGGGCGAGAGGTAGACATGGTCGCCGACCGTGACCGCCTGGGCCCCGACCGCCTCGGTCAGCTCGGCGGCCGCATCGTCGCGGTGCAGTCGTACGTCGGACAGTCGGTCGTCTCGCCGCCTCGCAACATCGTCGCCGGACCCGCTCCTTGGCTCGCCGGTCACGTGCCGCTCGGCCTCCTGGGCTTCCTGCTCCGTCGCTCCACGGACGACGGCCCGTCTCTGACGTGGATGCGTCATCTCTGGCGAGACCTCAGCCCTGTTCCCAGAACACCACGATGATCGCCTCGCGCCCCTCCGCGCTGGTGAACGCGTGGACCGGAGGAGGCACGAAGCCACTGTCGAGCGAAGCGGCGAACAAGGAGGCCCGGACCGAGGCCAGCGCCCGGCGCTCGTCCGAGGAGGCAAGGCCGATGACGACCGCGATGCCGCGCATCTCCTCGCGCAGCGCGAAGTCGAGCACCTTGGCAGGCACGCTCCCGGCCGGGAACTGCCACTCACCCGCGGGATAGTCGAGGTCACCGAACTCTTCCGCCTTCCCGGTCTTGCCGTCGCTGTAGGGCTTCTCCGGGTTCTCTTCACCCTGCCCGACCTTGGCGACGAAGACCGTGACGGGGTCTCGCTCGGGAACGGGATCCGGGACGCGTTCCTCGCGGCACGACGCCGGTCGCCTGACGAACGCCACCCAGCCGTACGAGCCCGTGGACAGCTCTGCCTTGTCCGCAGGCCGCAGCGGCACCAGCACGTCGACCTCGGGGTGGCCGAGCTCCGACATGAGCGGGATCCGGTCACGGTGCTGTGCCGCCTCCACGGCGTCGCCGACCTGGTCGGCGCGAACCGAGCAGAGCCGGAGGTCGACCAGGTCACCGAAGAACCCCTGCAGGATCTCGGGCAGGTCCTTCTGGTGCTCGTCGACGCTGAGGTAGCCCGCGGGCGGCAGCTCGACGAGCCCGAGCCCGGTGAGGGACCGCACGGTCTGGTAGGTGCCCTTGAGGTTGCCGGCCTTCTCGACCGCCGCTTCCAGCTCGTGGAAGGGGCCGGTCTTGCCGGCGGACTTGCCCGTGTAGTGGCGCACGTACTCCTCGACGGGCCCGCGCAACGGGTTCTCCACCTCCACCTCCACGTCGACCACCATCAGCTTCTCCGGCCGGTGCAGGAAGATCCCCGACCCGGTGGCGGCTTCGGCCAGCTCGTGCTCGAGCTGCAGCACCTGCGCCAGGAACACCGACCAGGGACGCATGGCCAGTCGACTGCGCCACGTGGCCTGCGCTGCCGAGCCGTCGACGAGACGGCGCGCCGTCCACTGGTCGAGGACCTTGTGGCCGGACACCTCCTGGAGCACGGCGAGCGGGACCGAGTTCCTCTTCGGCAGCGTCGTGCCATCGCCCCACTCCCGGTTGAGCAGCGACCCGACCGGCTGATCCGGCACCCCTGGCACGAGCCAGGGCGGCCCTGCCTTGCGCTCCCGCTCGAAGTACGCCGAGGCGAGCCAGTTGCGCCGCCGCGCGGCGGCCGTCTGCTCGAGGTCGTCCACCGAGTCAGGGGTCAACTGGACGGCGACCCCGATGTCGAGCCACGGCCGGATCGTGCTGCCCGCTTCGCTGCACCCGTCGTTGCACAAGCTGCCGTAGACCGGCGCCGAGCCGGACGTGTCCGAGGCCGGCACCAGGTCGACCACCCAGAACCCGTCGTGCGGCAACGCGGTCAGATGGGCGGCGTCCAGGGGGACGACGATGGGACTGTGCGACTGGAGCAGCTGCCCGGTCGGGCTGATCGCGAGGCCGGATGCTATCCGGAGCGACTTCTCGTCCTCGGAGAGCACCACGTCGAGCCCGTGGACGACGCCGGGGCCCGTCGCCGCCCCGTTGGCGAGCGCCAGGGCCGCGGCGTACGCCTGGATCGCCTGGAGGTGCTCGGCGCGGAGGAAGAGTCCGTCGGCCGGGTTGAGCGCCGTGAAGCCGTCGAGCGAGCGGACGGCTTCAGACGTCACCGCGATCGGCCCCGCGTCGACAGCCTGGGGGATGGTCATGACTCTGCACTCCCTTCGAGCAGCGGGTTGGCCAGCGTCAGTACGGCGTCGCGGCCCTCATGGACGGTCCCCGGAGGGCCGCCGACGATGCCGGCCAACGGAGCAACCGGGGACGACCCGTAGACCGGCGTACTGCCCGTGCCGCGCACCAGCAGCCGCACCAGTGGGTTCACCGGACGGTCGGCGAGCTCGACCACGATCGTGCGCGTGCTGTCGTCGTACCGCGGAGGTCCCATCAGGTCCTCCTCGACCCACTCGCGCTCGGCCAGCGACGTGAGCTTGACCGCGCGGCGCACCGACCCGGGGACGAGGTCGGCGGTGACCCGGAAGGTCAGGACCCGCGCGTCCTCGCTCCACGTCACGCTGTCGGGGATCAGCTTGGGCCCACCGCCGTCGGCATCGGCGTAGGTCCCGATCAGGCCGGGAGCCAGGCCACACACCAGATCCTGCAGGACGGTGGTCGGTACGAGGGTCGGTCGGCGGCAGGTGTCCACCACCAGGTCGACGATCTCGGGGCACCCCGACTCGTCGCGCACCGTGACGGTGATGCAGGCCAGCACCACACCCGAGTCGTCGTCCTCGACGGGGAACAAGTTCGGTGCGTAGTCGCCGACCAGCCGCGACGGGTGCCAGTCGGCTGCGTCCTTGGCGGCCAGGCAGCGGAAGTGCCGCAGCAGCGCCTGAGCGCGGTGCTCCGCCGGGCAGGCGGCCAACTCCTCGCGGCAGCGCCAGGCCTCGTCGCCGGCTTCGTCATCCTCGCCCACGTCCTCGAGCCCGAGCAGCACCCGTACCCGGTGGTAGGGAGGGACGCCGTTGTCCGGTGTGCCGCGGACCAGCTCGAGCACGGCGCGTTCGACGACCCGGGAGTACTCCGTGGTCTCGCGGGTCACGTCGCACGGGTCCGGAAGTGCCGGGACGGCCGCGTTGAGGCAGGCGTCGAACCGCAGCACGAGGCAGAGCTCCACCTCGTAGGTGCCGCAGGTCGGGTCGTGGTCGGCATCCAGGAGGGGCCGCACGTCGACGCAGCGCGGGGAGTCGACGTGCAGCTCCCGGCCGATCCCGTCCTTGGCCAGCCCGGGGTCGATGGTGAGCTCGCGGTCACCAGAACGGCTGACATCGAGGCCCCAGACCACGCCGCGGCCGTGCTCCCACGCGGAGTGCAGCATGTGCTTGGCCCTGGGGTTGCCCATCATCACCTCGAAGTCGTCGAGGCCGAGCAGCATCCCGGTGGCCGGGTGCAGCGCACTCCACGGGTGCAGTGGGAGAGCCGCCTCGGCGTCGGTGGCTCGGGTGGTGGTGGTCAGCTCGTCACTGGTGGTCATTTTCGTCTCCTCGGTGGTTCTCCCGGGAACGGCGTCGCGGCCTTGAGGTACTCACGGCGGACGGCCTCGACGAGCCGCTCCTGGTCGATGGGCTCCCCGGTCGCAGCGGCCTCGAACGCCGCGGCGACCGCGGCGTTGCGAATCCAGCCACCGGGTACGGCGTACAGGCCGGCCAGGCTCGACACCTCGACGTCGGCGTCGAGCACGTGCGGCGGGAGATAGCGCGTCCACAGCTCCTTGCGACCGGCAAGGTCGGGGAGCGGGAACTCGACCACGAAGTCGAGCCGTCGCGTGAACGCCGGGTCGATGTTGTTGCGCAGGTTGCTGGTCAGCACGACCAGGCCGTCGAAGCGCTCCATCCGCTGCAGCAGGTACGCGGTCTCGAGGTTGGCGTACCGGTCGTGCGCGTCGGAGATCTCGGTGCGGCTGCCGAAGAGGGCATCCGCCTCGTCGAGCAGCAGCACGGCGCGGGTGCGCTCGGCGGCCTCGAAGGCAGCGGCGAGGTTCTTCTCCGTCTCACCGAGCCACTTCGACACGATCCGGGAGACGTCGATGACGAGCAGGTCGGTCGAGGCCGCGGTGGCGAGGGCGGCCGCGGCCAGCGACTTGCCGGTCCCGGGTGGGCCACTGAACAGCATGCGCACACCGCGCGAGGCCTGCGCCGTGTGCCGCAGGCCCCAGTCGTCGAGGACGGTCGCCTGCTGGTCGAGCCGGCGTACGGCCGCCTGCAGCATCGCGGCCGTCTCCTCGGGCAGCACCAGCTGGGACCAGTCCACGCTCGGGGTGGTCAGGAACGCCCCGCTGGGCAGGCTCACGGAGGCTCGTGCCCGCACCATCTGGGAGACCTCGGCCAGGTCCGACGATCCGGTCAGCTCGTCGCTCCGCCCGGTTGCAGCCAGGTCCAGGGCCAGCTGGGCGGTGACGGCCGGGTCGAGGGGGTGGCGCGCGGCGAGCGTCGAGGAGTGCAGGCTCAGGCCGGGGACGGCCTCGGCCCACGCCGAGCGCTGCACGGCGACCGGGACCGGGGCGCTGTCGACGGCGAGCACGGCGCGGTCGGTGCACGGCAGGACTGCACCGGGTGGTGCGGTCACGAACACCGGTCCGGGGACGTCCCCGAGAGCGACCGGCTCCGTTCCGTGCTCGGCGAGGTCCGAGACGACGAGGAGTGGCACCGCCCCCCGGGCGGCGGCATGGGCAGCGAGCAGGGCGACGGCCTGGCTGTCGCCGGCACGCACTCCGGCGCCGAGCACCGTCTGGCCGGCCGCAGCGGCCAGCGCCTGGCAGCGGGCGACACCGACCGTCACGTCCTCGTGCGGCACCAGCAGCAGGCAGCGGATGTCGCGACGGAGCGCGCTGACGCAGTTCTGGACGTCGACCCGGTCGAGCCAGGCGCCCAGCCCGGTGCGTGACAGCGACATCCGTACGCGGGGGAGGTCGACCGGCCAGCCGTCGCACCCGTGCAGGCTGGACCACAGCTCGTCGGCGAGCACCAGCGACCGCTCGAAGAGCGGGCCCCGGCCGCCGACCCTGAGCAGCCGGTTGCGGGTCGCCGACCCGGAGGCCAGCAGGTCGCGCAGCCGGTTGCGGTCGGCGGGGGAGCCGCCCTGGACCAGGGCTGCCAGCCCAACGGTCGGTCGCGGCTCGCCCTCCGGGTGCAGGCTGCGGAACGTGGTGGACACACCCTCGTGCTCCTCGGGGAGCCCCGCGAGGAGCAGCAGGGAGACCTCGTCGTCCTCGAGTGAGTAGCGGGTGGCCAGCCAGTCGATGGGTCCACCCAGGGAGGCCCCGGACGGCATCCCCGCGGACTCCGCCCAGTCCCTGAGGAACCGCGCGGCGTCCGAGGCACCGGACTCCGGAGTGCACCGCTCCTCGAGCACCTCGGCGACGGCGCGGGCCATCACGCCGGCTCGCGCTGACAGGTCCGCGCTGAAGTCGGGAGCGGTGAGAAGGTCCAGCTCAGGCATAGCGGAACCTCACGACCGAGCCGAGCCACCAGACCCATCCCGGGTCCAGGTCCAGCCCGGCCCTGCGGACGTCGAGGTCGACGTCGTCCTGAGAGAGGACCACCTCGGTCCATCCCGGCTCGCTCAGTACCGTCCCGGGACGTCGCGCGATCCGTCGTACGACGTCGACGGGCGTCTCGTCCGTGGTCGTGTCGGGCCCCGTGAGCCTGTCGGCGGTGCAGGAGGCCCACTGCAGGCAGAGCTCGTCGAGTGCCTCGATCTCCCGGTCGTCCGGAGGGAGCTCGCGGTGCCACGGGGACGCCGGGTCGATGCCGGCGAGAGCCAGCACCGCAGGGTCGTCGGCGGTGGCAGGGACCAGACGCAGACCGACGTGCTGCAGGACCCAGGGCAACGGCCGACCGCCGAGCGAGGCGTGCTGTTCCACCACGTCGGGCAGACCGAGCTCCTCGGCCGTGTTCAGCAGGAAGACCAACCCGGCCCAGGTGGTGGCAGCGCCGTCGCGACGGTCGTCCGGCGGCGTGGTGTCGTCGCTGTCCGCGGCCGTGCTCGCTGCGGCTGCCGCCCCGACTGGGGACTGGGACGGCGCAGAGCTCGACTCCCCGGTGCGCGCCTGGACGTCCTCGGGTGCGGGCGCGACCGGTCGTGGGACCGTGCGCGTCTGCAGCCCGTTCGGTCGCTCGGTCCTCAGCAGCACGGCCACCGCCTCGACCAGGTCTGCGCACGTGTCGCGGTCGAGCTCGGTGGGGGCCAGGTCAGCGAGCAGGAGCAGCGCCCACGCTCGCCTGGTCTGGTCGTCGACCCGGATACCGGAGGCGACAACAGCCGCTGCGAGGGAGGACCGAGAGACCAGGGAGGCAACGAGACGGGGCACAGCCGTGCTCTCCGGGCGCCGCTCGGTCGGTCCGGTCGGAAGGTGCTGGCTCTCCGGGACCGGACCCGACGGGCGCGTCCCAGGGGCGTGAGTCACATCGACGTGGCTCGTGCCCGGGTCATCGGTTCGCTGGTCTGCGTGCGTCGGGAGTGCGAGCAGGCGCTCGAGGATGCTGTCGCCGCGCCCACGGGTCGCGGCACCGGCGGCCGCCCGCCACCCTTCGGCGCCGAGGAGCCGGTGCACCGCGGCGACTCCTGCGCGTCGTACCAGCCGGACGACCGCGCCCGGTGCACCGTTCGGGTGCCGGTGCAGGACCATGAGCAGCAGGTCGCGCGGAGCCTGCTGCGGGCCGGGGTCCGCGGGCTCCACCAGCCCGACCTGGCGCCAAGCCCACTCGTGCTCGGTGCGACCGGCGACCAGTCCGGTGAGCAGGTCGTCGAGGGCGTCCTCCTGACGGGCGAAGTGCACCACCTCGATCGCCGGGTCGCGCAGGGCCCCGTGCAGGCGGGAAACGATGGTCTCCGCCCAGGCCGCCTCCAGCGCCCCGGACGGCCGGCCCGGGTCGAGCGTCACCTCGAGGTCGAGGCGACGGATGCACCAGTCGCCGGAGGGAAGCGGAGCCGCACGAAGGGCCTCGTCCAGCCGGTGCGACGCAACGCCCTCCACCATGGCTGGCACGCGCGCGGTGTCCCCGGGGGGCCACACCGACACCGTGGTGGCCAGTCGTCCGATCGTCAGCTCCGTCATCCGACTCGCACCCGGCCGATCCGGGTCTCGTCGACCCGCGCGCCGCACAGCTGGGACCCGACCGTGGCGTCGCGTCCGACCTCCGACTGCCCGAGCACTGCCGAGGGTCGCCGCGGTGGCGGTCCGACGTACGCCGTGAGGCCGATCCGGAGCCGGCCGACCGGCAGGCCGTTCCCGAGCTCGCAGACGTTTACGGCCGTGTGGGCGGGCTTGTGGCGCTCGACGATGGACCCGACGACCACGCGCTGCTCCTCGGTCAGCCGGCCCTGGACGAGCACCGTGAAGCGGTGCGCGAAACGACGGTAGGAGCTCGTCGACGCGGTCTCGCCGCCTACCGTGAAGTGACCGAGCATCCCGGCCGCGCGGGTGTTGCCGCCGACGGTGGGCGCGTCCAGCCCCTGTGGCTCCAGGCTGAGTACGGCGCCGCCCAGCCCGCGCAGCCGCCACCGCTCGACGATCCGTGCCTGACGGCCCAGGTAGAGCGTCAGGATCTGTTCGAGCACCGACAGCGTCCCGCGCCGCGCGTAGAGCTGGTAGGCCTGGGCGACCAGCCGCCGGCGGGCCTGCTCCGGCCAGCGTGCGTCCAGCACCAGTCCGGCGAAGGAGGCCAGCCAAGGCAGGGCGTCACCGGGCGTCGTGCGCGGGTCGACCAGCACCGAGCGCTCCGCGGCCGCCGTGTCCAGGTCGTGCAGGACCCCCTCGGGCGGGGTGAGGAAGCGGTGCAGGAACTCCGCGTCGCTCTCGACGCCGGACCAGGAACGTGGCAGTGAGGTCATCAGCTGGTGGCCCGGCCGCTCGACCTGGATCGAGGTCAGCTGCGGTGAGGTGTGCTCGGTGCCCGTCAGCTCGAGGCGCAGCCACAGGTAGCGTCCGGGTGGTGCAGCCACGGGGCACTCGTAGGTGGTGTCGTCGCTGGCAGAGACTGTTGGCGAGGCTGTTGGCGAGGATGGGCGACGAACGACCTCGACGTCGACGCCGTCGTCCTCGAGTGCCGCCGTGGACGGCAGCGGGGGAGTCTGGTCGGGCTCCGGCACGTCCCGCCCGCCACGTGTCGGCGGCGAGGCCGGGATCGGGTCGGCCACCGTGTCCTCGTCCGAGGTCAGGCAGCGCACCCTGACCGACGTGCCCGTCGGCAGACGGGCAGCCAGGAACACCCGCCCCCACCGGGTCCGGTAGCTGCCGCTGTCGAGCCGGTAGGTCGTGACGAGACCGCGGCGCTTGTGGTGCGCGCTGGAGCCCTGGGTGCTGCGCCGACCCGCGAGCGTCGTGTACGCGACCCGGCCGTTCGGGTCGAAGCCGACGGCTCCACCGTCGTATGACGGGGCCGCGAGCGGTTCCTCCTCGACCAGGTCGTTGCCGTCGCGCCGGAACCGGAGGAACGACATGCCGGGTCGGCGGCCGACGACGAGGATCCCCTCGATCGTGCCGGCGATGTCGTACGCGTTCTCGACCTCCAGGACGACGCTTCCGTCGGTCTCACAGACGAATCCCTCGTCGCCGTCCAGCCACAGCACCAGCGGGCTGCCACCGAGGAGCGTCACCCGTGCGGGTACGACGCCGCTTCGGCACAGCGGCGGCAGGAGCACGGCGCCGGGACGCGGGCCGACCCTGCCCTCGAGGAGCACGAGCGTGGCCGGTCGCCGCGTGAGCACCCAGGCACGCGCCCCCGAGACGACGACGTCGACGGGGGTGCCGACGGTTGGCACTCGGCGCAGCGCACGTCCGGACCAGAGGTCGCAGACCAGCACCGCCCGTCCGACGGTCTCGACCACGTAGAGCCGGTCGCGGCTGTCGACGGCCAGACCGGTGGGGTGGCGAAGGCCGTCGGGGCAGGGGTGGTCCGCCGCCTGGGTGCCGAACTCCATCACGTCGACCCTTCCGGCCTCCGGCCTGGAGACGTACGCGCGGCACCACCTGTCGTAGGCGAGACCCGCGGGGCTCCCCGGCCCCGGGGTCGGCGGGACCGGCCGGCAACCGTCGTCGGTCCACGGGCTCGGGGGCGGCGGCTCGGTCCAGTCCAGGCCGACACCGCCACCCGGAAGGAGCACGGTGTCCTGGTGCGCGCACCGCGCCCACTGGTCCGGGTGGGCCAGCAGCGAGACACCCCGGTCGGCGTACATCAGCAGACGTCCGGGGGGAGTGGCACCGGGACCAGGTCGGGGGGCGTCGGGGTGGTGGGCAGGCCCGGCTCGGGCGGAGTACCGGACACGACAGTGACGTCGACGACCTCCGGCAGCTGCCACAGCTCGAGAGGCACGCGGTCGCGCTCGGTCAGCACGGGTTCCACGGTCGCGAGCCGCAGGTCGATGGCGAACTCGACACCCTCGACCTGGACGGCGACCGCCTCGAGCTCCGCGCGGCGTACCTCACGGCCCAGGGGCCAGCCCTCACGGTCCGGACCGCCCGTCGGCAGCGGAGCGAGGAACTGTCGGATGATCAGCTCGACCCATCGACGGACCGCATCGATCTGGTAGCCCTCGCGGACCTGGACGCCGACCGACACCGAGACCTTCACGTACTCCGGTGGGATCACGTAGAGCTCGCTGGTGACCAGGCGTCGGGCGTCGAGGTAGCCCGCCACCCGCCGGAGCAGTCCCAGGTCAGGCATCGGCGACTCGGGACTTCGCAGGTCGCTGGTCGGGAGCACCACCACACTGACCACGCCCGGTGCCTCGACCGCGGGCGTGTCGGGGTGGAAGAGCGGCAGGACGTCGGCCCGCGCCACGTCGGTGACCTCGAGAGCGAGTGCGCGGTAGTCCTCGGGTACGACGGCGCGGTCGCGACGGTGCACCTCGGCGGGAATCGAGTCGAGGGCCTCCGCGAGGTCGACGCGGTCCGAGCCGCCTGCGGCCGGCAGCGGGTTGGTGGCCTTGACGGCCGGTGCCGAGGGGATCGTGGTGACGGATCCGGCCGGGACGTTGCCGGCCAGGCCACCGCCGTACCGGTAGGAGAGGACGCGGATCCGCTCGCCGATCTGCGGGACCTTCCGGCGTCCGAAGCTGACCGCCCCGTGGTCCTGGTCGACCACGTAGTGCCTGTCGGTCAGCCGGCTGAGCGCGAAGTTGTCGACCTCCTCCCAGTCGTGCCAGCCGTCAGGCTCCTCGACCTGCAACGTGACCGAACGGGTCAGCACGGGCGCGTGGTTGAGCGGGTACCGCTGGTCAGCGTCCCCGGTCCCGACGCCGAGCAGCTCCGGGGGAGGGGTGCGCGACTGCACCGCGCTGACCGCGTTGAGCCCGACCCAGCGCACCTTGTGGATGGCGTCGCCGATGTCGGCGCTCGTCGGGCGCGAGACCTGGAGCCACGCCACCACGCGAGCGGCGAGCTTCTCGTCGTCGAGCGGTGGCGGACTCTGCAGCAACCCGTCCGTCGTGCCGTCCAGGCGGGGGAGGGTGTCCGGCAGTTCGAGCTTGACGACACCGGTGGTGACCATCCCGTGGGTGGTGTCGGAGAGCACGTTGAGCTCGCGGAACGGCGGGGTCGTGGCTCCGGCTGCGGCCGGTCCGGTCCAGAGCCGCCACAAGGTGGGCGGCGGGTCCTCGGTCAGGGCACCGGAGCGGAATCGCTCGGACTCGTCGGGGATGAGCTTCTCCAGCGGCTGGAGGGGCTCGAGCACCTCGTCGAAGGCGACCCCGACGAACAGCGTCCGCCGGCGCAGCGCGGCCAGGTCGGTCGTCGGGCGGCTCAGTACCGCCACCCACAGGGCCTTGTCGGCCTGACCGCTGACGTCGATCGACACCGCGTCCGGGGACTGTGGGTCGGCCGAGAGTGCCACCGTGCGGTAGAACTGCGACCCGGTCTCGGTGAGCCCCGCCCGGGAGAGCGCGTCCGCCTTGCTCTCCTGGGCTTCGGTGGTGCTGGCCGGGGCAGTCTTCGTCTTCCCGACCGCGACCGCCTCGAGCGGCCACACGTAGACCTCGTCCTCGGTCTGGAACGACAGCGAGCCGGCGGCGGCCTCCGAGTCCTTGAGCACCTGGATGCCAGCGGGCTCGTCCGTGATGGCTGCGACCAGCACGTGGGCGGGCCCCGCGGGCCTGGGCTGTACGCCGAGCAGGCGCAGGAACTCGATCTTGGTGGTCTCGGGAATCTGGTTGAAGCGGTAGAGCAGCGACTCGCCGAGGTAGGCGAAGAGCTCCAGCAGCACGATGCCGGGATCGCTCTCGTTGTGGTTCGTCCACGTGCTCGAGTAGACGGGGATGCGCCGTACCAGCTCGTCGCGCAGGTCCTCGTAGGACCTGTTGTCGAGGATGGGGCTGATCAGCGCCATGAGGCCCTCACCTCAGGTAGAAGGGATAGACGAGGTTGTCCTGGCGGAGGTCGGCCAGCCGCACGTAGGCGATGTCGACCCACACCAGATAAGGGTCCTCCCCGGGCGTCACCGCAACGTTGACCAGCCGGATGCGCGGCTCCCAGGTCTCCAGCGAGGTGCGGATGTCTATCTCCATGGAGGTCCGGGTGGTGAGAGTGTTCGGCTCCATCAGGTAGCGCCGCAGGCCGCACCCGAACGACGGCAGCATCACCCGCTCGCCGGGCTCGGTGTCCAGGATGGTGGCGACCGACTGACGGATCAGGTCCATGCCGGCGATCCAGCGCAGGGTCCCCGCCTCGGGGTCAGGCCCGAACGGCAGGGTCAGTCCCGTGCCCGTCCACTGATCCACCACGTCTGCCACGACCCGATGCTGGTCCGAGCAGCGTCACGGTGGCGTCGCGGGGAGAAGCCGGGGCCGCTGGGATCATGGCGTGACCTTGCTCTCCGGAATGGCGGGTCGCAGGTTCAGGTCGAGGCCGCTGACCCGAGGACCGCCGGTGCCGCCGATCATGCGCGTCACCACGCCTCGGTAGAAGTCGGTCTTGAAGGCGTGCACCCTCAGGTAGTTGCCGTCGTTGGAATAGACGATGTCGGTCACCACGACATCTCCGTGTTCGAGGAAGAACTCCACCAGGTCGGGCTTTCGGGCGCCGACCTGCCGGCTGCCCCCGCCCTCGAGTGCTCCCTCCAGGAAGGTGTTCATCTCGCGTCGGAGCCCCGGATTGCTGCGGGCGTCGCGCTCCATCTGCGCCCACATCGGGCCGAGCCGGGGATCCTGGCGGATGAAGTGGTCGACCGGTTCTTGCAGCACCGCCTCGTTCAGGTGGGGCAGCAGGTTGCCGCGTCCCTGGGTGCGCAGGGCCTGGATGGCGTTGCGCAGGGTGGCTGCGATCGAGTTGAAGGTCTGCTCGTGTCGGGCGAACTGGGTTTCCGTGGTCCTGCCCGGCTCCTGCCAGTACGCCATGCTCTCCCGACGCGCGGCGGTCTCGACCTCACGGGCTGTCGGCTCGCCCGGGGGCCGGGCTGTCCCGCGAGCGGTGCGCTCCCCGCCGGGACGGACACCTTCCCCGCCGTAGTAGTCGTGGAGATCCTCGACCACCCATCGATACTCGGGGCTGTTCGGGTCCAGATAGGTCGTGCGCGCCCCGTAGGCGCGCTGGTAGTCCCCGATGTTGGCGAAGCTTCGGCTGACTCGGGTGCCGTCCGGGCGGGCGAACTCGACGGTGACCTCGCCGGTGGGTGAGGCCCGGTAAGCGCATCGGGCCCGTCCTCCACCCGGAAGGGGGAAGTCGACCAACTCCGTGACCGCGACTCCGCGGCGTTCGGCCGCGGTACTGACAGCGCGGACGTCGGCTGGTGCGGGCATCCGGTGGGTCAGCACGTTCGCTTCGTTCGGGTGGTAGTGCAGAACGGAGTCCCAGTGTCCGGTGGTCGGCCCGGCGACGCTCATCTCGCTGCCCACGCGGACGGCGTAGTTCCCGGTGGCGGAGTTGCGGAAGATGCCAACTTCTCGGGTCGCATCCCGGGCCAGGAGGTCCTCGTACACCCGGTGGGCCTCTTCGATGGTGGGGATGTCGTCGCGCGGGCGAAGTGGCTCGGCGGCCGCAGGAGTCGCGGCTCGTTCCACCAGTCCCGTCTGCCGCAGATTCTCGACCCATTGGTCGTGGACCTGCTGCCGATGCTCCGGTGTTCCCGGTTGGGCCTTCGTGGTTTGGGCCTGGCCCTCCGGCGGGATGTTGCCGGTAGTGGGTCGCGGAGTTGCGCTTTCTGGTGGCTTCCGGGCCGGTCCGGGCCCCTCCCTGGGGCCGCGCTGCGCACCGCCGAGCCGACTGGCCGCACGGTGCACGATCAGGATCAGGGCTCCGTCTGCGAGGGCACTCAGGAGCGCGCGGGCGACTCGATCACGGTCTCCCGACCGGATCGCCTCCTCGATGTGTGCGACGTGCACACCCGCCATCACGGCGATCTGGACCGAGCCCACGGCGAGCTGGGCGCGCGCGCCCATGCTCAGCTTGCCGACGCCCCGGGCCACGGCTGTACCACCCGAGGACACTCCGACGGTCAGCACGGCCCCGGCAATGTCGAGCAGGTCAAGTCCGGTCTGCAGATCCCAGGCAAAGTCACCGTGCTCCAGCCTGTCGTACAGGCTGAAGGCCCCGCCTGCCCCGGCTAGCACGCCCGCAATGGCGAAGGCGGGAATGGCGATCTCCGCCTGCAGTGCTATGGCTGAGACCACCCCTAGTCCCATGAACCCCATCGAGAGGGCGCGCAGTGCACCCGCCATCTTGGTGCCGCCATCAGTGCGGCACACCAGGGTCTCCCGGCGCATCTCTCTGTAGCCCATGGTCGCTGGGGTGATCTCGAACCGGATCGCGCCTGTCGGATACGGCGCGTCGTCGGCGAACGTGCGCAGCAGCGACACCAGGGCCTCCTGGGGGTGCGCGGCGCGACCCTGGTAGGTACGGATGCTGCCCTGCAGGGTGAAGTCCCACAGCTTGAGGACGTAGTCGGGGGCGTCGAAGTACCCGGGGTCGCTGTCGACGAAGATGTTCAGAGGCACCGACATCGGCAGGCCTTCGGCCGAGACGTAGAGGGCCCGGACGCCGCTGAGGTGGGCGTCGTGGCCCCTGTAGCGGCGCTGGTCCTGGTCGGCCGCGGCCAGGGTGCGCTCGATCTCGGCAATTCTGTCGTCCAGCTGTTTGCGCTGTTTCGACCCTTGAGCCATCTTGTCCCGTTGCTTGCGCAGCTCCTCGACCATCGAGCCTGGCCGAGCGGTCCACCCGAGGTCACGGCGCGACTCGGCCGCGATCTTCTCCTCCAGGGTGAGCACGGTGACGCTGCGCTCCAGCACCCGGCGGTGTCCGGTGGACTCGGTGAGCTCGCACTTGATGGTGTGGTGACCTGGGGCGGTCGCCGTCGGCTGGATCGACGCATCGCGGGTCTGCTCGGGAACCATGCTGAGCGTGCCGGTCGGCCCCTCGACGCGGGCTGCGACCCGTTGCTCGCGCACCGCGACTGGATCGTTCTCGATCCACCAGTTCAGCTTGACGTTGGCGAACAGCGAGTTCGGCCACACCACTCCGAACCGAACAGTGTTCCCGACCGCGACCGTGTCGTCCCCTGGCTGAACCGAGAGGTATGGCTCCGAGCCGGAGCGCTCGCGGGTGGTCCGCATCTGGCGTGCGTAGCCATACAGCGACCGGTAGCCAGGGGTCAACTGTTCCGCGGCAACGACTAGCACGGTGCCCGTGGGGAGCCATCGCGCAGGGTCCTGACCCTTCAGCTGGCGGTTGTAGGCCACCACCAGCTCCGCAAACGTGTCCGCATCGCCGTACAGCTCCTTCGCGACTTCGGCGCCACTGAGGGGCTGCAACAGGCGGATGGTTCCCTCGGTGGCCCGCACCTCGAGCAGTCCCGGCTCGTCGGCCGGGCCGGTCTCGGTCGTGGACCGGATCTGCGCCACAGTCGTGCTCAGGCTCCGGAAGGCTTCAATTGGTCCAGGGCCGAACCGCTCGAGCCTGGGCCGCAGGCGTTCGGCGCCGACCACGGTCAGCAGGTAGGTGAAGTCCCATGGGTTGAGGTGCTGTCGCAGCAGGCCGATCGCTGTCCACTCGTCACCCACGGCCAGTGTGTCGCGTCGCAGCAGCGCCACGAGCGCGGCGGCGTCACGGACAACCCACGCGAGAAGGTCGGTACGCCTGATCGCGTACGGCGCGAGGTCCCCGGCAAGAGCGCTCGCTGGGATCGCCCGACCCGGAAGGACCGGTTGGCCCCGGAACCGCTGCGTCGTAAGGCGGTCCGAGACCATGGCTGCTGCCCTCTGGTACTCGAGGACTGCACGGTCCCGGGTTCCGGCCGGCCCAGGTGCCGGAGGTCCGATCAGCACGGGCGCCGGGTCCTGCCCGGGCGCAGGTGGTGGCACCGCCTCGTGGTAGGCGCGGTCGATGGCCGCGCACAGAGCCGCGACCGACATCCCTGCCATCCGGACACCGGGCTCGTTGACCGCGTCCAGCGCCTGCTGGAGGTTGGGCAGCGCCAGTGTGTCGAGCTGGTCGGTGGCGCGCTTGAGGATCACGTCAGGTGGTTCCACCGGAGCGACTGTCGGCGTTCGGGTCTGGCGGAGGGCGGTGGCGCGAACCGTAGGGTCGTGCCGCTGCAGGACGTGGGTCAGCTCATGCGCGAGCAGGCGTCGACCGGTCGGTGTCTCCGGCGCGAACTGTCCCGCCGCGAACGTGATGTCGTTGCCCACGGTGAACGCGTGTGCCGACAGGCCGTCGGCTGCTCGCGCAGCAGCACCGTCGGTGTGCACCCGGACCGCGTCGAAGCTGGTTCCGAACTTCGGCTCGGCCCAGGACCGTGCGGACGCCGGCAGCCGACGTCCTGGTCCGGGCGGGACCGGGCTCGCGGTTCCTGCGGCGGCAGCAGGGTCGGCCGAGCGGTTGAGGGTGCGCGAACCGCGGCCCGGTGTGACCGAACCGGTCGGGCCGGTGAGTCGTTCGGCAACCTCCTCGGCCTCCCGCTCGTGGGGATCCTTCGGGTCGCTCACCGGCATCGACGTCGCGCTCGACGCGGCAATGGGGCCGCGGTGGATCTCCCGGTCGGACTCCGCTTCCCCCGTCGAAAGGGCGCGGTACAGCACCGGGACGGGCGGCTGGGGGGCCGGGACAGGAGGGTGCCGGTCGCGTTTCTCGGCGTTGGTTTCGGCCGCTGGGCGAGTCCGTGGCACCGACGGTTTGGTGGTCGGTGCCGCGAACGTCCTGGTCATGGCCGGGCGCGCGCCGGCGGGAGGGGACAGAGCGGGTCGTCCGGACTGTCCTCACGCGGCAGCGGCGTGGGCTGTACGGCGTCCTTGGGGTCTGTCGAGACGGCGAGGGCGTGGGTCAGGTTCGAGTCGGCCTTGAAGATCGGGGTGCCGGTCACCGGGACCTTGGCGACGTCGAGCTCGTCCACCCAGTCGGGGGTCTTCTCCCCGTCGAGGTTGCTGAAGTCGGTGCCGAGGGCGATGTTCATCTCTGCCCGCATCCCGACATTGAGATCGGCCAGCACCTTGCCGGTGGCCAGGAAGTCCGCCATGGCGGAGAAACCGATGGAGGGCGGGATGCAGAAGCGCAGGGCAAGCATCCACCACAGCTGGAACGCGAGTACGACGATCGGCAGGAACATCAGGAACAGGAAGAACGCCACGATGAAGAACAGCTCGATCGCGAACGTGCAGATCCCGCCGCCCTCGCCGATGCGACCCGCCCCCGACTTGGGAATGCCGTTGAACGGGTTGGACACCAGCTGCGACTTCGGTGGAGTGACGACGCGTACGCCGCCGGGGCCCTGCTTCTGGCCCGCACGGGCCGCCAGCGTGCGCAAGTCAGGGAGGGTGATCGTCACGGTGCGGTTCTTGGTGCCGTCGGGGTCCATCGGCGCGGCCAGCCGGAAGGGCTCGGTGGGTGCGCTCACCCAGGTCCAGGGCGGGCAGTGCTCCTGGCCTGCCGGACGTGGCTGTTGGACGACGCACTCGATCTCGTAGACCGCGTGCTCGTCGAGCTTCGGCTGGATCTCGCGTTTCCCGCCGGGTGCCGGAGCCTGCCAGTGCTCACCGGAGAAGGTGGGCACCACACCGAACCACAGGGACCGGGTGGTCGCCGGGTCGCACCCCTCGTCGCGCTTCCTGACGGGAAGTCGCGTCATGGGGTGCATCTCCTCCCGCTCCTGCGGGAGCGTGGGGTCGCTGGCGTCGTCGAGGGTGCGCCACCGGCCGCCGTCCGGTCCGACCAGCCACTGCTGGGAGTCGGTGTGCGCGTCGACCTCGGTAAGCAGGTCCTTCTTGTCCTCCACGAACTTGCGCCTCCACGCCTGGTCCGCCCACCAGACGTCGCGCATGTCCGGGTCGACGTCGTCCGTGGTGAGGTGCGCGCCCTGCGTCTTGGCCATCTCGATGACCAGTGCGCTCGCAAGCTTGCGCGCGGGACGACGGCCGCCCGTGACAGTGGTGTGCATCCGGCGCATCCGGAACTCCACGCTGATGTCCTCGTGTGAACCGGCGCGTGGTAGCCCGGGGGAGTCGCAGAAGACCTCCACGACGACGACGTAGAAGCGTTGGTGCATCGGTTGGTAGAGCTTGCGCAGGCGGGTGGTGAGGAGCATCGAGGTCGCCAGCCGGCTGCGGGTCTTGTCTGTCGGGCTCGGGGTGGCCGGAACGGGATAGCTCCAGAAGTCGTCCGGCCCGAACTTCACGCTGTCGGCGGGGTCTTCCAGCATCCGGTCGACGAACTGCGAGGTGTCGTACATCTGCAGCACCGGCCGTCGAGCGAGCGGGGAGCGCAGGTCGAAGGGGGAGCGCTCGCGCACGTACCAGGGGGCCCGCAGCACGAAGCCGGGCGGGCTCACCACACGTTCCCGACGCCGGAGGTGTACGACGGGGAGACCACGCCCACACTGGCCACCAGGGTCTGGCAGTTCACCACGCCGCTGAACGTCGACGTCGGCGCGGTGACGTTGACCGAGGCGGCCTTCACGTTGACCGAGCTGTTCGCGGTGATGTCGATGCTCCCGCTCGAGGTCAGCTTGATCGTGCAGCCGTTCGCGTGCGTGATCGTCACCTCCTTGCTGGCGTCGTCGAGCACGACCTTGTGCCCGGCCTTCATCGTGATGCTCACCTTCTCGGCACCCGCGGTGTCGTCGAACTCGAGCCGGCTGTCGCTTCGTGTGCGCAGCAGCCGGATGTTGTTGCTGGACTCGGGTTTGTGCGGCAGCGGCGTGGTGCCGTTCCACGCTGCCCCTACGACGTACGGCCGGCGCCAGTTGCCGCACTCGAAGGCGACCACGACCTGGCTGCCCACCTCCGGCAGGATCGCGAAGCCCTGGTCCTTATCGGCGTACGGCGTGCACAGGGTCGCCCAGGCGCGCACGTCCCGGTCTCCCGACGAGCCGAGACCCGGGAACCGGAGCTCGACCCGACCGAGGTTCTTCGGGTCCTCGAGATCGGTGACGATCGCGGCGTAGACGCCGTAGAAGCCAGGTGCCTCACCGTCGACCGGTTGGGGGAGTCCCATCACGCCGCCTCGTTGATCGTCGGGCGCTCTGCCTCGAAGGTGGTGCGCAGGCCGTGCTCGACGTCGTAGGTGTGCCGGACCCGCGTCACGTAGTAGCCGTCGCCCTCGAAGGGCGCACCGACGAGCTCGAGCTTCAGCAGGCTGCCGACGACCATGTCCGGCGACCCGCGGGTGGTGCCGCTGACGGTGACGAACCGCCGGGCCCGGCGCAGCATCTCGGCCTTCGCCCAGGCCGTGGCCTCTCCGACCGTCAACGGGGCCTCGCGCACCCGGTAGCTCGGACTCGCGCCCAGCGCCTTCTCGAGCACCTCCGGCCCGGTGCGGCCGGCAGCTGCCTCGGCATGGATCGTCGCGGCGGTCGCGTGCTCGTCGATCACCGCCTTGCTGGCGGCGTCGTACCCGCTCACGGAGATGTCGGTGCGTTGGTGCGACAGGTCGGCCGTCAAGCGCACGGACAGCAGCTGGTTGCCGTGCGCCAGGGTCAGCTTGGTGCCCTGCCGTTGGGGGCGCGCGCTGAGGTGCAGGGTTCGCCCGCTGCACCAGAGCTCCGCCTGCAGCAGGCGCGCCCGTTCGCGGAGGAACGCGAGGTCGCTCTGGTTGACCTGCTGCACCACGTCGTACCTCGGCCCGTCGACGGAGACGCTGGCGTCGAGGCCGTGGTCCTGCGCCAGCCTGCGGGCGAGGTCCGCGTCGGTCACGTCGGTGTAGCTGCGCATCCGCCGGGTCATCCGCATGCGCATGAACGCGTCCTCGGCGAGTACTACGACGCGAGGCGGCTCGCTGTCCCCGAGCACGAGCTCGATGCCCGAGACGACTCCGTCGAACACGGTCCGCTGCCCCTGGTCCGGCCCGACCGCCACCTGGAGCGTCTTCCCGAAGTCGATGTCCTTGCCGTCGAGATGCAGCAGCGTGTCCTGCGGGCCCGCAGCCCCGACACCGGTGGCGACGAAGTGTGCCTCCAGCGTGCGCAGCCCTTCAACGCCCTCCTCGACCTCCAGGCGGAGGCAGTCGCGACCGAGCCCGCGGTCGAGCTCGCCGGCCACGGTGAAGACCGGGCTGGTGACGCCGATCAGCGGGTCAGTCATCGAAGCCCTCGGCGCAGACGCGGGACCGGAGCTGGCGCACCCGGGCCTCGGCCCGACGCCAGCTGTCCTCGCCGGCCCCGGGCCGTGCGGGCGACGGGGCACCCGCCGAGTCGTGCCCAGTCGCCCCGACCCCGCCCACAGCCGGAGCGCTCCCGGTCGTCGTGGCGCTCAGCTGCGTGTGGATCTCGTCGACGTGCACGGCCATCTGCCGACCTCCCGTGATCGTCGGTGCGGAACTAGATGAGTCTGCGGCGACGGGCGTCGCCGCCGCGTCACGAACGCGTCACGGAAGCACGACCCTCGCCCGGAGGGGGATGCCCCGTCCGTAGCCCTGCGATCGGGGGTCGACGGCCCGGACGGCCGAGACCGATGCCGACACCGACGTAGTCGTTGCCGTCGATGCCGAAGCTGATGCCGTGGCTGCGACCGCCGGGACCGAGAACGACGCCCGTGCCTGGGCGGTGGCTGCCGCGGCCTGGGCAGACGCGACGACCGAGACCGACGCGGCCACCCCACCGGTCGCGGCCAGCACGAAGCCCGCCGAGGTCTCGGCGGAGGCTCCCGCACTGAAACCCGCAGTCGCCATCGAGGCGAGCCCGCTCGAGGCGCCGGTCGCGAACCCTGCGGACGCCCCCGCCGAGAACCCGGCTGAGGCGCCACCTGAGAACCCCGCCGAGGCACCGGCCGAGAACCCTGCAGAAGCGCCCGCCGAGAACCCAGCGGAGGCTCCCGCACTGATCCCGAGTGCGGCACCGACGGAGGCGGTCGCGCCGATGCCGGCCCCGGCCGCGAACCCGCCACCGGCCCCGAGACCGGCCGATGCCGAGACCCGCGCCCCGAGCTGCACCTGAGCGCCCGCGGACAGGGACAGGGGGCTGGAGAGGCCGGCCATCGCGGCCCGCCAGGTTGCCGGGTCGGCGTTCATCCGTGCGAGCAGCTGCTGGATGCTCTCGCCGCCCTTGGCTGCGGCCGTGCTCACCGGAGAGGCGGCCGGCCTGGCGCCAGGGCCAGTTCCCCCGACGCCCCCGGGGCTGCTCGCCCCACCTGCACCGGACGACGACCCGGATCCGCCGCCACCTCCTGGCGCAGTGGCGGTCTTGGCGTCGGCGGCGCCACCACCGACCAGGGCGGCTTCCCAGTCCGGGTTCTGCTCGGTGATCGTCACCGACACCTTGGCCCGCAGCGCCCGGCCGTCAGGGGAGAAGTAGTCCAGGTCCTCGGTCAGCTGCGTGACGATGCCGGTGAAGGCGAAGGTGCCCCACAGGAAGCGCACCGCGGGCGGGGGATCCTTGGGCTTCTCCTTGGTGGGCTCGGTGAACTGGCGCACGACATGGGTGAGGTCGCGTACGTCGACAGACTTGCCGGAAGCGTCCCCCTCGGCAGTGTCGAACTCGAGGTCGAAGGTCAGGGTGGCCGGCTGCACCGACGGTGTCTGGCGCCGCTGGGTGTTGGTCGTCGCACCTCCCTTGTCGATGTTGTTCGTGCGCGAGATCTTCATCGAAGTTGGGTTGAACTGCACCGCGTAGGCGCCGTTCGGCTCGGGCGCGAAGCTGGGCTTGCCACCCTTGCCGGTGGCCGGGATCTGCTTGAGCCGCAGCAGGATGGCCTTGGCGAGGTTGGTGGTCACTTCTTCACCTCCAGGCGCAGTCCCTCGTGGACGATGTGCAGCTCCTCGATCGCGATCTCACCCGTCCGGGCGTTCAGGGTCGGACCGGTCACCTTCGAGGGCAGCCCCCGGTCGAAGGTCCAGGTGGCGAGCACCGTCTGCCCCCTCGGGTCGGTGATCTGGATGCGCCCGTCGTACCGCGAGACCGGGAGGACGCCGCTGACCATCCGGGTCAGCCAGGTCCAGAGATCGGCGTTCGCGGGCCCCTTGTTGCTGGCCGCGAACATGCCGCGCTTCAGCACGATCGGCGACAGCTTCGCCCGTCCGACGCGTCGGATGACACCGTCGTTGCGCCCGCCCTCGAGGTACTCCCGTACGTCCGCCTCCAGCTCCAGTCCGGAGCACTCGGAGAACCCACCCTCGGTGTTCAATACCGCCGGCCCGAGCGCGCGTGGCTTCGCGACCTCGCTGAGGGTCACCTTGTAGCGGAACGCCGGGAGCAGGTAGTCATCCTTCATCGCCCACCACCTCGAGGCTTCCGTCGACGTCCCGGGCGATGCGGACCATCAGGTACTCCAGTGGCGACGAGGGCGCGACCCCGATCTCGCCCACCAGCCGACCGAGCGCGAGCGAGCTGGGCGGGTTGAGGTCGTCGCCGCAGCTGACGAAGAACGACTCCGCCTCGGAGGCACCCGCGAAGGCGCCCTGGAGGTTCAGGGTGCGCAGGAACGAGGTCAGCACGTGGTCGAGACGGTCGCGCAGCTCGGCCGTGTTCGGCTCGAACGCCAGCCACTGGGTCTGTCGTTCGAGGGCGAGCCGGATCATCGTCATCAGACGACGGACGCTCAGCTGGCGGTACTCCGGGTCCGAGGACAGGGTGCGTCCAGCGGTGAGCCGGAAGCCGTCCCTTTCCTCACGGAAGACGTTGATCCCCAGTCGGTGCAGCTGGTCGTGGATCTCGTCGGTCACCAGGCTCTCGGCGCGGACGGCGTCGCGGGCGAGCTCGTTGGCCGGGCCCCACGGCAGCCCCAGGCGGCGCTCCCGCTGGGCGATGATGCCGGCCGCGAAGGCCGAGGGGGGCACGGCGACGGCGACCGCGCCCGCGCCCTGGGTGGTCGCGAGCCACGGGTGGTACGCCGCGGAGTAGCTGCTGTCGAACGACGCACGCCAGTCGGTGATGTCCCGTGCCGAGAGGCCGTCCGGGACGTCGAGGAGCGCCACGAACCGTCGTCTCAGCACCGCGACGTCAACCAGCCGGCGTTGGCGGCGCACGATCTCCGCAAGGTCGCCGGGGTCCCGCGGGTCCAGTCCGGTCGGCACTGGTGGCGGAAGGTCGTAGTCGAGCTCGGTCTCCACCGGGTCACACGCGCTGCAGCAGGTCATCCGCGGTACCCAGGTCGGCACCGCACGTGGCTCCGGTGGTGAGGTGTCGGCTCGCCAGGTCAGGTCGGGTACGCAGAGCAGGCCGATGTCGGGTTCCCGGCCGATCCGGTCGACACCCACCTTCGCACCCTCGTCGTCGGGGGACTCGTCACCCGCTGCGCCCGGGTCGAAGAACGCGTCGAAGTCGATCAGGCTCGATCGATCCCGGCCGGGGGTGACCAGCCGTGCCGGGACCGGTGACAGGGCGGACGGCGGGGTGAGGCGGACGTCGGACCAGGTCCCGACCGTGCGCACCAGCCGTGACTCCTCCGCCAGCACCGTGCCGAGGAAACGTCGGTGCTCTGCCCGCAGCCCAAGGGCAGTCAGCCGCTCTCCGGCACGGTTAGGGGCCGACCGGTCGTCGACGCGGAGGGTCGCGGTGATGACCTCGACATCGATGTCGGTGAGCTCGGCCACCGGCTGGTCCAGGAGAGCCGACCGGCCGGCCCCACGGGGCGGTCGGCCGTCGACGGAGCTGACCCAGCGGAGCAGGCCCGTCGCAGGCAGCCACGCGCCGAGCAGCCTGACCAGCGATCCGGCGGGCAGGCTCGCGCCGGCAGGAAGCCGCAGCGTCTGGGGTCCGGTCAGCTGGGTGCGGATCCGCTGGCCGACGTCGTACGACAGGCCGACCACGAGGTCGTTGCCCCACGTTCCCTCGTCGGCAGCGGAGAGCAGGGGCTGGTCCAGGTCGTCGACGCCCGGGAGCGCCAGGGCGAACAGGGCAGTGGGGTCCGCCGCGGCGTCGGCAGCTGCCGGGTGCGGGGCGACGCGTACCACGTAGGCCCGCTCGCCACCCTGGCTGAAGAACGCCGAGACGGCGTGCGGCAGCAGTCGTTCGGGTGCACCGGGACTGCGCTCGAAGCCGCCGAACCGCTGCTCGTACTCGGTCCAGCGGGTGACCAGTACCGGTGTGTCCACCGGGCCCCGGAGCGCGACGCCAACAAACCCGGCGACGTCCTGTCGGACCGCCTCGAGGCGAGCCAGGTTGGGCGCCGGGGCGAAGAAGACCCCCGGCCGCCCCAAGCTGCCCAAGCTCGGCGAGACGGTCACGACTTGAAGTCGACCTGCTCCGCAACCAGGTGCAGCTCCTCCATCGCGACCTCTCCGCCGCCCTTGCCGGCCAGTGTCGGGCCGACCCACTTCTTGGGCTGGGCGTTGCGCAGCACCCAGCTGCACACCGTCTGACGTCGTTCGTCGAGGAGCGTGATCGTGACGGTCCGCGGTTGGATGTCGCCTTCGCGGGTCGTCTTCAGCCAGGTGAACAGGCGCAGGTCGCCGATCATCCCGCGCTTGAGCGTGACGTCGTCGGTGCTGTTCACGTTCGGCACCTTGCGCACGTGATTGTCTGCGTCGTTGCCGTTGCGGTACTCGGAGAACTTGATGTCGTTGCCGAGCCCGCTGACGTCGGAGAAGCCTCCGGCGATCTGCTCCTCACCGCCGGCGTCGCCCAGCTTCACCATGAAGTTGAACGCACCGTAGGGGTTGTCACGTGTAGACATCGTTGGCCTCAGCTCTGTTGTGCGTCAGCGGTCCACTGACCGATGCGGAAGATGACGAACTCGGCCGGGTAAGTCGGCGCCACCCCGATGAGGCAGATCATCCGGCCGTTGTCGAGATCGTTCTGCGACATCGTCGAGCGGTCGCATCGGACGAAGAAGGCCTCCTCGGGCTTGGTTCCCATCAGGGCGCCGGTACGCCACACGGTGACCAGAAAGTCCTCGATCGACTGGCGGATGTTCGCCCAGAGGCGTTCATTGTTGGGCTCGAACACAGCCCACTGCGTCGAGCGGTCGATGGAGTGTTCCAGGAAGGCGAACAGGCGGCGTACGTTGACGTATTTCCACTCCGGGTCCGAGCTCATCGTGCGCGCTCCCCACACCCGGTTGGCCCGTCCCTCGAAGAAGCGCAGCGCGTTGATCCCCTCCGGGTTGAGCACCGACTGCCGATCGAAGGTGACGTTGAGCGCGAACTTGGTGATGCCGAGCACGACCTCGTTGGCGGGGGCCTTGTGCACCCCACGCTGCGTGTCGCTGCGGGCGTAGATCCCGGCCGTGAAGCCGAGCGGCGGCAGCTGCAACGTGGCGGGAGCCGCACCCGGATCCACCTTCGCCGTCGGGTCCACGATCTCGACCCACGGGTAGTAGAGCGCCGCCCGGGTGGTGTCGAACTGCGACCGGAACTCGCGGACCTGCGAGATCGAGCTGTCGGCCGGTGGGTCGACGATCGCGATCCGGTAGGCCTTGGGTGCCTCGCAGTGCGCAATCAGGTCGTCGGTGGCCGTCTTCTGGCCCGGTATTCCGAAGCGCACCGCGTCCGGAGACGCGACGATGGCGATGTCCTCGACCTCCGCGAGGGCAGCGAGACCGGTCGCCGGACGTGAGGCGTCGTCCGGATCGGCCGGTTCGCCCGCCAGGGTCCCGGGCGACACCGCGTCGCCCTCGCTGCCCCCGGTGAGGAACTGCTCGTCGGCCTGGGTGAGCAGGGCGGTGACGAGAGGCCCGGGGTCGGGGGCCACCGAGCCGCTGTCGAACCACACCAGGCCGAACTCGTCGGTCGGGTCCTCGGCCTGCAGGACCCGGCTGATGCCGCGCGGGTGCTCCCGGTCGAGCTCGAGACCCGGGTAGACGTCGCGGCGGCGGTCGCCCCATCGAACGGTGACGCTGACGGTCAGGTGGCAGACGCCCACCGTGCCGTCGTCGGTTGCCGGCAACACCTGGTTGTTCGGACCGCGGTAACCCAGCACACCGTTCGCGTCACGGGCCACGATGCGCACGTTCCCCGGCACCGGTGGCGCCGGGGTACGGCGTCGGGTGACCGGGTCGACGACGTCCTTCGGCAGGTTGTTGCGGTCCGCGAAGGTCTCCACGGCCGCACCCGGGGAGACGCCCTTGAGGGTGCCCACCAGGATGTTCTTGCTCCTCTGGAAGCTCACGGACACGGCGAACTCGTTGCCCGCGGCCCCCGGCCACCGCGCCCGCCAGGTGGCGATCGCGGGGTTGCCGACCGGCAGCGCCGCGAAGTTGCGCGCGAGGTCGATCTCGGCCTGTGCGTCGAGCAGGAACGGGAAGGCCCGGGAGACGTAGAGCCGGCGACCGCCGTTGCCGAAGAACGCGCGGGCGGCGTAGGCGAGGAAGTTCGTGGACGGCTCGAAGGTCCCTACCGGTCCGAGGCCACCGAAGGCCCGTTCGAACTCCGTGAAGCTGGTGACGAGCGTCGGGCTCGGGACCATCACCACCGCATCGGAGCCTTGCGGCTGTACGACGTACGGCACCGGGCCGTAGCGGGTGAGCCCCACCATGCCGAAGGTCGAGGTGGCGACGCCCTCGATGGAGCGGGACCGGAAGCTCGTCTCCTCGACGTAGACGCCTGGAGTCAGGTATTCGGGCATGCGGGACCTCCTAGGATCACGGCTGGGGTGTGAAGTCGACGTCCTGGGTCAGGACGAGCTCTGCACCCACCGGGACGGTGAGGTGCGTGGACGGTGCGGTGTTGGCGACGTAGCCGGGCGGATCGGTGACCCCGCGGAGCACCGGGTTGTCGAGGTCTGCCGGCAGTGGCGGTACGCCAGGTCGCGCGACCGGCTCCACGGGGAGATCTGCCAGTGGGTCCTCGGCGACCTCGTCGGGTGGCGTCGCGACGGGCGGTCCGCTGACGGTCAGCGCGATCCCGACCGTGCTCTCGAGCGGGTTCTGGTTGACGTCGCCGAGCACCAGCAGGAACTCGCCGCGGTCGTTGCCGTGGGTGCGGCCGAGGTGGACGTTGCCCGCCCCGTCGGTGGCATCCACCCTCGCCCAACGGACCGGCAGCCCGTCACGGGTCACCCGACCACGCACCACCGTGCTGCTGCGGGGGAGCGGGTAGGCGGCACCGGGGTGCAGCCAGAGCCTCAGCGTGCGCGAACCGACGGGGACGTAGTTGCCGGGGCTGTCGTCCGAGACGTCCGTGAGCGGCCACAGCGGAATGCTGACCCGTCTCGGGACGTACCGCCGGGTGGGATCGTCGAAACGGAGCACCACGTCATGCGGAAGAGCGGTCGCGTGCCTGATCCGGAACCGTCCGGGGCCCACGCGATCCAGGTCCAGACACGGCCAGGACGGGCGGTACCCGCGTCCGAGGAGCCGCCGGTGGACCTGGCGGCCGACCCGGGTCGAGCCGCTGGCGGTGAGCGAGGTGAGCCCGTCCAGGACGACGACGCCGAGGGCGAGCCGGTGCAGCACCGAGGCCGGGCCGACGGTGGTGAGGATCTCGTCCTGGTCCGTCACGATGTCCCCTCCAGGCGGGCCGCGACGGTGGCTACCGGCTCGGTGACGGGCTCCCGCGCTCCTTCGATGCAGATCACCCGCGCGACGTAGGGCAGGGAGAGTCGGTAGTCCGTGCTGAGTGCCTGGAACGCCTCACTCATCGAGTCGAGGGCCAGGTCGTCGGTGACCACCTGCAGGGCGTCACCCGGCCCCCAGGGGTTGAACATCCCGCCGCCGGTCTCGGGGACGGGCAGCAGCAGCGGACCGGAGAGGATGCCCTCACTCTCCAGCACCTGCGCGGCCAGCCCGAGCCACCGCAGCTCCTCGGCGACGGTCTTCGCGTAGGAGCCGATCAGGAAATGCATCCGAAGAGGGATGCGTGGGATGCCGTCGATGCTCCCGACGCCCGACCAGCCCGGTCGGGTCTCCTTGTCGACGCTGATCCGGTAGCAGTAGACCGAGA
>WUUC01234084.1_pt1 | contig 32948 bp, 36 predicted proteins | sample 6278441 | NCBI WGS metagenome assembly WUUC01 (sample SAMN13675441, study PRJNA597444) | soil metagenome | isolation source: soil | place: USA: Washington | collected 2017-10
AAGAACTCTTGGAAAAGCTCCGCGTGCAAAAGGGAGACCTCCTCTACGTCACCGAAACTCCCGACGGTATTCGCATCACTCCTTATGACCCGGCCTTCGCCGCGCAGATGGAACTGGCCGAACGAGTCATGCGTGAAGACCGTGACGCGTTACGGAAACTCGCCGAATGACCGCGCCGAAGAATGTCGTCTGGGTACGTGAGGATGTGGTGCTTGCTGTCCACTTGCGACAGTTAGCCGAGCATGGCGGCGGCGAAGGAATCCGCGATGAGGGACTGCTCCAATCCGCTCTGGCACGACCGCAAAATCTTCTGGCCTATGGCGACCCCTCACCTGACCTAGCTAGCTTGGCCGCCGCATATGCCTATGGTATCGCCCGCAACCATCCCTTTGTCGATGGGAACAAGCGCACTGCGCTGATCGTCTCCAGACTATTTCTGCTGCTGAACGGCATGGATTTGGTGGCTACACAGAAAGAGAAATATTCGACCTTTCTGGCTCTCGCCGCGAGTGAGTTGTCTGAAGAGAAGCTGGCGAATTGGGTGAGAACGTATCTCAACAGTGCGGGCAACGAGTATGCCTAGAAGCATTAATGGAGCGGTTGCGACATAACCGCTCCCGAACCCGCATCTGCGCATCAATCTTCATCATGCGACAGGCGGTTCTCTCCAGCCGCATCGAGTGAACTCAAACTCTTTCTCCGACCTACTGTTTTGGGGACTCGGAGATGACCGAGCAGTGGGTGGCTGGATGTACGCTAAGTATCCAAGTACGTGAGGACTACAAATAAGGTAAGAGCAGATACATAGCCAGAAAAATAGAAGGGATTCTATTGCGGTCAGACGGTGGAAAATCTGATATGAGCAAGAAAAAACGACCAATTTCTAGATCAGAAAACATGTCTAGGGTTAAAGCCAGCAATACATCTATTGAAAAGTTATTGTGCAAAGAACTGTGGACTAGAGGATTGAGATATCGCAAAAACGATGCTGATATTTATGGAAAGCCGGATGTCTCTTTCAGGGGTAAAAGGGTTGTGGTGTTCTGTGACAGTGAGTTTTGGCATGGCAAAGACTTTATGGAAGGTAAGAACATACCCAAATCAAACGCTGATTTTTGGATAACCAAGTTGAAAAAAAATATAGAACGTGACAAGCAAGTGAATCAGACCTTGGAAGAAAAGGGATGGACAGTTATCCGATTATGGGCTAAACAGATTAAACGCGATGTGGTTCATTGTGCCGACTTGATTGAACAAACCTTGAAGCAGAAGGAAACTTAAAAAGATAATGAGCTATGTCATCAACGGGCAGATAGATAAAAAGGGGGCGTTCTGCGGAATCCTCAATAATTCCTTGCCCAATAGGCAAGATTTGATCACTCAAATTATTAGCGGTTTCGATGCAGCCATTAGAACGACTGACAACGTAACCGGAAGTGCTTTGAGCAATGCTCACGGTGACTGGTATGAGTGGTTGCTCGCAATATCTGCTTGGAATTATCACATCGCAAACCCAGATGCCTTCATGGCTTTGTTAATGCCGAATGTATCACGCTTTAATGTGTCGCAACTCTACACCGATGAACTGTCTGAACTCGTTCGTGATTTGAAAGATAAAGTGGCGGACGCGGCATCTGTCAGGCTTATAACATCAAACCCTGATTTTGTTTTGATCGACCCTCTGAAATTGTCGCGTCCGAGTAATCTGCCGGGAGCCATCACCTTCATTGATCGTAATATTTTAACGCAGATGGAAGAGCTATATCAGCACTTTATCGGTATATGTGACTTCGACGATATTGCCGGGTATATGTCGGTTAAAACTTCGTTGCGCCCGGACCGTCGATTACAAATTCCACATGAAGGAAGTTTGATGAAGGCTATTTATACCCATCTGCAAACCAGACAATGGATCATCAACCCGCGCGGCTTGAAGTATTATGCGCTTTCAACCGCAGTGTCCGATGCCGACAGAACCGCCTTACAGACAGTCGCAACGCACTCGATTACAACGGTTCAGAGTGTTCCACAAGCCGCCGTTGATAATGTGTTTGTGGTGAACTCTTTGGATCAGGCGGAAGATGTTTGGCGGCAAATACTCCATCGTTAGTCAGCAATTTGCAATTTGATTGCCAGCCCCAACGCGTGCGCCAACGATGGCGGTACTGCATTACCAATTTGCCTGCCGCCGCTTACAAGGGTAATTCTCTCTCTCGATGCAGACTTAAATTCCCATGAATAAGGAAAGTCCTGTATAGCAGCCATCTCGTGGGTGCTAAGTCCCCTGTCGCTGCTCGGATGAATATATTTCCCTTTCATCGGATTATATGCTGCCGTTCTGATAGTAACGGAAGGTTCATCAAGTTTAAGGCGTCCGAAAGTGTCCAGACCTTTGTGTCTGCCGTGCTTCCAGCAATTCGGGCGCATCTCCATCGGCAGGACATGAAAGTTTTTACCGGGGGGAATATGTTTCATTCTTTCTCTGACCACATCGGAGATGTTCATAAGCGCGTAATCGCTGCGCTGCGCGGAGTTCTTCGGAATACGGCTCAAGGCTTCCCTCAATGTCACCCAAGATGCGGGGAGTGTGACGGGAACAGAATCAAAGTCAGCCGTGAAAGACTTCCAATCATCCAGGCTTTTGTAGTGAGTCGGTAGGGGAAAGGCGGGACTGATCACTCTTTTACTTTTAATGCCAAGCAAAAAGAATCGCTCCCTTCTTTGCGCTACACCGTAGTTCGCCGAGTTGAGAACAGTATGAGCGACGCCGTAACCCGCATCTTCCAGTAAAGTTCTCATCTGCTTAATTACTTCGGTATGTTTCTCCTGAGTGATCCCCGTTACGTTCTCGAAAAGCACGGCACTGGGAGATACGTCTTTAACAATTCTTAAAAACTCAAGAAATAAATTACCGTTCTCCGGGCAGTTGATACCTTCTTTCTTGCCAATATTGCTGAACGACTGACATGGAGCCCCGCCAGCCACGAGAGCTGCTTCACCCTTCTTCAGTCCGGCAAATTCCATCAACTCTTTCGCACTGATGCTTCTGATGTCTCCGGGAATGCGCCCATCGGCATTTTCAAAAAGTTTCCATTGTGGGCGGTTAACCCGAAGCGTCTCTCTACAATCAACATCAATCTCTACACAAACGGCGGTATCGAATCCTGCCCACTCAAGCCCGATGTCCAAGCCGCCCGCTCCGCTAAACAAGCTGACTACTTTGTTATTACTTAAAGAAACATGATCGGAGTCAGAAATATCAATAAACTTTTCGTTGACTTTCGTTTTCGTAAAAATTAACGGCGGCTTCGCTGGAGATTTTGCCGTCATGGAGACCTGAACACTTTCTGGCAGCTTATCCGTTCCCTGCGTTGCACTTTTCGATATAACGATATTTGGAATCGACATCCTGCTTTCTCCAGTCAAGACTTTGCTGTCACTTTTTCTCGCCTACCCGCTGTCTTGGGCGGTCTGCCGGGCTTGCGATCTTCCACAAGTTTCAAATCAGCTTCGCGAATCACGTAATCGCGTCCTAACTTCTGCGCCGGCAATCGCTGAGCTGTTATCAGCGCGCGCACGCGTGTCACATGCACGCCCAAACGCTTCGCCGCTTCGCTTGTTGTCAGCAGCTTCATGCATCATTTATACATCGGATAAAACTATATTTCAAGAGCGATACTTATGCCGAGTAACTATCTCTCATGCGATATAGCTGAAATGTCAGTAACAGTACTCGAATGGGAGCAAAGCAGGCAGTCAAACTTACGACGGTTGAGGTGTGCAAAAGGCGATTGTCGGGACAATGCCTGTCAAGCCATTGGTTCGCGTGATGGGCTTCGGCAAATACATCATGATGAACACACAGACTGTCGCAACCTACACGGTAACTTGGAAGAAAAGAAACTGCCAGCGGTTCGCAGATTGTGAGTACAAGGTGCAACTAGCGGTGCGTCATGTGGCGACTGCTGCTGGGGTACATTCAACTCGTACAGATTGGTGATAGAAATAAGGATTATCTGTCAGTATCGTGAGTTGTTAACCCGCAGCAAGTAATAATCCCCCTGTGATTGGCGTATGCGACGGATCACCCCAAGTCAACGAAACCGCGCGAGTGTGATAGGGCGTAAAAAACGCACATGCGCCTCGCTGTAATGGGCGCGGTACATCGTGCGCAGTCGTCACGAATACATAACTGGAATGCTGAAGCGTGTCGAACTGGAAAGAATAGCCGGATCCTGATGCGGTAAGTGCAGCGGCGAACCATAGTGCAAGATAATAGGCCGATCGCTCTATTTCCATCCGACCATCGTCAGCATTTCTTAACCATGCGGTGGTCAAAACGGTTATTGTCTCGCCCCAATTCGCGCCTAGTGCCGTTGTCAGTTCATGCTTGTTAACAATAGCAAATGCCTGACCCCCAGTCTCTATCTTTCGTAGGAAACCAGACTTGGTGCCTATGACAACAAGAGGATCGCGACAGCGTAAGGCAATCGATTCCGAATTGCGCACTGCTGCTGCCTCGGATAGGCACCGCCATAGGTCATCAACAGACGGCTTTGGTTGTATAACATCAGGTACCCGAACAGGTGTTTCAAAATAAATGCTTGAAACGTCACCGCATTCGATAAGGTCCTTTACTATCCATTTCTTACCATCATTCGCAATTAAGCGTGTGTCGGCGACCAATGCTGCAAATGCGGCACCAGTACCAACATAAGCCAAGCGCGACTGCGCCTCTGTGCGCTTCAAGTGTACGGTTGTTTCAACGAAAGCACCGTGACGATCAACAACCATGATTTGGGACTCAGGTGGAAGACCTTTTGTTATCCGCCATCCGTGCGGCGTGAATAATACGGACTCTTCTGGGATACTTGTTGATGGCATTTTCAATCTCTGGTGGCCAACAAAATGACTCCCTGTCAACATAACAGGCCCGTCCGATATGAACTAGCCGCGCCAGAATATGAAATGCCGAACTCCATGTTCCCCAACACCGTTGCCTGAATAGCTTTTCTTCAATATCTCGCACTTGAACAACGCGTCTTAGTCTCAACTCAGCGGCTGTTATCTCAAGGTTATGAAGAAACGTGTCGAGTTGCTGATTATGCAGGTAAACGCGTAATACTTTCCCTGTAACGGCAGCGCACGGAATTGAATCTAAGATACCGAGCCGAAGCTGTGAGCCTAGAATCGCCCCGAAGATTCTTTGATCTAAAGTGACGTTAAGGTGTTTTTGTACTTCACTGTTCAATACGATGCGCGTAAGCGACAGATGTGGCTTGGAACACTCGTCTATAGCGTCTGCAATTGTCTTGTAAGCGCGAAGCAGTTCCGACTTATCGGGCGCATAAATAGTGATTCCGCCTAAGCGAAGAGATGCCGGTGTAGTGAGGAAATCTGTAGCTCGTGTGGACAGCTTAAGCTGGTTGGTCATTGAAGTTCAATCAAGGGCTTCCCATCGAAGTTCTTCCAGAAGTATTTTCGCCTGAGCTGGTGAAATTTCGTCGGCATCGGTTGTGACAGCATCATCGTAAATCCAACTCAGGGCCTGCAAAATAGTACGGGGAATCAACGGCGCACTCTCCAACCCGGCGATATGACTTACCACCGTTTCTAAGGTCTTCCTACTGAAGGGTGCGCTTTCTGTACCTAGATATCCTTGCGGTCTAAAACATTGAAACCGTTCGATTATAAACTCGACCGCTTCTTGCTCGGACATTTCCGGCAAAGAGACGCATGGCCGCACACCCATTAACGTCCGCAACTCTTCCGACATCATCCCCATAGCTGTCTGCTCAATTCGCGATTTGACAGCCAGCACCAGTGAAAAGTAACGCGGATTGCGACTGAACAAAGAACGAACATTTGCGAGAACTGTATCCCGCCTATGCTGCGGATGGAGGACGGCAACGCGCTGGAATTCGTCAAGCAACACGACCAAGCGAACCCCTTTATCCGCCAGTGACGCTATTATTCCGCTGAGGATATCGCATGCTTGTGAATCGTCCTCAATGCGTGCCTGAATGCTCATGCTGGCCTTGATCTCACGCAGGTTCGGCCGCTGGCCAAGTAACCATTGCTTTGCAACAGCTTTGTCTTCACCTGTGCCGTGAATCAATGCTCGCGCGCACCGTTTAAGGTCTTCAGGGATCGACGGGTTATGCGCATCAAGAACAATCTCAGCTACTTCCCTGACAGGAAGCTCGGCCACAATCCGGGCGTACAAGTCATGGAACTTGCGGAGTTGATCCGGCATCTCGACAAAGACTGGTATTATTTTTTCAGATTCGGTTCCCGAACCCTTCAGCAAATATGCCAGATGAAGTAACGCGTGGGATTTTCCGGCTCCCAAATTAGCCCAAATTAAATCGAGGGAGGAATCCGAGCGATGAAGCAACGAACGTTTTAATCTCTCAAGTCGAGCGAGGACAGATTTTCTACCTGCCCAACAGTTCGCCGTTTCTTGGCTGGCAGTTAGTGAAAAAGGCGACACTCGGAAGAATCTATCATCACTCACGCTGTCAATTCCTCAAGTTTTCGAATATCAAACGAGATGAACTCGGCACGTTCACCGAAACCGCCTCGCGACAACCTGGCTATTTCAGGTCGCGAAAGAGCTAAGTACTCAATAGCCTTTCGTGCGTCGGAAATAGAAATCAGCGCACCTCTCTCAGCACCTCGCCATACCAAACCGATTGCAACCGCATCAATCGGAAGCGGAGCGGTCGGTCTGGCAAGCGCTGAAATGATACCGGGCAAATCCATAAGAAGTTCGCTTTGGCCTAACGATAATTCGGAAAACTCTTCTCCAAAAAGTGTGGATGCTAAATATCGCTCCAGCCAATCGCTCCCATTCTCTGCCTTTTCCAGCGACTGGACAGCACGCTTCAAGGCTCCGGTCGGATAATATACATACTCGAATCGTTCTTCTTCACCGCCGCGGCCCTTTTCCAAGAGCCCAATGTCTACATAGGTCTCCAGCCTTGATGATGCTCGATGCCATGCTGTTGACGTCGATCCCAAGTCGCGGTTTCCCCGCCTCGCCGCATTTTCAAGGTCGCGAATATTTTCATATAGCTTACGCTTCCTTCCGATGGACAAGTACCGAGCTTCGCGCAATTCTTGCGCAATGTCTTGCACAGTGGCCGCAAAAATCTGCATGCCCTCGGCTTTTCGAATCGGTGAATTGGAATAAAGCAGCTTGGGTGCCAACCGTGAAAAGCAATCAATATCAGCACCTATGATTGCAAAGGCGAAAGCAATCCGCTCCAAACCGATAATGTATGGGTTCGATTGACACTGCTCATCAATAATACCAGGTTGGAGCTTCACGATTAGTCGCCCCATAGGGGAAGCTTCACCGCCCCGGCTGATAAGTCCGACAAACTGAGCCCAGTCACTGATATGGGAAAGGCCAGTTTTCGATTCGGCTTTGGCCGCAATCGTAACAGCGCCTACACGCGAGGCGATATTAGGGCTTGCCAGGCAGAGGTCCTGCCACCAGATTTCTGGCTGCCCGTCAGATGAGATGATCTGCAACCCTTTGTCGTCAGCCTTGATAACAAGATTGGGGTATCGATATTTTCCCGATTTCTTCGAAGTGTTTTTGCCGTTGTTGACTTGCTGGAACGGGCAGAGTCTTTTCCGGTGAAGATAATCAGCTACCGGAGCAATAGCATCATCAGGAACTACAACCTGCCGGGTCAGCACTTTTGCTGCTTCTCTGTTAACGCGAAATCCCGAACCGCCGATTTCCACGGCAACCGCGCAAAGCACTTTCAGATGGCCCAGCCGAAGCATGAACTCGTCCAGGCCGGCAATCATGCGGCCTTCAAGTTCAATCACGCTTCATATCCTCCATGCGCGCTGATTCGCGGGCGAATTGACGTCACACAAAGTCGTTGCAGGCTCGGAGCATTGCCGCAGGAAAAAGTAGCGACCCCTTGCCCCAGCCGGCGCAAAAGAGTTGTTACCTCTCCAGTCTCGCCATCGATTGACACCGAAGTCGGCAAAGGTGAACGCATGGCGTTCTTAGCAACAATAGCGTCGCGCGGGTCGGTCAGCTGGTGGACAATCGCGGTCTCGACTTGTGACATCAATCGCGGATCGAGCGCGCTGGGTTGTTGCGTAGCCAACGCCAAGGACAACCCGTAGTTCCTGCCTTCCTTGGCATACTTAACGAGCGCCTCTCTTGCAACCGATGGCTCGTCAACCCCGGCAAGTACGTGTGCTTCATCCATGAGCAGCCATGTGCGCGGAACTTTGGAGCGTATCAACGCTCTAAGTTGGTTTCGTTGTTCTTCATCCAGTCTCGAATCCAGATCAATTCGTTTTTGTGCCATTGATGCATCACGTCGCTCCCGCAAAATACGTCGAGTCATGACGGCGACGATTACCTTCTTCAGCGCGTCGGGAACACGCGCCAACATCAGTATCGTTGCGTGGAAGGGGTGTAACAGATCGGACAATGCTGTGCCGGAACCGTTAAATAAGGCAAGTGAGGCATATGTTGTTATGCGCTGCTTAATACTTCTGACAGTGTCAGGTCGATAGTTAGCGATGATGTCTGTGTCATCATTTAGGCAGGCTAGAAGATCAGCAAAATCATAGTTCGGGTTCTGCGCAATGTAAGAACCATCTGAAGCTGTGTATCCGGTGACGGCTACATGCGTAATTATGTCAGCGATCAACATCCCCCTCGGCTCGCCGAAAATATCAACCTCAAATAAAGAACCCCAATCATCAATTTCAAGGTCCCGCGCCCGAATCTCAAGTAAATTAAGTCCGGGTGGATCGATATCGTGATTCTCAAAACCTGAAGGAATCCAAACGTCAATGCTGAGCGGTTGAGAGTTAAGTGCCCCCCGTCGCATAATCTCGTACTGTTTAGCTAACTCCTGCGGTCCCTCAGCGACTAACGGTATTTGTGACGTCCAAAAGATATCCATGATGTCGAGAACCAATGCCGAACGCGGCGTGGTTAATGTCGAAATCAATGAATCTCCATCCCCCGCCGCAAATCCCTCAATAATCGCCCCGAGCGTATATGATTTACCGCTCCCGCGCTTACCTAAAACGGCAACAACCTGTTCCCCTGTAATATCAAGCCACAACCTGCGGCGGGGGCCGGATTCCGCCAAATGTCCAAGCAGCAGCTTATCGCGTTCGCGTTCGGCCGGGTCACCGGCAACAATATCACCGCGGTCGCGCCATGGGTCGGGTTCTAGTTTGTACGTAGTCACGTTTGTGCCCTTACATCTTCGCGGTTCGTAAACACTGGGGGTCGATGAGACGCTTCCCAGTCTTTACCGCGACAAACGCAACATCGTTTAGCTTGTTGCAAATGTCGCGAGGCTTCGCGTCCTCTTGTGAACGATTGAAGTGATCAACAAATTCCGCTCGTCCGGCCGATGTGAACGGGTAATAGTCCCAATTAAAATCGGTGGGAACAATTTCACCGGATGTGACAAGGGCATCAACCGCTCCACGGGCTACAAACTCCTCAACTAATCTCGTCAGGAACGTCTCTACACTCTGTGGAGTCAAGTTTTTGAGCTCGTGAACATTGTCTCCCAAACGATTCATGATTTGGGGTTCAGACAGCGCTGTGGGGAGTTGATCTCGCCTGGCACTGATCGTGTAGATGAAGCCGAACGTGGTGTTGTTGTCATCCAGAATCAGTTTGTTCGCATTCACCCAATGGGCTTGCGTCGTATCATTCGCTTCCACTGTCTCAAGCTTCGCAGCTTCGTCGGCGATGAAAATCATTCGGTGTCCACTGACAACACGATGCATTTCGCCGACGCCAAGCAACACGGAATAAAAGTCAGCGCTGTCAGTAAGTTGCTGACCCAAGCCCATTCGGGCAGCTTCTCCTGTCAACTTATTCCCTTGTAGATACTCAAAGGAATCCTTGACGTTAGGGGGCGGCGTATCCCCGGGCATTGCCAGCAAGAATTTAGCAAATGCATCCGTCACTGACGGCGTAACACCTACATCGCGAAGCGACTGGACGAGGTTTGGGTGCTGCTGCTTGTAGCCGTGGACAACATTTACAATGAAGTCTAAGCCAAGCTTCTTGAGAAATGGTCGAACCAGAGCATCGAATCGTGATGACTTGTCGATATCCCCGATCTCAATAATCACAGGGAAAGCAGGGTACTCAGCCTTCTGTTCCTCGAGCCACCATTTTATGTGGTTTACTGTATGTGTTTTGCCAACACCCCAGTCGCCGAAAAGCAGCATCTTAACAGGTTCGTTAGCCGAGAACCGCAGTTCAATGCTGGTTTGAATCTCGTCGTGTAACAAGTGTTCATGGCACAAAACGAGGCGGCTGTCTCGCTCATTGTGCGGCTTGAAGTTATCTCGCCCTTCCTTTAAACAGAACCATTCGCGTAGAAGAACTGGCATTCATGCCTCCTTATTTCCTGTGTTTCAATGTAACGTCGCGTTGCCCACGTAGTGAAGATGCATAGTGAATCAACTCATCCATAAAAATCGCAGTTTCGTCGTCGCTGCTCATTGAGGTGGTACGAAACTCCACTGCGAGTTCTCGGTTTATCGTGTTAGCCCGCGGAGTAAGATTTGGCGAGCCAAGCACGGCACCGCGAAAACCGTTACATTCAGCGATGTATAACTTAGTATGTAGTGAAGCACAGTGGTAAACTACAGCCTTCAACTCTTTCTCCAATAGTTCTTCGCCTCGAAGATGCCAATCTTCCTTCGGTGGGCGGGTAATCACTATTACATCACAGGTTTGTTCCCTCAATGCATTGATCAATACGCAAAGCGGATCAACGCCCTCTTCGAGAGTGCTGATCCAAGGCGAAACCAGCCAAAGCCGATACACACGGCTCTGGTTGTTGTAGACCATCTTGGCGAAACTCGTGAGGATGGACTGCGTAAGCAACCGAAGACGCGGCATCGTCAGATTCTCGCTCCCTCTCGACTATCTTACATATCGCCGGAGTCCTGCCGAAGAGAAATAAGTAACTCTCTGAGTTCACAAAAACTTAATCCATTATACTCTTTAAACCACTTGGAATTAGGTGTCATCAGCTTATTCCAGTTGCTTCTGCAAAAAGAATGAAGAGATTACGTCACTCGGCGTCAGTCTTCAACATTGTTTCCTGTTATAAATTTCGAACAGCGTGTCGAATGGCTCGAAATGATAGTGTTGCAAAAAAATATTTTGGCCGCAATCACCAGGGGTAAGGACTGTGGTGACACCTCAGTATCCGGTATAGCAAATGTTTTCTTTCAACACTTCAAATCAATAACACTATATGTTAGACATGCGCCATTGTAAGGTCTGTTTCCATACTCACCCTGACTAAGAGGGGGCGCGTTGAGCTTCCGGTGTCCAATGTTTCACCTGTCAGTGCTGCGGTTGCAGATGGGCGATAAAGATTTACTAAATCCGAATCTCAAAGTTTGCCTTCACATTGACCATATACACACGGAAGGCGGGCCGAGCGGACGGACGATATGGATCAGGAGGAGATGAAACAGGAGCTTGTCTGACAGGCTGGCGACCCTGATGCTGTCGAAGCAGCGTTGCTTGAGCGCGACATCACCGCACTAGAGAACAGGTCTCGCGACGCTTTCAGCGGCGTGCGATGATCCGCAAAAGAGGGAGCGGGTTAAAGGAGCTATCGAAGATGCTAAGAAGCAGATGCCGATTATCGAAATGACTCGCTATTGTAGGGATGTACGACATGTATTTAGTCACAACTGGGGAGGAAACGAGAGGTGACAAAATAGTTAAGCGGAACCCCGACGGCAGTTTGGAAGAGACTGAGATTACTGAATATCATAAACCGTCAGAGCCGCTCTCAGCAGTCATAACCACGGTTTTGTAAGTAGTCTTCCTCACGGAACAGGGTAATATTTCACTCGATTCTTTGCGAACAATAGCTTGTGGTAATACCAGGACGCAGCAAAGCTTCTTATTAGTTGTATTATAAATAGCTTGTGATAATGGCGAATATTATCACTCAATGGTAGGAACAATATGAAGACAGGTTGATTTACATCAGGAATGAATAGCACTGTAATACAAATTACCGATGTCTCACACGTTTATACAGGCACTCACCCCGTTCACGCTCTCGAACGGATTTCGCTGGATGTTATGCGAGGCGAGGTGGTTAGCATTGTCGGCCAGTCCGGGTGTGGGAAAACTACTTTACTTAAAATAGCTGCTGGCTTATTGGTCCCTACCAAAGGTCATGTTGCAGTAGCCGGACTTCCGGCGCGTGAAGCGAGTGCCCAGCGGAAATTCGGAATGGTCTTCCAAAATCCAGTGCTTTTTCCATGGCGCACTGTGCGAGAAAACATATTGTTACCTTTTGAATTACATGTGGCTCAACTGAATAATAGCAACAATGACTTGAACGAACCGGAGACGCTAGCGCGTGAAAGTGCTGGACTGGTAGGGCTAGAGGGCTTCTGGACAGCTTACCCTTCACAACTGTCTGGAGGTATGCAAGCTCGGGTAGCAATTGCCAGAGCGTTAAGCTATCGACCAGAGGTAATGCTAATGGATGAACCCTTTGGAAGCTTGGATGAGATTACACGCACGAAACTCAATGATCATCTGTTAGCATTACAGACCCGTACTCAAGTAACTATGCTTATTGTTACTCACTCACTACGTGAGGCAGCATTTCTTTCGCATCGTGTGGTTGTTCTCTCAGCGCGTCCGGGCCGTGTCCAAACAATAGTAAAGGTGCCAGATGTTGGCAACCGACTCTCTTGGCGCGAAACGGGTGAGTTCTCAAGATTTTGTATGGAGCTTCGGGAGGCGCTTGGAGAATAAGAATGAATAGATCTAAGAATGGGCGTCCCGCGTTGAATATATCAGCCGAAGAAACGCAATCGGCTCGCGGGGTAAATGGTGGATGGCTAGCTCCAATTTTAATACTGGTAGTTTGTATAATCGTATTGGAGATCTTTGTCCGACTAATGCAAGTACCTGAATATTTGGTTCCGAGTCCAACCCGTATCTTGTCAGCCTTCTGGGAAAAACACACTACGCTCATGCTTGATCTTGGAGTAACAATGCTGGAGGCAACTCTAGGATTTTTGCTCGCAAATTTGTTTTCTCTGCTAACTGGAATCGTTTTTTTTTACTCGCGAACAGCAGTGCGGGCTGTTCTTCCACTCCTCATTGGCCTAAAGGCCATCCCAATTGTTGCTATCGCTCCGTTGCTCGTTCTGTGGTTTGGATATGGACTTGGCAGCAAGGTCATCATGGCAGCAATCATAGCCTTCTTCCCACTTGTTGTGGGCGTTACAACCGGAATTCGCTCTGTAAACATCGAAGCAGTGGACCTGATGCGGTCACTATCCGCTACACGTTGGGAAATGCTGACAAAGCTTTGTTTGCCGGTCGCCGTACCGTATATCATCGCGGCCTTAAAAGTTTCCTCTACGCTGGCGGTAGTAGGGGCAATCGTAGGTGAATTGACTGGTGCCCGGCAAGGGTTAGGATTTGCAATCTTGATGGCTACGTACAATGTAGATACGCCTCTTCTATTTTCCGCTATCATGCTCTCGGCACTGACAGGCGGGGCACTATACTTTGCTGTCTTGATTCTTGAACGCTCTTTGTGGCGTTATTACCTTGGCAAAGCAGATATCTCTTAAACTTTGGAGTCCAAAATGAACAACAGCACGTCACAGAAAGCTACGATGAAGCAAAGTCGCCAATCGAAAATCATTGCGCTTGTAGTAATTGTCGCTGTGGTATTGGCTGGTGCTTTACTTTGGTTCTATCAGCAACGTAAACATGCCACGACTAACGGCACTATACCTACCGCACTCAATTTTCGAATCAAATTTAGCATTTACAGCGGCTTTGCTCCGCATTTTGTTGCCTTAGAAAAGGGTTATTACGCCAAAGAGGGACTGAAGGTGGATATTCAGCCGGGTGGCCCAGGCATTGACCCTCTTAAAATCGTACTTACGGGTGATGCCGACGTAGGTTTAGCAAGTTATGATCAAATACTTCTAGCTAGAGAGAAAGGCTTACCACTTATAGCTATTGGGGAAGACACGACTAAGTCTGGTGTAGGCTTTGTCAGTCTTGCTTCTTCCGGAATTAAGACGCCTCAAGATTTCATCGGGCGGAAGGTAGGAGTAATGCCCGGTACCGATAAGGGTACGGTCTATGATGCCTTGATGGCCAAGTTAGGAATTGACAGGTCAAAAATTCAGGAGATCCCTGTGCAGTTTAACCTCGCCGTACTTTTCAATGGCACTGTGGAGGTTTTTCCTGCTTTCATTACTAATCAGCCCATCATTGCTAGGGATAGCGGTTTTGAAGTTAATATTATCGACCCCGACAAATACGGCATCAGCCCTGGCGGCAATGTCTTCTTTACCTCCGAAGACACGCTGCGGAAAAAGCGTGATGTCCTTGAAGCATTCCTTCGTGCCGAATTGGCAGCCATCATGGACTCTCAGTCGATGAATGATGGTGAGGTCGTGGATTTTGTACTCAAATACAATAATCAGCTCAAACGTGATACGGAAATCAAGATTTGGCAGTCAACGAAGGCACTGATTCTTCCTAAAGATCGGTCGATTGTAGGTATCATGCCACGCGACAAGTGGGAGCATACGGCACAGTTATTCAAGCAAGCGGGTCTATTAAAGAATATGCCCGATCTTGAGAAGTGTTATACAAACGCTTTAGTGGAGGACATTCATAAACGAGGTTTTTGATTTTACAGGCCATCAAAGGAGCTATAAGCATGCGGCGCTTGGTAATAGCGCTGATGGTTGGGATATTAATCGGTCTATTGGGATGGTTGGCGGTTTCGTTCCAACACGTGGTGCCAGGCATGATGAAGCCTGAGCAAATTGGTGATCAGAAGTCGCCTGAATTGATAAAGCTCAATGTCCGATTAGGATGGCTGGGCAACGCCAATTCTGCGGGTCAAATCGTAGCCTTGGCACGAGGGTTCTACCGTGAGGAGGGTCTGGATGTAACACTGCACGAAGGTGGTATAGCGGCTCCATCTGTCAAGACAGTTGCTGCCGGGGCCGATGATTTAGGTTTTGCTAATGGACCCGACCTCGTAATTTCGGCACGGGCAGTTGGTGCCCCGCTGAAAATATTGGCAGTGATCCATCAAGAGGGATATCATGGTTTTTTCGTAAGGGAGGATAGTGGCATCCTGACGCCGAATGATTGGGTAGGCCAACGCGTTGGCGTCAAGGTGGGTAGCCCGACATATCTTTACTACCAAATAATCCTCACCAAGCTGGGAATTGATCGCACTGCCATCTATGAGGTGCCTCTTGGCTATGATGTTCATCCATTTCTCACAAGGGATGTAGATGTCTTACCGGGGGCCACAAACAATGAAGCAATTACGCTAGAGGCTAATGGAATACGCCTTAGGTACTTCTTGCCTGCCGACTACGGAATCCCAACTATGGGGAATGTTCTGTTTACCACGGAGGCAATGGTTCGTAATAGTCCAGATACGATGCGCCGATTTGTGCGCGCAACAATGCGTGGTTGGGCTTGGTGTAAGGTCCAAGAGAATCGTGATGTCACTATTGATTACCTTATTGCTTATAACCCCAAGCTTGAACGTCTGAAGGAAAAGCGTGCACTGGAAGAGACTTTATCATTGGTAGGTAATGGTGATATTGATAAGGATAAGCTCGCTCGCATTATTGACAACCAGATCCACTATGGCGACCTCGCACGGCGGATATCGGTAAATGAAATCACCGCCTCACTTCCGGCAGATTGAGAGTTAATAATATGGTCAATGCGAAATTAATTGAGCCTAGAACATTGCTCAAAAACATTGTTAAAGTGATCCGTAAGGAGAATATTCAATTACTAATAAATGTCTTAAAAAAGGAAGCGCAAACAGATGATGAGTTGAAGGGGCTAATTGAGCAATTGGAATCTGCCAAATCTTCACCTGCTTTGCTCCGCGAGTTGTTCCGGAGATGGGTTATCGATCCTAAGGGCAAGTATAACCCCCATGGCGTGGCAGCAAGAAGATTTTTCGGATGGCATACCGATGCCGGTGATTTTAATAAGCTTAGACCAGAATTTCTTGACGTAATTTATCTGTTGCCACCTAGGGACTATGCGATCATTGAAACACTAGTCCCTTTGCTGGAGTACAGATCCAACCTGCCCCTCCCACAAACTGGAAGTCAAGGAACGAAAAAGCTCTTTGACGTTGGGACAGGTACAGGTCTCTTGATGCAAATTCTCCGTAGAGTTGGGGTTAATGGCAAGATGGTTGGAATTGACCCTGCTACAGCACTGGCTGACTATGCTTGCACAAAGTTTGAAGAGGAGCCTGACGTAGAGATTACTACTCCGAAGATTCAAGAGTTTAAGGGTTTTGATTTACAGTTTCAAATGGCTCTTTGCTATATGGTATTACACCATGTGCCTAAGGATAACGGAGATATTCAATATGAAAAAGCTTTAGAAAAGATATATGGTGCTTTGGCAGAAGGAGGCATATTTGTCTATACCGACAAGCTATGTGCAGGGCGATCTAAAGTTGGCAAGCCTAAAGCGTTTGACTTCAAAACAACATCAGATTTGTTCCCTCTGCAATCTGGACAAGATCTTACAGTCCAGCCAGCTGAATTAAACTCGATTCCACCATTCCAGCCGCATCCCCAAGAACTCGAAGAGTATAATCGTGAGTGGAAAGAAGAGGCGGCGGAAACACTCTCGAAGATTGGCTTTCTGATTCAATCTGCTAAACCATTAAATGAGCGGGTCGTTCTCTTCGTTTGTCGCAAACCATATACTAATATCTGGGATAAATTTGCCCACAAGCCTAATCCAAAATTTCACAAAGCTTTGAGTGAAAAAGATATGGCAGAGATAGAGAAACATGCTCCCTATCAGTGGTCATATAAGGTTCTCGAGGCAATTTACCAAGACCTTTCACGCGAAAAAGAAGTTCCTAAGACCGGGGAAGTTGGTAAAGGATTTCTAAAGGGGATCGCTTATTTTAGTTGGGAGAAAGCAAGCAGGCTATTCCTTGTGCGCCGCGCGTATCCTTTTGGCTTTCATATACTCTCTTACAGTCATGTCCATGAAGGATGGGGTTCGCTAGGAAGAATGCTGGAAGAGTTTGAGGAAAATACACAAAAATATGTTGAAAAGACAGGCTATTCATGTTTGACGCGCGATGCCGTGCAAAGAACACTCCCATTTCAAGGTGACATTGAATACTTGAACTATGAAGCTGCGATGGCTGTCCCTGTGTATAAGTTAGATCCAATCAACGGTTATCAATTACGTGGCGCCTTTCTCTTCTATTTAGCAAAACCGGAATATGTTCCATTGCATACCGGAAGCCCGTGGCAAGACGACTTGATTAAGAAATTTAAGGACTTGAACGATGTAATGAATAACGCCCTAAACAAGCAGGAAAATAAACTGCAAATAGAAAACAGTACGCAAGTGCTTCTTGAGCAATGGGAAACATTAGCAGCAAAGAAGCCGGGAGCAGTCATCGCACGACTAGAAATCAACTTGGCTCAAAAAAAAGGGCGCAATAGTAGTTTTCTTAAGCTCTTGAAGGTATCTTCAAAGATACAGGCACAGCTGAGTGGAAGTGAATGCTACAGCGTTCTTGATGATAGTGAATTAGAGAAGGGGCAAGTTGCTATCCTTGTTGCTGCACGTTTTGGTACTTCCTATGATGAAATTCAAGAGAAAATTCTAGCAATTGTTGGAGTTGCTGCTGCTGAAAACTTCGGTCCATTTAAATATAGCTGTAACCCTTTAGGATTAAAAACATCTCGTAAAATTAATAGCCAGCTTCCGCATCATGATGCAAGCGCACCTTCTAGACTCGATAAGCGTCGGCTCCCAAGAGAACGGGCATTAAAGTGATGGTGATTTGTTGTCCAGCTTAGACGGCACTCCCAGCAACTCTACCCCAGACATCAGGGGTAATTGCGAGGGTCTTCAATGACAATGCCTTCAGAAACCGCCGCCCGGTTGAGTTCGTCGCCTGAGCTGATCAACACGAGTATATGCCCCCCAAGCACCGCCAAGCCTGCTGCTACGCTGCGCCTGTTCTACCGCTACCATTACCTGCCGGAATCTTTCCGCCTTCTCATCCCCAAACATGCGCAGCGTGAGTTGGTCAGCTAGCGACAGGTTGTTGAGCATGATGCCTGCCTTTCGGTAGTTGTAGCCTTCGCGGAATACCCTCTCCAGCGCGTCCAAGGCGCAGCGTAGCAGTTCCTGCGTTGAATGGGTCGTGTAGGCGAGAGTATGCGTGCCGGCGTTAGTACTGCGGCCCCTCGGCGAAGCGGTTGATATGCACAAAGACTGTGATCACACCCGCGGATTCGCTGGTCTGTGGGAGAGATGTGAAGGGGAGGGTGGTCAGGTTATCAACTCCTGCACCATTCTGACCACGGAGGCGAACGAAGTGCTGCGTCCCGTGCATGATCGCATGCCCGTCATCCTGCACCCGGGCGAGTACGAGGTGTGGCTCGACACGGATGTGCGGAAACTCGACCTCATCCAAGAGATGCTGCGGCCTTACCCAGCGGAAGAGATGACGCGCTACCCGGTCAGCACAGCCATCAACAGCCCGAGCAACCAAGGCTCAGAGTTAATCGAGCAAACAACCATCAATTCCGCGTGAGGTGCTCACGCATAAGCTGATCGGGAAGTTCTGTCGATGACCACGAATGAACCGGAAGTATGAGAGCGATGTGGTGTGTTCTGGGGCTGTTCGACCGAACAGTCGCTGGAAGGCGAAAGCTTAGTGCTCGTCACAGCATTACACGACGCGATTGTCGGTTGTGCCGACTCTTAACTGATTAACTTTTTTTGCTGCGGGATGATTTGCGCCTGATGCCAGCGCTCTTCGGCTTGGCAGGAAATTTCTCCGGCAGGTCAAGTTCGTCATCGATTAGAACATCTACGTAAACACCTACCGCATTAGCTAATAGTAACAGCGTTCGGAGATCAGGAATACGATTGCCCAACTCAAATGCCGAGATATCTCCCTGAAATAGATATTCGGTTAATCCAAGATGTCTGATCAGCCCATTCTGAGAAAGACCGAGCCCTTTACGGATCTCGACGACCTTCTGCCCAAGTCTTGACGGCTTATAACCAGGTGCCTTACCCATCAGGGTTTTAATCCTCCTGATGGGAGTTCACAGGTTTGACTCTTGCTTTTGAGGCTAAATGTAATTACATTTAGCCCGTCACTGCATTCTATATGTGCCGGGAGCCTAAAACTTCTGGACTCCTTAGCAGCGCACATCACTTTCGCGGATGTTGAGCTGCGTCATTCATCAGCGATTCATGGTGAGAACCAAAGTCACAATAAAAGATACCAGAGGCACGACCAAGATTCCTATACCTTTCAGACTATACAAGAAGCCACAGGTCAAGTGAGAAGAGAATAAAGCCATGCAATCTCCCGAACCACATCATGAAAACGATCATCGGCTGCCCCGTCGCAGAGATTACTCGCTCTTCTACTTCCAACATGAAGGCGGGCACTCTTACCTACGCTTTACCCTACTTGGGATCATCGCAATCGTACTTTTAATCGTTATTCCTATTACTGCGCTCTTCATCCTGTTCTTTATCAATTCCCGGACTCCGCCCACATACACCGACGTCAATATCAATGTGGCTCCGGCAACACCATCTTCGGCAAATATACCCATCATCCGATTACCACCGCCCCCGTCGCCTAAACCAATCAGGCCACTCAGCGTGCCCCCACGACCGACTCCCCCGCCGCTCAACAACAATGCTGTCGAACCATTAATCCCCAAGCACACACCACCGCCGACGCCCTCAGCCTCTCCACCGTGATATAGCGGTCATGCTGCCTGAGAGCTTCTTTCGATTTTGACTGCAACCGAATATCTACCGCCATCCTGGTATCGCATCACAGGAGAACATCCCGTGGCCGCAAACCCGCCCCACAAAAATAGACATAACGCGATGGAGAGAACCTGCCGGGTCGTGCTGGATGTCACAATCCGCATCCATGAGATCACGCCGGAAAACGTCGCGGAGTATTTCACACCAAACGAAACAGGCGAAGGCTTATCGTGGGAGTGGGCCGAAAGACAGAATCGCTTGTTGTCGGCACTGCTCGTGGACGAAGAGAATTTACAGGAATTCCTGAGACGCATTACCAGGGATGAACTGCACATGCTCATCAAGAGTGTTCACGATCAATACCGCAGTGATGATGAACTGTTCGAAGGGGTCTATTCCAGAATGGATGGCGAAGATGCGGCTTATTTCCAGGCGGCTAAAGAGGAAGGATTACTTGATGAAAATCTAGAGTTGCTGGACAAGGCTTTTACGGTTGGTTGGCGGCTGGCGGAGATTAAAGAGGTACAGGTGATCAAACAGGCAGATGATTAAACAACAAATAGCTCATTGGTCAGAGACACAAGGTGGAAAGTCTCTGCTTGAGAGAAAGCTTTCTCATGGGAGGCATATGGCGCATCAACGGATCAAGGTGAGTCAGGACATCGTGGAGTTGATTACTTCGAAGGAGGCCGACCAGGTCACCACGCGGATGTCTAGAATCTATTACCGGTTACTGGTCGCCCCGGTGGCATGGTGGGTGAGCAATGAGGTGCTGCGAATCAGCGGAAGCACGCGGGAGGACGGCTCGACCACCGCACGGGTCACACTCTTCAATTGGCTGAGGGTACCACCGGAGGAATCACGCAAGGCGCTTCAGTGGCTGCATGACAAAGGTGTCATTACTTACCTCAGCCATCAAGGTGGACAGGAGATCGAGATAACTTTCGCGGGCTTATCTTTCCCTGAGTAAGAGTATCGATCCGCAATGGATGTTATGGATCACTGCTTCTCTCAAGGAGAGGAGTGAGGATGAGGGCTGATGTAAAAATGACTAAGAGCGTCGAGAAGACTAATCTGCAGTTGAAGGAGACTTAACTCACAGCGCTGATACGAGAAAACAGAGAAGACCTATTCTTTGAAGCGCGAACAATGTTTTGTCATTGTTCGCGCGCATGCTTTTTATCAGACACGGCGATTTAACGATGTTTAACAGCCTGGCGTTTCGAGTATAGTGCAACTTATTGTTGCAGTCTGCGAGAACTTGCGAAGGTGAGGAGTGAAATCAGACTCCTACGGGAGTCTGATAAATGTTAATTATTTGCACATATGCGTAAAACGCTCAATATATCACGCCTCAACTACCCCTACCCCTTGCCACCGCTTCATCCCCAGCAACAGTAATTCGCCTTTTCCGTCACTTCTCTTTTCAGGTCCCACAACAGTCCCGTCCCCAATACTCGAATCGTGTATTTATTTGCCAACGGGATCCCTCATTACAACCCCAGACACCGTCAATAGACCCTTACCCTTTCACCGTCTACTTTCCAACGCCCTTCCCATGATGTGGTGGCAGGTGAACCTCCTACCGATCCAGAGGTTGTTTCACGGCCAACCAAATGTATTACCCAATGTCTGAATCGCGCCGTGGAAAAATTTTCCATTGCCACGAAACCAACCACCTACTTCTCGGCATCTAAAGTTACGTTAATGCTCTTTACACGCTCGCCCTGACGAACGGGCGATGTCTATCCAGTATTTAACGCCGGCTTTGCGACCCCTACGTCCAAGCCAACCTTACACGAGAAGCCTTCCGCTGACCGGCACCCACAACTCTTGAGGATTCCACACATGTCTCCTTCTCCAAACGGAGAGGGACTAGCTGTGCTGTCTCACAGAGTTCCCACCAAAGAAAAGGGTGAAAGGCGGTTACATGCACACAACTCAACATCTCCCGTCCGCATTACCGGTCGGACTGATTAACCACGACACAACTCATGCCCAGCCCCAGCGAAAAGTCGGGGAGAAGCTCTTCGTCCCTTACCTCAACCTCCCAGGATTGGAAATCACGCAGCAACCAATGGACGGCAAGAGCATCATTCAGGTGCAGGCCGAGCAAGTCAGAACCCCGACATATCCTGATTGCGACTGCCTTATTAAAGAGGTTAAGCCGCACACCTCCTTCCTCATGTCCAATATCATGGACATAACATGTGCTCGCAAGACTGTTGTGATTAACATCACGCGGCGACGCTGGATGTGTAAATCCTGCCGAAAGACGGTGACACAGCCGCTCGAATTCATGGTCGAAGGCCATTACAAAATGACGCAGCGACTATTCGACTACATCGAAGTCCAGTCACTTCTTGTCACCGAACTCAGTTTGTCGCGTGAGACGGGCGTCTTCGTGCGAAAGATCAGGGAGATCCGCGAGAAGTTCGTGGAGAGGCTTAAAGGTGAGGTTAAATTTGACACCCCGCGCGTGCTCGGGCTGGACGGCGTCCGCGCCGACAGTAAAAGGCGCCGCGTCATCCTTACGGACATCGAGGCGGGTCTCGTGCTGGATCTGTTGAAGTCGGGACGCAAGGAGAGCATCATAAAATGCCTCCGCGCGCTTCCTTACTGGGAGAGGATACAAATCGTCACGGTCGACATGTGTAACACCCTGATTCCGGCCGTGCGTGAGGCGCTACCCCAAGCCGTCATCATCATCGACCTCTTCCACATCATGAAAACGGCCAACAAGATGATGGACGCCGTCCGTGTTCGCTGGTACCCGCGGGATAAGAAGAAGAGGGAACCTGGCCAGCCCTACAGACCGCGACATGAACCATTCAGAAAGCGTCGAGCTACGCTCGACCCAAAAGATGTCGCGCATATGATGTATTGGTTCGATAAATGTCCCGAGTTGCGGCTCGCCTATAACCTCAAGGAAGACTTCCTTGAGATGTTTGACGAGGAGACCTATGACGGGAGGCTATTAATGTGCAAGGAGGCCGCCCGGCAATTTTACAAGGAATGGAGGAACAATCTCCCTGTCGGCGAAGAGTACAAAGCCCTGCTGAAAAACCTCCAGATAATCCTCAAACCGATGGCTCACTGGGGTGAGTACATCTTCAACTACTTCGACGATCACTACACGAATGCCTTTACCGAATCAATGAACAGGAAGGTTAAGGATATCCTCCGGGACGCCAGGGGCTGCAACTTCGAGACCGTGCATGCCAGGATCGTCTTCGGTACCTTCCTTAGAAAGCAGCGTAATGCTGACCGCGAACGGGAGAGGAAGGCCGTCATGCCCCACTCGGTGAGGAAAAGCCGCCAGCAATCGAACCCGAAGAGCCAAAACACCACGAAAGAGAAAGGGGGCAGGCGTTCAAATGCCTACGAACTTCCGGATAGCAGGCAGATAGCTTTTAATTTTACAAGCTGAGCGCCTGCTCGCGCGTATGATTATGAGGATTATTAACAGAGAGCTTTCCGACGTGGAGAGGTGGTAAGGCGTGCGGCTATATCATCTCTCTAACTCGGTTGTGGACAGTGTGTGGCGTTTGACTCACCACGAGAAGGGTTCACGTCCGTCTCCTTTGCGGACCCATAGCGGGACGCTCATAGGCACATACAATCCGTTACGTGTCATAAAACTGAAGGGCGAATATGAGATCGCAACTCAAAATCTGCGGATTTAACATTGCAATTGAGGACGCCTCTCGATAAGGGAGCAAAACTCAAGAGAGCATACGGGCGGGCGAGGGTTTATCAGTTAGAAATTATTTCTTCCAATAACATAATTCCACCTTTGAGTTATTTTGTGGAATAGAGAAACGTATGTCTAACGGTGAAGTTCACCCGCTCGCCGATGAGTTGCCACCGAAGTTCTAGACCAAGGTACTTTTACGCTCGTAGAATGCGAAAAATCGCTCCAACAAAGGCGAGTCGAGTGCAGCGCCGAATTAGCTAGCCAGCGGCGCAACGCGACCACCAGCCTCGCCGCTCAGGATCTTGGTCACTCGCTCCCACACCTCGCGTTCCGGATCGCCCCTCACGAGTGGCTCGAACCCCAACTGCAAATACAACGGGATCGCCGCCAACGGATCGGACATCTATGAGATTAACGCCGTCCACTCCTTCCGCAAGAGGAGCAGCCGTGCTATAAGGTTCTACCTTGACTCCTATCGGCCTGCGCCCTAGCAACATACTCGACTAGATACTGGTGAGGTGGAGGCCTGCGTTGCCAATTTTATCTAAAACTACAGCTCGATGATCACTGTGCTCTGGCGACGTTAGTTCTAGGCCTCATCCGTCCGTCAATCTTGCGTTCGCAGTTGTTCTACCTCAATTGGAAACCTATTCGTCCATCAAAGCTCTCATCTTATAAGATGGGCGCTCGACATTTAGGGTTAGTCAGTTGAGGCACCACGCTTAGCTTGGGTACCCTTGGTTATCCTACGGGATAACTATTATCCTGAATAATGCCTCATATCTCTTTACATCAAGGTAGAGTACTAGTACCCGGAAAATCGTGCGTCGGTCTTACCTTCTCAACAAAGTCCGGACCAGTCAAACAAGGGGTTTTTTTGACTGGTGAGCTTAATCTCAAGGACTACACTAACATCATTGACAGTAAGGCGGTGATTTGTGAAACAGCTGAAGCGACTAGCCACATTACTGTCGTTTGTAGAATCCTCGGCGTCCCGATTGTGCTCCTTGAGCGCGCAACGGAGATCTTCTCACCTAACATGCAAGTACTAGTCGATGCTCAGCATGGAAGACTTAGCCAAGGAGATGACCTGCACGAACCCGTGACTGAAGGCGTCCATGAATTAGCAGCCGCATTAGCCGCGGCTAAACTCAATTACCAGCTCAGCATCATCGATATGCCAGAACTCATCACGCGCGTAAAGTCGATTGGACAAGGAGATGTCGATTACTTTTTCCTTCGGGAAGAGTTTATCTGGCTAGGTCGGAGTCTGCATCCTTTCCGATTTTTTGAGGAACGCGGTGCAGATGATGTCACCAAACTGCTCCTTGAATCTTTAATACCTCTAGCAACATGTTTGGAGAGAGAGCAGTTGTTAAATTTTCGTAGTTTAGATCTCCGGTCAGATCAGTCGAATCAATTCGCTGAGCCTTCTATTTATGAGCCCAACCCACACTTAGGCCTGCATGGAATAAGGCAACTATTACGTTGCCAGGATTTCTTGGCAGCCAGCTTGAGTGCCGTCGATCAGCTATATGAGATGGGTTTTACTAATGTGATTTACTCTATCCCGTTTCTGACTCTTGAGTCGGAATTAGAAGCGGTACTCATGGTGCGCGAGCGTGTGTGTAAAAACCGCGTCAAGTTGGGTATATTTATAGAAACGCCAGCCGCTGTATATGAGCTGCCGCACCTCCTTAATCATGACATCTCTGTTGTGTTCGTAGGAACTAAAGACTTAACACAACTAATCCTGGCTGCTGACCGAGACAACAGCACTGTCGCTGATATGTTAAAGGTTAATAGCCGCCCAGTTATCCAAGCTATTCGCACTATTGTCGACTACTGCTCGAGTGTACAAAGTCCGGTCTTCGTTTTCACATATCTGGATGAGCTTCTGGATCTACGCTCACATATCCCCAATCTTGACCGGGTGTCAATGCCGGCATCTGATTATCTGCGGGTATTCGGTGGGTAAAGGCAGTGGTACAAGTAACGTGAAAATACATTGGCACAATTCTCAGGCATGTCGTCAGCTTCAAACAGCATTTGAGGCGCTGGGGCTAACCTACGGGGCTTCACGAGAATACTCATCCCTACTCGCACCCGCGTCCGTGCACCTATCACCTGCTGAATTACAGGAGTTGAACCGTGACATAGGCGCTCTAGCATCACTGTACAAGACTTGGAATGAGCTCTATTTAGCATCGATTCGAGCAGAGGTGCCTCCTTGGATTGCCGCCCTTGTTGAGTACGGTCTTACCCCCGCACAATGCGCAGCGCATCGACTGGTCGCCAAGGCTAATCTTGAGCCGATGATGGCTCGCGTCGACTATATAGACATCTCTGTAACTCATCGGAAGATCGCTGAAGTTCAGTGGAAGTCGGGCGGCCCAGGTTTTTTTTACGGTCACGCTTTGGCATTCCAAAGAGTCTTTCCGCCGGGAAGAAGCGCTGCAACCATCGGAAATCTTGCTGCTGAGTATCTAGACACACTAGTCGCGGCCAGCCGTTACAAGCCTGCTGTTATTATCAATGAAGTTAGAGCTGAGTGGTTGGCAGGGGAATCGCACCTCCGTGATGAGGCTCAACTTCGCGGTATAAGTTACTTCCCGATTAACAGATCTACACTCTCACGGGTACTCAACGTTACTGAACGAGAGCTAGTCTTAGACACACCCGATGGCAGATATCCGGTAACGGTATTCCGCGGACGTGGCTTCACAGATGTGATCGATGATACAGCGGTAATACGGCTCGCAAAGGCGTCAGTTGATGGCACGGTCTGGATAGAAACGCCGATCAACTTCGTGTACAGGCAGAAGTGGGGAATGGCCTTGCCATACATCGAAAGTTTTAGCAATCTATTCGACAAAAGGATCACAGAGATCGTCACTCCAACCGCCCTCGTCATGAGTGACCAACTTGACCTCACTCCGATCGTGAACGGTGTACCGGAACAGCATAGGGACCGCATCTCTAGCGTTAAAGCACTGACTGATCTGCCACTTTTGCCGAGCCCAACACGTCGACACCTGATTATGAAGTGCGGTACCGGTGTCGGAGACTTCCATAACAGAGGGCGGGGAGTTTTTAGACTTGGTGGCTCCAGCACAAACGTAGCCAAGTTGGTTGAGATGGTATGCGACAGGGTATTGCGCAAAGGGGAGCCATGGATTCTGCAGCCTTTTGTTGATTGCAAGTACAGCGTTCCCATTGCGCTTCCGTCTACCTGCGACTCCGCTCAGCCTCAGAAGACACATGCAAGAATCTTGGTCTTTGGAGGGAGAGGTCCAAGTAAGACGTGGAAAGTGCATGGGGCCATCGGGAACTTCGGAAGGCATTGGAAGGTAAGTGGTTCAAGAGCTCGGACCGGACAGGCCGGCGAATTACTTGGGAGCGCCTTTACCGACGTGAGGGTGGAGACGAATTCCGAAGAGTTTAGTTAAGATGAACCTGGCTCACTTCAAGGGATCGGACAGGCGAATGCGAGCACTGAACTGTGAGATTCTACCTAAGTGTTTAATAAATGGCTGACATGGCCTTTATCCCGTGAGACTGTCGCCGCTGTTACTCGGCCTTCAAACACTAGATGTTATTATGCATCAACTGATATTCCCCACCCGATTAGGTACCTGTACCGGCATCATGATCCGGTGACCAAAATCTAGTTACGTCGGCTCAAAGGATTATTCTATGCGTGTGGCGGTCGTAATGAACCCTATTCACCCACAGAGAACTGCCAGTTCTACTTTCGATCTCATTCAAGTCGCTGGAAGGCGCGGTCACGAGGTATTGATAGTTCACCCATCAGGTATATCACTTCATCCAGATGGACTTGTGCATGCAATCGCCCGGCCGGTAACGGTTTTGAATACTATCGATTATGGCCCAGTTAAACTACTGAACCTGTCAGAATGTGACGCATTGTTAATGAGGCTACAGCCACCTTTTGATATCGACTATTTTACAACATGCCGCATGCTTGAGTGGGTGGAGTCGAGCCTTATACCTATTAATCGCCCCAGTGCAATTCTTAATTATCCTGAGAAGCTATTCATGATGCGCTTCCCGGACATTCATCCCCCCACCGTTATTTCGTCAGACCCAGAAGTATTGACCGAGTTTAGAAATCATCATGGCGACGTTATCGTCAAACCACTCTATGACTTTCAGGGTTCTGGGGTATTTTATGTTTCTCGAGAGGATAAGAACCTTGACTCAATAGTCGTAACGTTGACGCAGCTCTATCGCACCGCGATCGTCGTGCAAAAATACATCCCGGCAGTGCGGGAGGGTGATAAGCGAATTTTCCTCCTAGATGGGATTCCTGTCGGCGCGATTAATCGTTTACCGGAATCAAGTAGTGCGCGCGCAAACCTTCATGCAGGAGGAAAAGCAGAAACTACGACGCTTTCGGCACGTGATAAGGCAATATGTTCAAGAATAGGCCCGTCGCTCGCAAAGCTAGGCTTGGTTTTAGTCGGAGTAGACGTGATCGGAGAATGGATTACTGAAATCAGCACAACTTCCCCTACTGGAATAGTCCCGATCCGCCAGTTGACCGGAATTGATATTTCTGAAGCCTTATGGGAGTGGGTAGAATCCCGCAAGCAGGCTAACATTAACTAATAGAATGGGTGAGAATTGCATGATTGAAAGCAAGCCCAACATTAAGATACTCGACCTCAAAGGCTCGTTCTCAGACATAGGTCACGGGCACGGTGAAGACTGTCGAAATGAAATCAAATACCTCCTTGCAGAGCGTCTCGGAATTATGTTCAGTGAAGCTCCGAATCTTAGCCCGTCACGACTCGAAGAAGTTTGCCAGTCCATCTGGGTATATATCGCCGAGCACTATAAGGATCTCACAGAAGAATTGACTGCGACAGCCGAAGGGGCACAGATTCACCCGTGGCAGCTCATATTAGCGGGAGCCTATACTGATCTACTCGATGTGGTCCGAGAACGTCCAATTGCGACTTATGACGAATGCACCTTGGGAGTGAGTACAAAGCCTCGGTTCATTGCGGGTACATGGGATAGTCACAGATCCGCAGTTAATGGACTCGTTCTGCTTAGGCGACGACCAGATGTTGGCCCTGAAACTCTAGCGTTAACGACAGCCGGTTGGCCAGCTCAGCAGGGCATCAATAGTGAGGGACTGGCATTTGCCATCACTAACCTTACTCCCCGCACAGCTCGCGCAACCGGACTGCCATATATCGCTGCGGTAGCGGCCCTGGCAGCTTTGTCCACTCCCGACGAGTTTGTGAGTATAGCAAAGGCACATCAATTTTGTTCCGGTCACTCTTACGTGGTATTAGGCAGTCATGGTCCTGCTGTGATCGTCGAAACAACTGGTACAGTCGTAGATATATCGACAGTAACTTCCTTTGATACTAAAGCCAACCACTATAGGAAAGATTCCCAAATAGACGATAACGCTGCATACGGAAATTTTGCCAATAGTTGCAAGAGAGAGAAAGAGCTACACACACTCCTCCAAAAGGTTACCGGCCCCGCTGAATTCTCTCTTGCTCTATCTAAGAGCAGTTCAATCAATAGGGTTGGAGAAAATGAAGTTGCCGTCACGTGCGCATACTTTTATCTGGACCCCACTCGTCAGGAGTTATGGTATCAGTGTGGGCCAGCGCGCGACGAGAAAATGAGTGTGGTTACGTTGTAACCTCGTTAACGCGCGCGATGGCCGAATTATCGGCGGTATTATCAGGCGGAAGAATTTGAGTGCCTTCTTTCCAGCAAAGCTCAAAATGGGTCATTGCGACTTGCCCAACCCCAGATGTAGCCAGGACCTGAATGTACTCGCGATCCTTCAGTTCCTTTGGCTGAGCATCTCGGAAGAATTGTAGGAATCCAAGGCTAACGTGATTGTCCGTTCGAACGAGCGAAACCCTCGGAACGCAAGTATTAACGCGGTACTGAAATCTTGCTCGCACGGCTGGATCCGGCCATGAATTTACTGCTGCTATTACGTCATTCTTGCATTGAATGATCTGCTGTCTGTAAGCCTCTGCGTCCGCAGGAGCCGGACTCGCCACCGTCTGGAGCGCATCCGTAAGAGTAACCTTATCCGCATTCTCGCTAAGACCAGTGAGTCTGACTTCAACTCCGCGCTCGCAGGCTCGTCTAAGCCGATCCATCACATCATATCCAGCGACCAGCAGCGTACGACCAGTGATAATATCAATATTAGTGCGAGCATGATCAATGTGAGAAATCAAAAACTCATGCGTAAAGAAACCACGCTCCAACCGGACATACATTACAGGATTTAATTTGGCTGGTTGCTCCATTGCTCGCCGGGCACCTTGAATGGCGCCGAGCTTAATACTTAGATCAGTAGCAAGTGCGGCAGATTCGCGATCCTTAGACTCTGTAAGCTTCGTAATAACTCGACGCAGGTCGAGTTCGATTTGATCAATGCCGAGCATTTCTTGAGTTATCCGACGTTCCTCTATCTGTGCCTCACCAACTTTCTTCACCTTCCAAAGCGTGTATATGCCAACGAGCAACCCTGCTAGTGAAACTACACTGCCAAATATGGACAACCAGAGTTCCATAAATTAAGCTCTCGCCCTCTCGGATAAGACACTCAGTAACCTAAGTCTCGTCTGTAAAGCGGTGACACAGGCTCTCCAGCCTCGAATAGCTTAATATTCTTAGCGATCACCTTGGGTCCTGCTTCCGGAGAAATGTAAGCAGCTGAGTGACATGTGACGAACACTTTCGGTGCAGACCAAAATGGAGAGTCCGGGGGCAATGGTTCAGTTCGAAACACATCGAGAAAAGCTGCCGATAGGTAACCTTCTTCGAGTGCTTTGAACAGGTCATTGTCTACCAAGTGTCCCCCGCGGCCGACATTCACTAAGCAGCCGTTCTTACGAATTCTCGTGAGAAATCTATAGTCTAGTATGTCTTGCGTTGACTTTGTTAAAGGCAATTGGCACACAACGACATTATTCTGTTCGGCAAACTCATACAACTGCGCAGAACCGTGGAAGTATGCATAGCCGATATCAGGTCTGGGAGAACTGGCCCATACAGAGACCCTGTAACCTAGATGACTCAACGCTTCGGCCGTGGCACTCCCCATGCGACCAAACCCCATTACCCCAACATTAATTGCTTCGGCTGTATCTGCTGTATATCGACGCCACTCAGCCTTATGTTGATTTTCAATCATCGCAGGCAGCTGACGGTGCCAAGCAAGCACACATACGACTACAAACTCCTTCATACGTTGGATGAGATCAGGAGAGACAGTTCTAATAACTGGGATATCTGATCGTAGCTCCTCAAGGTGTACAATGTGGTCTACACCGGAACCAATTGACACTACACTCTTGAGATTCGAGAAGCCATTAATCCAGCGGGCATCTGGGCACCAGCCGATTATGTATGTGACTCTGTCAGCATCGAAGCTCGCTTTATACGGCACTATCTCGAATTCAGGGAGAAGTGCTGACATGTTTTCCACCCAACCTTTGAGTAAGTGATCTCCACACTTGATCACGATAATGTCTTTAGACATAGGTGGTTCTCCCTTCAGAAGCAACTTAGGATTTTGTTGTGATGCTCGTCTGGTCTTTACGAGGAGACACGCTGGTTTTTCTTCTTCTGGCGGTATCGCTGAACGATTTCTATGGCGTCGTCTTCAGTGTAACTGCTCTGCTGCACGTCACGGCTGATCTCCTGGTCAAGCGTTCGTCCCTCCACACCTCCAGGCCCTCGTTCATGACAAAAAGCTGATGGTTTGTTGTACGGCTGAGTTCGGCCGCCTTCTGGAATAGTGATTAAGTCGTGACGCTGCGGGTTCGAGAATGTTTCGCCACAGGATAAGTAACAGTAGCGCACGATATGGCAGTGGCCGCGTGCTTGTCAATCGAAAAGTGTGAAGGAATAGGATTGACGCAATGCCCTGTTATGCTCGAACACTTTTACAACCCTTTATCGTATTCAAAGAAGTTAATGGCGTCTTGATCGAGATTCTCTCTGGAGTGGTCGTATCTCATGACGGTCTTCGGGTCCCGGTGCTTGCTCATCATCTGCACCTGCCGATAGGTAAACCCAGAGTCGAGCGCCCGCGTAATAGCCGTCCTGCGCAGGTCGTGTGGTGAGAGGTCTCCGAGGCGGCAGTAGTCAGCCCACCTCCTCACTATCTTCTGCACCATGCGTGTCGAGAGCGGCTTGTCAAAGTCGAGCGTGCGGTAGTTTGTATACGGCCGGAAGAGCGGTGACCCTTCACCTCCCGAGTGGACAACCTCCCTCTGCTTCCTGTCGAGCCTCAGGTAGTGATCTATCGCCTCCTTGACCTCTTTGGGAGCGGCCAGATATCCTCCGTGCCCCCCTTGGTCTTGCACCGTAGCGTCCAGCGGCCGTGGCTCGACTTCACGGACGAGGCGCGTAGACTACAAACCTCCGAGACGCGCAGGCTGAGGTGCAGCATCACGAGCCTCAGCGCGTAATCCCTCACCCTATCTGCCTTCTCCCGGTCGGGCCTGGAGAGGAGGTAGCGTACCTCCTTCGCTGACAACGCCCTTCCAGCTGGTTCCGCCTGTAGCTCGGGCGGTGAGACCAGCTTTGTTGAAGCCGGGTTGAGTGAGATTGCCCCCGTGGCTTTCAGATACTCGAAGAAGGAGCGGATGACCGAGAACTTGAAGGCGACGGTCGTCCCGGCGTTCATCTTCTGCGAGCGCAGTCTATCTCTCCAGAGCAGGGTGTCGTTGGGCACCACCTCCGAAGGATGCTTCATGCCGGCGAACGGAAAGAACTCCCGGACCGCTCGGCCGTAGGCTCGCCTAGTAGCTTCTGAGACTGATTTATTGATGAAGGGAGAAGCGCTCTTGGGGTCAAACCTCCTCTGCGACACTTCCTCGCCACCGAGGATTTCAGGGGTCAGAGCTTCTGTAGACAAGCAGTGGGAGACTTCAAAAGGAATTTGACAAGCAAATTCAAGCCGAATCATGCTCCAACGTGCCCTAGCAGTCAATAGCTATATTCGTAAAATGAGCATTATACGAAATGCCATAACAAATGATGATTAAGTTCTTCTAACTGACTTGGAAATTGGATTTAGTGAGCATGAAACTTCCATGAAACCCCTCGCCGAAAGACAAATATCAACTGAATGGGGGACATTAACGTGTTGAGAGCCGACTTTCGATTTACGCCTCCGGCTGGGCACCACATTCGCCTTGGGGATAACAGCTCTCATCTGGATTCGGAAAGTTAAGCTTAACTCTCCCTTCTTGTCGGAAAATTATGCTTGTCGTAGGGTTAATCTTCTGATATAAGCGGCGTCTATGGTAACTGAACTTAAGCGTCAAACACCATTCTCCGTATCACCTAATCCAA
>WUUC01146669.1_pt1 | contig 32885 bp, 55 predicted proteins | sample 6278441 | NCBI WGS metagenome assembly WUUC01 (sample SAMN13675441, study PRJNA597444) | soil metagenome | isolation source: soil | place: USA: Washington | collected 2017-10
ACTTCTTTCTTCGTTAACGTTAGTCATATTGCGCCAAAGTTCTTCAGCAATCTTTAGACGATACCACCTCTGTCCGGCAGCGGCCGAAAATACAACCATGGTTCCGATAGGATAAGTATCGCTTGGAGAATTATTGAGAATACCTAGCTGGGTTTGGAGAACTGTAATCTTTGCCTGAATCTCGGCTTTTGTCATACCAAACTTTCAACTAGAGTTTTCGTGGCCTCAGGGCTAATTCCACTCTTTCCCTCTCCCACTTTTTCCCAAGAATGGGAAACGTGAATCGGAAAAGTGGGGTGTTCACAATTGTGATTGTAAGGACGTGTCAATTCTAGATAAATTACACACTCCCCAGTCTCAGGCGTAATTGAATGTCCAACAACTTCACTTTCGTAGGCACCGGGTGCCTTTTCGTCAGAATTAGTGACGATGATACGGGTGCTCATTTTAACCTTTGCTCCGTCTTAATCCAACCGATACTACCGATTACAAATAGAGCAATGCACAGTGCCCATTGCCTAATTGTACTTTTGTCCATACCGTTGAGTAAATCGTACTTGATAAATTCCGCCATCTTTAATGGATCTAAAAACCACATTAGACAGCCACAGAGCAGGTCACTTCAATTTCACGAGGCTTTATACCAAAGTTTTCTCTGAAGAAATCTAGAACCTCTGTGGCTGACCACTCCGGATCGAAATGCCCACAATGGGCGCATTGGAAAATCTGTCCATTAGCAATAATGTACGTATGTTCTCCAAAATCAATAGCCAACCTAGTTTCAGTCCAGACTGGCCTTTGTTTAATGGGTTCGGACGATTCCATCCATCGTGCAATTCTACGTCGCGCAACTTCAGATGACATAGTTTTCTCAATTCCGGTCGAAATACACTAGTTAATCATATAGTCTGAAGGCTCATCATAGTATAACTCATTGTGTGCAGTAGAATCGATTGGCCAAGTGTTTACATTTTTATCAGCATAGTCATCGGTACCGGGAGTGTAGTTTGTTTCTTCTTCTTTAGATTCTATCAAACCAAAATAAATTAAAAACCTTCTTACAATCTTCACTTTTCAGCCGTCCCATCCATTTCCTGAGGTGACTCAAGTATACCACACCAAAAAGAAATGCGCAAACAGGCCCATTCCTTACTTTAATTGCCTAAACGATCGTTTAAGTATATTCCTTAAATTAATAAGTCAAGATCCCCAACCGTGACACCTCGCTACACACGGTCACCAGAAAATTTCTGACATGATCTCTTGACAAGGGTAGGCAAACCCCTGGTCACGGGGTACACTTGAGAGGTACCGAGGGGACGAACGCTGCCCAGGTTCGGCTGTAATATTGATAATTGAAAAATTATTAAAAGTCAGAATCTGACAGTAGTTCGGACTTCTCTTTTATCAACAAACCCAACACTGGGTATTGAAAAGGAGTAATCATGACAACGTCCGCAACCGCTAAGACTCCTGCCGCTAAGTCCACTCCGGCTGCTAAGACTTCTCCTGTTACTGATGAGAAGTCTGATAATGCAGTTGTGGAGTCTCCGGCAGTAGTTGCAACTGAAAAGACTGAGACTCCGAAGAACCGTATTCCGGATGCTCTCAATGCAAACCCGATTCTCGCTGAGTTCTGCCGTCAGTACTTGAACATTCTTGATGAGATTGCCGATTACAATAAGGCAGTTCTTGCTGAGAAGAGTTCTGACTGGACTTCGAGTAAGGTTCTCGAAAAGTCTCGTGAACTTTCTCGGCCGACTGATAAGAATGTTAAGCCTAAGGCTGAAATTAAGACTGCTCTTGAAGCTTATGAGGACCTTGTTAATAAGGTTGCTCAGGCTCGCAAGAAGCTTCTTGATGTTACTTCTGCTGAGCTTGGTATTACTCTTTCGGCAACGTCTGAGCGTAACCCTGAGTTGGAAGCTCCTCTTAAGGAAAAGCGTAAGCACGCCACTGAAATCGGAAATCAGCTTGGCATGATTGCTAAGATGACGAATGACACCGAATCTAGTGACGCTGTCAATAACTTCCTTGAGAATAACGGACTTCCCGCAATCGGTCGTGACCAGGTTCGTACTTTCGGTGCTGATGGTGTTAAGTCAACTCCGAAGTATCGCGTTAATGTTACTGTCGCGGATAGCGATGGTAATGTTAAGGCCGAAGAAGCTGGCTTTACTAAGATTGCTCTTGCCATCACTAATCTTTACGAGCGTGGCAAGGCTCCCAAGGCTGACACTTTCCGCGAGGTTTGGGAAAAGGCCGGTAATAGTCCTGAGAAGACTGTTACTAACCCGGTCGTGTTTGAGGATAACAACCTGACTTACACGATCACCAAGAAGTAATTCAGAAAAGCCCCTGTCGAATAGACGGGGGCTTTTTTGTGTCTTATATAAAAACGTTTCAATTCCGCCCGCCTTTTCTAGTCAGCATTTATTCCACTCAATCTTCTAGGCGAATTGTAATTGCAGAAAGGCCCGACTCAGTTATGAGTCGGGCCTTTCTTTTTACCCTTTTTCGTTTTTGCAAACTATGCAAGCACTAGGACAGTCAACAATGTACAGCCAACCCGATCTGCCTTTTGTTCCGATTACTTTACTCCTTTCTTCATAGAAAACAGCTTGCTTTCTAGCTACTTTCATAATACGTTTCCAATGTTTCTCATCCATTAACCGCTAATCCTCTCCCTTATAAACAATGTCTTCTACGTGCGGCAAATCGAGGTAACGCGGTCCACCATGAATAACATGGTCTTGAGTTTCACCACAAGGCTCTGTTTTACCGTTTGGCCTCTTTATCATTTCGGAACAGTAACCGTCACCGTAGTTAGACCAATGCATATCGTGTCGTGCGCGAGGATTGGCAACAACCTTAAACGATGATTCAGTTTCTTCAACATCGGACACTGTTTTCTCCTTAAAAGCAAAATCACTATGAATGTGCATCGGGGGATTGTCAGCCCAATTTCTAAGTTCCTCCTTTATAGCACTCATAACTCTCAAGGGATCTTTTTCGTTGTAGATTTCGAAATCGAATCCTTTAGATTCCGTCACTTGATTTTCCGGTCAATTGATCATGCATCTCTCTAAGCCTCTTTCTGCTTAAAGGACTAGATGCAGCCACAGCTGCGAAAGACAAGGCAAATAGAATGAATCCCATCTCTTCTACGTTCAAATGCAGAACTGATTCTGACTTCTCCGAATCGTATTCAATCTTCATTCTGTTATCCCCCTGAAACACCGTTTACACTCAATCCAACTACCTTGCGTGTACGTAATTCTGCGCCAAGTATGCCATCCCAGTTTACACGGTAGTCTACGAATCTTTTTGAGTAAGCGCCGCATTACGCTCTCCAATCAACTTTTGCTCAGGGTTAATACTTCTAGTTTCCCTCCCTGTGGCTTTCTTTGCTTGAATGATTGCAACTTCAAATTGAATGCGGGCAAAATCAAAAGTATCACAGCAATAGTGTCCATTGTTTGTATACATTGTCACTCCAACTCAGAAAATAGCAATTGTAACAAGAGCTGACAAGCAGGCAAAGATACCAAAGGCTGAGCCTATCATTATCAAGAGATACTTATTGCTTTTGGAAGTGATGTCATTGGCCCATCCGTATACAAAACTACAGATGAAAGCGCAACCAAGTATATAGGAAAAGATACCAATCCAATCATTACGAGTCATTGTCATCTCCATTCTCAATTGATAACTTCACAGGAGGTGCAATTCCGGTCGAATTACACCTCCGAGCAATCATCAATTACACAATCACAATGTCCTGATAAGTTTTCGCGTACTCATCTTTCTCAGTCACGAAATCAGTCATTTTCTCTCTAGTAAAGAAATGATAACACTGGACTAGTACATATCTGTCATCGATTGTCGGGGTGAGGTAACTCTGTGGCTTAGTTTCTCCAATAACCTCCACAACATCCCAAACAAGATAACCAGCGTAGCCAAGTTCGGAGATGTGACGCCAGACAGTTTGGATTTCAATGTCGTTAGTCATTGTTACTCCTTATTCCGAGACCATTTTGGTGGGAGCTGCATTCTCTTGCCAACGAATTGCAGAATAGTAATCGGGAGTCAGAGGATAAGTAACTTCGTGCTTAACCAATCCATGTTGTGTATGTACAATTACAGTGCGAGTAAAAGTAAGACACGGAGTTGGGGGAGTGGTGAACCTAGGGAAATAGATTGAACTACTCATTTTTCCTCCTTAGTTGATAATTTCATAGGGAATACAAGCCACAGAGGTGAATTGCATTCCCGAGTAATCATCAATCGTTAACAGTAAAGCTATTACGATCCCTAGTAATCAATACCACACAGTCGCTTGAATCCTCATTAATATAAATCCTATAAGCTTTATCCTCCAAAGGTCCCCAAACTTTTGCATCTCCATGATGCTCTGTCATTGATCCGTGATAGAGACATTCTGTCTTTATGGGAAAAAGCATTTGCGTGATCATTTGTTCTCCTTAGATATCCTTAACGGTATTCAAATGGTCAAAACAAATAGCAGTTCCGGTCAATTTCAGTCTCTCATCCCTTTCGTGCCAATAGTTATTCATTTCCTCAATTAGATCTGCGTAATCAATAGTCTCATCAGAGAGATTAATGCACTGATTAGTGAGTGTCCCATCGTGAGTGATTCCAAATACTGAGCACTTCTCCATTTAAAACATCGCCTTAACGTGACGCACACGGAGAATACGAGATTTAGGAACCATCATCCAGGCTCCCGAGAAAGGTGAAATGTCCCAAGAATCGAAAGAGCCTTCGTCTGTGTGAATGTTATTGCGGTGCCCCCAACGAATCGGACCAATTGCAATTTCGTCTTCGCTGTAAATGAACGCAGCAAAGGCAAGAGTGGGATACGCCATTTGATTTTCGAATCTCATTCCTTCAATTTCGTTGTTAAGAATCTTTTCGAGGATTTCTTCTTCAAACCAAGAAAGCTTAGACATTTCAACTCCCTAGAACTGTGGCGACTAGGACAATTAAAAGCAAATAGCTCGGCCCAATGTGTTTAATTAGACCGTCAAAGAGAATACTAAGCATTAGATTCTTCAGTAATCGTGTGAGTAATCCATGACTCACGGATACCGGTCTCGCCATCCATACTCCGGACAATAAGGTAACCGTCTTCAACGCCGGAAACAGAACCATAAGCGATAACGCCAGTGGTCGGGTGTGTCCATTCAATCTTGTGAAAAATCCACTTGAGAAACAATTCCTCATCAGCATACTTCACAGCCATTGTTTTCACCTTTCTAATTGATAGCGTCAAAGGATGCGCCTCAATTAAGAGACGCATCCGAGCCGACATCAATTACACGTACATTCCGACCATTTCGTCAACCTCATCGATTTCAATTTCGTTTTCGAAGGCATCCGCCACAGCGGCACCAAACCGAATGAACTTCGGAACACTCTGCTTGTGAGTGAATTCGAAATCAAACATCGACTTGAAAGAGATCCCGCGAGTTTTCGGGTGAGATGCGACCATTGAGTAATTCAACTCAGTGTCCACAATGCAGAATTCTTCAGCAGTACCGGTGTTGAAGTTACGGATTTCGAAAGTGATAACCTCGATCAGCATGGCATTCTCCTTAGATTAGTAAATCCGAGCCGAAATGAAATTGTACTGCTGGCTGTACTTGCTCATAACCTTGATAATAGCCAAGTCTTTGTTCGGAGCGTAAACGTATTCGGTATTGGCACCTCCAAAATCGTGCTTCCAAGTAATGGCGTAACGCTTCACTCTGATCACTCCTTCTCATTGATAATTTCAGGGATAACTCAGAGTTTAGGCTGAGTTATCGAGTAATCATCAATTAAACGTTTTTGAATTCAACAGTGTAGTTGTCTCCTGGGTCGTTGTCACAAAGAAAGAAGTGCAAAACCTGAGAGTCCGTGACACTTTCTTTATTGAGAGCAGTGGCGATCTCTTCGAAAGTGACAGTTGTCTCATCAATTGCGTTCTTGACAATCATGGCGCGCATCTGAATTCTCCTTGGTTTGTGTTTTTCTTTTTAGTTTACTCGAATTCCCAGGTTTTCTCTATAGTTAGTCACTATCTGGGCAACTACGCAAAACGGACAAACTCCAGCCAAATCCGAACTATCTTATTCATCCTCATTTGTCCCAATTTGGTATTCTTTAAGGAGTTCTAACGCATCTTCTGATAGTGTGTCCGCTTGTGCAGTAAGAACGTTCATTAATTCAGTATTAAAGTCACCTTTCATGTAAAGAGTGCCCATTTCAGTGATTAATCGGCACACATCCAGATTTAATAGCAAATCTTGGTACATTTCAGGCACATTCTTTATATGCCCCTTAATAGCCTTTTCAACATTATCCATACCTTCGTTTATTTCTACTAATCTAGGCCTAATTTTAGTACCATTACCCGCCACAGGGGCGTTTATCGTACTAACAGCCCTTTTGAGCGAGTTTAATGGTGTATGAGTGACTTGTACGATGGTTTGTAATTCTTCTAATTGCGAGGTTATGAGCTTAAGCGTGTTTTCCACTGACTCAACTATCAATGTCATGGTATTAGTCTTAATGTCTGCATTTACATTATCTGGAAGATCCCATTTCCTATTGACAGTTTTGCGAAAGTATGTTTGCTTCTCTAAATACCGTTGCATCGTAGTAAGTGGAACATTAAGCAATTTAGCTAATGCATTTACCCCAGTTTCCCCATTTTCTGTGATATAAGCAAGAATTTCATCATAATATCGGTCATTACTCACGACTCGGACACTCCCTTAATTAAATAATTTAACAAATCCCCAGGCAGCATATGTCGCGCCTGTCCGGTTTTGGGCTAGTCAGGCGACTACTTAGGTCCATTCCGGAACATGTCGGAATGATACTGACACGTACCGGTATGAGAGTCAAATGTACCTCTGATCAGGCGAAACATACCGGTATCATTTCGGAATAAGTGGCACCTCTCGGGAATTCAAGGCATTGGACTGTCGTCCTTTATGCCTTTCATTCCCTCGATATAAAAAGGTATCGCGTGCGATATTGTGCCAAAGCGAGGCACTCCGTGCCCTGGCACCATATCTTCGCTTTCTCACTTATTTAATTGAAGATTACACACTATTAAATTATAAAGGACTAGATGCTGAGTAATGAGAGACATGGTGTGCATAGTGCTGGCATATGCCATTTCATTCACGGATCATACAAGAAACGCTCTTATTTATTTACTTAACAGAATACATACGACATACCCCGATACTTCCATTGAACTATCATATCAAATACAATAAGCCTTATGTCCGATACTACGCTTAGTTATTTAAAGCTTCAATTAACTGTGCGTTACTTTAAACTTCAACTATTGAACGTTCAAGTAACTTAGTGTAATATGTTGTCAAGTAAATCCATGCGAACTTGTGAGCGGTACCATTTACCCCTCAGATAAAAACCTAAAAAATGAGCCTCTCCCACCACAATTAACAATCCCTAAACCTAAATTAAAAATTCCCAACTTTTCACCACCTTAAAATCTAACTTCATTCCTAAACACCAATAGCAGCTCCGCTGCCTGTGGCTTATAGCTAAAATTGAATTATGAGGCCTATTAGTGAACGTCACAGCCTGAGAGCCTCTGTAAGCCCCTGAGGCCTGTTACCTAGACAGAGAGCCGTGTGAAGCCTGTTAGACAGCCCACGGACCAAGGAAAGGCCTTACCTGGGCCATTACGTCGATGCCTCCTGTGTACGCGTGTAGAGAGGTGTGACATGGGTCACAATCCCTATCTTTTGCTAGATCACTAATATAGGTTGAGAGTGGGATTAAAGGTCCTTCTCCAGAATAATTACAGATTGGGAGAAACTCATTTAATGAAGCTTGAAGACCTTGAAAACAGATTCGCTTTTCATCCTGCTAATACAGAGGAGAAGCGTAATGAGCACACTTCAGTTCGAAAGAACTGTTTAGAACTAGCTAAGTTTATTAACGAAAAGGTTCCTGAGGGTTGTGAGAAAGCCTTAGCGATTACTCATCTAGAAGAAGTTATGATGTGGAGCAATGCTGGAATTGCTCGTAACAACACTGAAGACGATGAAAGCATTTTAGGACAAGTTAAGACTCATCAGTTTAAAGCAGATGTAAAGACTAATGGCGAATCTTGTATTTGTGGAGAGGGTTGGAACGCAGCTATCCATACGTAAGGAGGGTAGATGGGACAAACTGTTTCACGTAAACAGTACTGGGCGATTAAGAACGCTCTAACTAAAAAAGAACACGAACTGATTGATTACTACGAAGTTAACTGGATGTTACGTAGTTACGTACCTACAGTTGAAGAAGTCGCTAAAAAGATTAAACAGTCTCAGGTAACAGTTAATTATTATTTGGCTAGAGCGCCTGTTGAAAAAGCTTTAGATGACAGAGGGATTCCCTGGAGGCAACACACTCAAACTGAGTTAACGGCTACTCAAGTTGCAGTAGCTGTAACGATGATGAACTTTATGGACACACGAAGTTCTAAAGATAAATTAGATCAGTTAGGAATTACTGATACTCAGTATTACGCTTGGTTGAACGATCCACAATTTAAACACTTAATCGAACACTTAGGTAATCAAAACCTCGCTAACATTCGGCCGGCCGCTATTGCTGAGTTTACTAAGAAAGTTAATCAAGGTGACTGGAACGCTATTAAGTTCTGGTTGGAAACTACTGGTGAACTTAAGAGTAACGACGCGCCACAGAGTGAACAACTTATTAGAATGATCGTAGAGATTGTTCAAAAGCACGTTAAAGATCCTGAGACCATCATTGCCATTGCACAAGACATTAAATTAGCTTCTGCCAATCGTACGCTCGAAGTGGTGACGTCTCCCCCGATGCTTACCGGTGAAATTGTTAATGTAGTCGATGATGTTGAGGACCCGGATTTAGAACGTGCTAAGAAAATGTTGATGCCATAATGGATAATGAGATGGCAGAGTTTGAAGTAAACTTCATAACTAATATGCCTGCTGGCTCTACAGGTATTCTTACTACTATTCCTTTCCCTGGTTGGGAAGAACCTAAGCCTATAACTAAGAAAAACTTAGAAGAAGCTTTCAACAGTATGATGGCTAGAAAGATTATTAAACAGATATCTAGGATGCCGTAATGGCAGTAACCTTTACTTCAAACATTGGCTTAGCTAAACCTACTGAATCTGAGTTAGCTCTTGAATGGGCACGTATTTCAGAATTAGCTGAAGACAACAACGCTATTATTGAAGACAAGACAGACATCGTTTTTACAAGTTATACACCCACAATCATTGGATCTACTACTAACCCTAACGTTGGTGCAGGTTCAATTAGTGGTGAATACTTTGAACACGAAGGTTGGATCTGGGGCAGCTTTGCTGTTCTATTTTTAACTCCTGGAATTTCAGCTGGATCAGGAACTGGCGCTTATGGTATTACTTTACCTTTTCCAGCAGACGGATCTTTCCACACAGTTGGAACTTCATTATCAGACCAGCCTGGTTTAATTTCATGTATTGGTGAAGGTCACATTATCGACAACACAGTTGCCAACGGTGGAACTGTTGCACTTGATACAGTGACAATTGCAGGTACAGGTTACGCCAGACTTATTACTGAAACTTTTGCAGGTAAGACAGCTGCTTTCGTTAACCCAGCAAACCCAGTAGTTGTTGACACTAACGACCGCTGGTCCGCTTCTTTCTTTTATAAGAAGGCATGATGAGAGACTATCCAGTACTTAGAATTCCAGGTAGTGGACTTCAAGCTAAGTGGCGTATTAGAGCTTATTATAATGACACTGTTAAGTCTCCTAAGCAAGAAGATGAGTTAGCTATTGAAGTACTCTTAGCTGATGATGCTGCAAAAGATTTCGAAGTGGAAGTTTGTAAATCTCGTAAGGATGTTTACTTTGATGTAGAACAAGTAGGTCCTTAATGGGTACAACTGTAACAACTAATCTAGGACTTATTAAACCAGACGTTGATGAGAAGATTCAAGAAGACTTACCTACCTTTGCAGGGTGGGCTACACAAAATGGTGTTAACTGTGACACCATCGATGGTTTGTTTAGAAAGAACACCACAGCTTATTCTGTTAGCTTAACGGCTAGTTCAGTTAATCCAACTCTTGGTGCTGGCAGTATCTCTTCAGGTCAGTATTTAAGATTGTTTCCAAGAATGGTTATTGGATTCTTTAGGATTAACGTAGGTGGCGCTGGATTTGCCACAGGTACGGGAGATTATCGAATTAACCTCCCTGTGGCTTATGATCCAGTATTAAAAGCTTCAGACGGTGGTGGACGTTTTCAACCTGTAGGTAAAGCAATCTTTAGAGACGCAAGTGCTGTAGCTACAAGTTCAGTATTCACTATTGTTTATAATCCTATTCCTGACGCTATGTCTTTCTCTTTAGCTCAGGGAGATCAGTTTGCTAACACGTTTCCGCCCGCACAGAACGACTGTTTATCCGGCTTCTTTATGTATCCTACGGCGGCAGCGTAATGGCATTAACTCTTTTAAGTCCTGTGAGTTCTAACTTCATTAAAGACTTTCCTGCACAGAATGAAGTTAACTGTGACAGAATTGATGACTTCGCTGGTGGACAGTGTTTAACTTCTCACCCCCTAGGTCTCTACACTCCTGTACTTAGTGCAACTGTTACACCTCCCACTATTGGTACGGGTGCCGGAGGTATTCAAGGTTATTATTACAAGATATTTGATCAAGTCTGGGTATGGGGATTCTTCAGATTTGGGACTGGCTTTAACGCTGGTTCGGGTGTTTATACTATTAGCTTACCCTTCGCAGCTAAAACTCTTAACATTCAGCCTAACGTAACAATGGGCGGTGGTCCTATTGTAGGTTCTGGTTTTGTTTGGGACGATAGTGTAGCTGCGGCTAGACAACCTGTTTCAGTTCAATTACGAACTACTACGACTGTTCAATTTGGATTGAGAATGACTTCAGGCGCAGTTACTCGTGATATGACAAATGTTGCACCTGTAACTTGGGCGCAAGATGATAGTTTTAAATTCTCGGCCAGATATCAGAGAGCTTAATTATGACAAGTCCAGCGCCTACACCTTCAGAGTCTGCGAGACAACATAGTAATTCAGATGTAGATGGAAGTCAGACTTCACAGCATCACACTTGTGGTATCCAACACAATCAGGCAAGTCCTGGCGACCATAATCATAATGGTAAAAACTCGAGAAAAGTTGGTAAAGGTGTAAACGTAGCTTTCCCTACGACAGCTACAGTTGGTTATACACAAGCACAGATGCAGTCAATTATTGATGCACTGCGGGCTCTTGGCTTGGGTACATGAACAATGATTTTCTTGAGGAGTTAGCAGCAAAGCTAGCCACAGCAGCTAAACAACCAAACATCTTGAATTATAGTCCTAATTCTGAAACACATGAAGCTTTTCATAAATCAGAGAAAACTGGTAGGTTACTTCGTGGAGGTAACAGATCAGGTAAAAGTGTTGCTGGTGCTGTTGAAGGTATTTGGAGAGCTACGGGTAGACACCCTCATCAAAGTACACACGATGTTCCCACTAGAGGTAGAATTGTAACCGTAGATAAAGATGCGGGTATTGAACAAATTATTAAACCTCTATTGAAACAATGGACTCCTCCTAGTGAACTGTTTAACGGTTCGTGGGAGGATTCTTTTGTAGGTGCTAGAAAAGTAATGAAGTTTCGTAATGGTTCTACAATTGACATTAAGACTCATCAGCAAGAAATTGATAGCTTTGCTGGTGTTCCTCTTCACTGGTGTTGGTTTGATGAAGAATGCCCACAAGCAATCTTCAACGAATGTAGATTACGTCTGATTGACTACAATGGGTGTTGGTTTATGACCATGACACCTGTTGAAGGGCAGGACTGGATTTTCGATAGGTTTATTGTTACAGCTACTAAAAACGTAGACATGTTTGAAGTAGACATTAACGACAACCCACACTTGAATAAATTAGCTCTACAGATTCTTGATGAAGATTTGGACCCTGATGAGAAAGCTGTAAGACAGCGAGGATTATTTGTTCCACGCGGCGGTGTAATCCTTACAGAGTTTGATATACAAAGACACATAATTGAAGCCGGTGGACCAATTCCTCGTCACTGGGGAATCTATGTTTCTATCGATCACGGATGGAATAATCCTTCAGCAATCCTGTGGCATGCTGTATCTCCTGATGGTCAAGTAGTTACCTTCCATGAGATTCATCAGAACAAGACTGTGATTAAAGAATTTGCACGATTGATTAAATTGTACAATAAGATGATGAACATTGAGCCTTCGATCTATATTGGTGATCCTTCAATGAGTCAGGCCACAGCTGAGACAGGTATCTCACCCAAGCAGATTTACATTCAAAACGGCATTCCTCTTCTTATGGCAAAGAGGAACGTTGCCGGTGGTATTGATAAAATGAACGAGTACCTCAAGTACAATAAGTGGCACATCACAACTGACTGTCCTAAGACAATCAAAGAGATGCGTGGTTACGCTTTTAAGATCCATGTCTCTCCGAAGATTGCAGATAGAAATAATAAGCGAGAAGAACCTAACAAGAAGAACGACCACGGTCCGGATTCTTGCAGATACTTCTTTACACTCATGCCGCGCTTATCTTCTGAAGTTAAAAGCTTGTCAAAGGGTTTGAGTAAGACAGTTACAAACAGGGAAGATTTTCCCTGGGAAGTTGATGCTTCATTTGTTCAAGGATCGAGTAATCCGGATGACTACGCGTTCGGTGAAGTCTAATGTCCTACGAACAAAAGTTAGAACTCTACAACAGATTTGTTGAAAGATACAGTAGGCTTCCGACTGAAAACGATCCTGATTATTTGGAGATGCTCCGTATGACTAAATACAGAATTCTAGCTTGTCCTAATACGCAACCTGGTAAATGTGCTAACTGCGGAGCATCTAAAGACGATGGTAGAAAGTATATCGATTTTGGACTGCAAGTAGATTGGTACGGTACAGTGCATTTATGTGGACACTGCACTAAAGATATTGCTGAAAATATGGGATTGTTTGATGAACTCAGAATGCAGATTGCAGAGTTGCAAGATGCTCAGGTTCGTGTTACAGATTTACAGGAGCAGGGCGATCAGCTCCACGATACTGTAGTTAAGACATTCGAAGAATTAAAGGAATTCTATGTTAGTATACATCCTACTGGCACTGATAACTCTTCTAATTCTGATTCTGGTGTGGTCACTAACAAGACCGAATCCGATGAATCAGGATCTAATGAATCAAAATCAGCAACTACTAAACCGCCTAATGTCTCCGGACGCAAAGACGTTCGTCAGCTTGCAGACCTCCTCAATCTCTCAGACTGAAACTCCTTATATTCCTCGTGATGATGAATCAGAAGCAGCTTTTTATGCACGGCAAACCAGCGGAGTTGTACCCCCTAGAACTTTAGATCCCGATGATGTTCGTTTATACCACATGCAGGATTTAGGTTTAATGCCTGATATTCCTGACTTTAGTGATGTATCCAGGAAATCATGACTTACCCTGATGATCCTTCTGCTAATAAAACGGGACTGACTCCTACAACTGATATCTTTAAGGCTGAAGGAAAATCAGCTGATGTACTGAGGCAGCGTTTAGTTTCTATCGGGATGGACTGGTTTCACGATTGCCAGACTCAACGATTGAAACAAGAACGCCAGTGGTACCTTAACTTAGCTTTCTTCTATGGTAATCAGTACGTACAGTTCAGGCAAACGCCTACAACTAATCAGTTTGACTTATATGTTCCTAATGCTCCCTACTATAGAACCAGGCTTGTTGTTAATCAGGTTCGAAGGATTATCCGTAAGGAAATCTCTCGTCTGACTGCACAGAAGCCTAGTGCATTTGTTATTCCTGCTTCAACTGAAGATGCTGATGTATTTGCGGCACAGGCAGGAGAACAGATTTGGGACTCCCTGTGGCGAAGATTACATTTTAATAAAACATTAAGAAAAGCAGTGTTCTGGCAGACAGTATGTGGTAATGGGTACATTAAGAGTTATTGGGATGCAACGAAGAGAGATAATTCCTCCTCTACTTCTGAGCCCGTCTTTGGTGACATTTGCATTGAAGCTGTAACTCCTTTCCATATTTTCGTACCTGATCTGTTGTCTGAAGATATTGAAGAACAACCTTATGTCATTCATGCACAGGTTCGAAATATTTCTTGGATTCAGCAGTCTTATAACGTTGATCCCTCAACCCGATCTTTAGAGTCTGTTGACGAACAGATGCAGAACGTTATGGGTGTTCAACGAAACGATAATAAAAAGAATCAAGCTACTGTTTTAGAGATTTGGGTTAAGCCTGGATATCTTCCTGATCTTCCTGATGGTGGTATGTTTACTATTGCCGCTGGACAGTTAGTACAGGGATTCCAAGGTTGGCCCTATGAGCATGATAAGTTTCCTTTCTCTAAACTAGATTCAGTTCCTACTGGTAAATTCTATACTTCATCTATTATTGAAGACTTGATTCCTTTGCAGCGGGAGCTTAATCGTTCTCGAAGTCAGTTGATTGAATCTAAAAATAAGATGAGTAAGCCACAGTTGATGGCTGAGAAGGGAACAGTTGATCCTCGAAAGATTACTTCTGAGCCTGGTTTGCTTATTGAGTATGCTGTAGGAATGCAAGCGCCACAGGCTCTACCACTTCAGAATCTTCCTTCTTATGTTACAGAAGAAATTAATCGACTCTATACTGATATGTCAGACATCAGTGGTCAGCACGAAGTTAGTAACGGAAGCACACCGCCTGGGGTTACCGCCGCTACTGCTATTAGCTTCTTGCAAGAACAAGATGAGAGTCTGACAGCTCCACATTATTATTCCATTGAAGAAGCAATTGAGAATGTTGCAGGACAATCTCTTGTTTATGTGAAGATGTATTGGGATGAAGAACGAACAGTTAAGATTGTTGGACTCGAAGGTACTTTCGATGTTCAGACTTTCTATGGTTCGGACCTTCGTGGCAATACAGATGTAAGAGTTGAGTCTGGTTCTGCGCTCCCAACGTCGAGAGCTGCAAAGCAGGCATTTATTATGGATCTTATGAAGATGGGCTTTATCCCTCCTGAAGAGGGACTTGAACTTATGGAAGTTGGCGGACTTAATAGAATCTATGAACGAATTCAAATTGATAAGCGACAGGCGCAACGAGAGAATCTTAGAATGCGCGTTGTCACTGAAGAAGATGAAATGAAGAATGCTCAAGAGTGGGAGATGCAACCTCCCGAGATGAAGGTAGATAAGAATGGCTTGGCTCTCAGTCCTCCTTCTTTGATTCCTGTACACACTTATGATAATCACGAGTTACACATTATGGTACATAATAATTATCGTAAGAGTCAGAGTTTCGAAGGTGCTCCTGATATTACAAAGAGAATCTTTGAGGATCATGTTCAGCAACATGAAGAAGCTTTGGCTAATCAAATGATTCATCCTTTAACGGGTATGGACCCTTCTGATCCTAATGCTCCTGATCCAGAAGCTGAAGAAGATGTTATGGCACAACAAGAAGAAGAAGGTTCTGGAGAAAGTACGGGACCTGTTCCTTTCCCTGAAGGTGGAGAAGAGACTAGTTCGGAAGGGATGATGTAATGACACATCAGATCGGCAGTGCACCATCGCCGGGTTATGTTGATAAGCGACGATTGTATAAAGATGATTTTGAACAACGTATTGTTACAGGACCTGTAGTTTTTACCTGTAATGCTACAGGTACTACTACAACTGCTATTGGTGCAAATGCTGCGTATCCCGCGGGTACTAACATTATGCGCATTGGTGATGAATTTAAGCTATTTACTTCTGCTAACGTTTTGAAGCAGGAAGTTGTTTTTCGAGTTACCGGTGTTGCTGTTGCAGGTTCTACTACTGTTACTTTTATTCCTGCCGCAGTTACCGCCCCTGTTTCAGGTGACACTATGAAACTTGTTGATAGTGACGATATTGCAAGCACTGGCAATAAGGATCGTAGATTAGTTGCTTTAGGTTTTTCTGCTGCGCGAGTGGCAACTTTAACTGAAAATGATAAAGACTATCAGATTCGTACTTCTGACGATCCGGGGTCGTTGCCATGAGCAAGGGTAAAACTCAGGGATACACTGATTTTTATAAGCGTGGGGGAGCGAATGCTCCTGGTGGTAGAGGAAATAGTGGGGGTTCTACTCCTACTTATGGTGTTCCGAAGCCCGTTGGTGGAGATAAGGAAGATCCTACTGATGATGCGCGTAAGCTTGCTTTAAAGCGTCGTTTAAGTAAGAGTCCTGCTAAGTACAAGGGATTTACTCGGGTTAGTAACCCGGATGAAAAAGATCCTAAGGACATGATTAGTCGGGCTTCTAGGAATGTGTATGCACGAGCTCGTGCTAAGAAAATGAGGAGAAATTAATAATGGGTCAGCCTAATCCCCCTGGGGATATTCCACTGTACGATGGTCTCGGTGCAGAGTGGAACGATATTGTAGGTGCTTTTCCTGAGGATCAGCGAGCTGCCTTAGCTCCTAAGTTAAAAGAGCGTATTGATAGTTTCGAGCCGCTTAAGGAATATTCAGACTTTGCTAAGTCTGGAATTAAGCCGGATCAGATCAGTGCTGCTCTTAACATCTTTAGTGTTCTTGAAAATAACCCTCGTGAAGTTTATGAGACTATTGGTAAGCACTTAGGAATTACTCCTGCTCAGGCTGAAAAAGTTGTAGAAGAACTTGAAGAAGCCGATCAGGATGATCCCCGAATTGCTGAACTTCAGCACAAGGTTGACACTTTAGCTCAGATTGCTTTAGCTGAACGTCAGCAGACAACTCAAGAAAAATTGATTCAAGAGCAAGAAGAACTTGTTGGTCAGGAACTTGAAGCCGTAAAGAAGAAGTACGGTACTCATGACTACAATGAAGATGAAATTCTTATGCGTATGATTCATAAGGAAATGACGGCCGAACAGGCTTATCAAGACTATACGGGACACGTTCAGAGTATTAGGTCTCGTCGTCCAGCTCCCACAATTATGGGTGCAGGGGGTAATATTCCTAATCGAGCTATTGATCCTAAGACTTTGTCGGGTCCTGAAACTAAGAGCGTTGTTGCTCAGATGTTGGAGCACGCACGTAATGCCTGATGATTTCTATAAGTCTTCCTTTTCAAGTCAGACTTCTAATTGTGTCTCTGTAAAAATCTGTAAGGATGATGAAGTGTCTGATGGTTTTAAGAAGTCTACTTTTTCGGGTGCTGCTGGTCACTGTACTGAAGTTCAGATGACCGACGAGAGTGTGCTCGTAAAAGATAGTAAGCACCCTGATGTTGAGCCTCTGCGTTTTACTTTTGCAGAGTGGGATGCTTTTGTTTTAGGTGTTAAAGATGGCGAGTTTGATTTACCTGTTTAAGTAGTACCGAGGGCTTAAATCCTCAACGTTTTTGAATTTTTAAACCTTTATAATTATTTTAAAATTCAAATGCGGAGGGCAGTACCATTACTACCACACTTACCACTGCTGCTAATATTCTGAAGGAAATTTACGAGCCGCGCGTTCGTGACCAGCTTCAGTCTGAAGTTATTACGATTTCTCGAATTGAAAAGACTTCCGAGGGAGTTAAGAACGACTCCGTTGGCGGTAAGTATGTTCGATTCGGTGTTCGCGTTAAGCGTAACCACGGTATCGGTGCTCGAAATGAAATGGAAGCTCTGCCGAATCCGAAGACTCAGGATTACCGTGACGCGCAGGTTCGTCTTTCTTATAACTATGGTGCGATTCAGCTTTCGGGTCAGTCTTTTGAATTAGCAGATTCTGATACTCAGTCTTTTGCTGGTCTTCTTGATCAGGAAATGAATGGAATTAAGGAAGGTCTCAAGAAGGAGACCAACCGACAGGTTTATGGAACTTCGCAGGGTGTTCTTGCTGTTGCAGCTTCTGGAACTACTACTACTTTTGTTACTTCAGCTGCCACAGGTTTGCAGTATCTCGAAATCGGAATGTTCGTTGACGTCTATGACGCCACGAGCACTGTTGTTACTCCGGTGTTGAATAATGCTAACATCGAAATTACTGATATCAACACTTCTACTTTCACTGTTACTTTGGGCTCTACTGTTACTGCCGTTGCTGTTGGTGACTTCTTAGTTCGTACGGGATCTCACCAGAAAGAGCCTGTTGGTTTTGAACAGATTGTTGCTGGTTTAACTACTACTGCAACTGCGCTTGGTACCGGTGGTGGTGCGCTTTATGGTATTACGCACGCTACTTGGACTGGAAATATGGATACTACGGCCGGAGCAATTTCCGAAGGTCGTATGTTAAACATGATTGACACTATTCGTACTCGTGGTGGTCAGACGACTGTTGGTTTTACTTCGCTTGGCGTTCGTCGCGCGTATGCCAATCTTTTAGAGCAGCAGCGTCGTTATGTCAACACTACCAAGTTTACTGGTGGTTTCAGTGGACTTGCATTTACTACTGATAATGGTGAGATTCCTCTTATCGCTGATTATGACTGCCAGGCCGGTCGTCTTTATTGGATGAATGAGAAGGAACTTAAGGTTTACCAGGCTGGTGATTGGTCTTGGATGAACCGTGATGGAAGTCTTTGGCAGCGTCTTATTGATTCTTCAGGTGAATATGATGCATACCGCGCTCGGCTTTACAAGTATTGGCAGTTGGGTACTCACCGCCGTAACTCGCACGGCATGATGACTTCTATTATTGAAGCTTAATTATGTCGGCTGTACAGTCTTATAGAGAGTTATTTCCCGCTCTTGCGAGAACTGCCACACCAACTGCTTCTGCTTGGGATGATAAATCGCATACTCGTCTTGGTGGACACATTGTAATTAGAACTTCCGCTATTACTGCGGCACCTTCCGTAATTCCTACTGTTGAAGCTCAAGACCCTTTATCTCAGCAATGGTATACTCTATTAACTGGTGCTGCAATTACAGCCACAGGGCTAGTTGTTTTACGCATCTATCCGGGCGTAGCCTCTGTGGCTAATTTATCAGTTCCAGATTTCATTCCGCCAATTTGGCGTTTATCTATGACTCATGGTAATTCAGACAGTATTACTTATTCAGCCTCAGCTAATTTAAGAGACTAACTATGAAAGTAACAAATACTAGAACTCACGTGATGATTGGATTTGCTAATCCTTATTTAAAATGTGATACTTGTAAAGATTCTGTTCGCTATTGGCACAATCCAGAACGTTGTGGTTGTGATAATGAATATTTTAATCACCCATGTGAGCATTCAGTTGGTGTTACTTCAAAGTGTCCTACATGGGGCCCTGTCGATGGTTGTTCCTGTATTGATCAGGAAAATCACGACAAATTCGATTAACAGAGAGGCGGCTGTATTAAATTACAGCCGCCTCTCATTCTATCTCAGAAAGGCTTTAAAATGGTCTCGTCGACCGGTTCTAGCAGTACCCCTAAGAAGGCTACTCCTTCTCTTAGCAGTCTTATGGGTAAGGACAACGATAATAAGGATGATAAAAATACTCCGGTTGAAAATGACACGCCGGTTAACGACGACAAGAACAACTCTGATGCTTCGTCTGATAAGACTGTAGACGATAACAAGGATCAGGACAATAACACTGTGACGGGTCTGACTGACAAGGACACTATTAAGAAGGACGATTCTGACACTAATGAGGTGTCTGGTCTTTCTAACAGTGTTGTTCACGACACTTCTACTAATAAGACTCCAGATGAGCTTTCTTCTGAGTCTCCGAAAGAGACGGCTGAGCGTTACGGTATTGATAATAAGGTAACAAAGAAGGATATTGCTAATCCTCGTGTTCAGGTTTACTCGGATACTGTTTTAATGCAGGTTCCTTCTGGTACTCACCTTCACCCTGATATTGCAAAGAGTGCACAGAATTACGGTATTGCGGAGCGTACTACTGATTCTGCGCAGGTTAAGCGTATGATCACTGATACTTATGACTTTGCCGAAGACGCCGAAGTTAACGACAAGTTCTAAATGCAACTAGGTGACGAGTGGGTGAGCCAGGAATTTCAAAACCTGGCTCACGTACTAAACGATTACGACGAAAACTTATTTCTTGAAATGGTTCCTAAGGAACACTGGAAAGATTTAATTGATAAATCTCAAATTTTTAGAGTTGTAGACACTAAGCGAAAAGTAATTGTTTGTTATGCAAGTGTTATTGATTCGCCACAGGATATCTTAGCTCGTGTGTGGACTATGGATCAGGATAAGAACAATGTAGTAGCACAGATGGACGCTAAAAATAGAGCACAGCAGGCTCTTATGATGAATAAGCATGCAGAAGAATTAGAAGCTCAAAAAGACTTTGTTCTCTTTATTGCTAAGACTACTAAGAGTCGTTGGAAGCACGAAGATCGTATGCGTGATGAACACTTTAATGATTTAGGTCCTGTAAAGACGCACATCCTATGAACGTCCAGGATATTATCACTCGTGTTCGTCGAACATTTGGTGATGAAGCGGCCGTTCAAGTATCTGATGAAGATGTTCTGCGGTGGATTAACGATGCACAGATTGAGATTATCAAGCGTAACGATGGTGCTTTACAGAAAACGAACTTAATCAATCTTGTTGCCAATCAGTCTCAGTACACGTTACCTACAGACTTAATGGTTTTGCGTAGTCTCAGATACAAATTCTCTGACATGCTCAGTTTTACTGCTTTACGCTATAAGAACATGCAGCAATTTGACGAGACTTTAGATGGTTGGGACGGCACTTCTTACAATGCTGGACATCCAGTCTTCTTTACGATGTTTGAAGGATTCGCAATCCTCTTTCCTACTCCTGAGGTTTCAGTCACTGGTGGTCTAAAGGTTCTTTACAATCAGAAACCTCTTGACGTTGTTGACTTAACTGATGAGCTGGCGCTGCCTCTCATTTACCACAACACTGTAGTTAAGTACTGCCTGTGGCAAGCTAGTTTATTAGATGAAGATCATGAGCCAGCTATGATGTATCGTGGAGATTTTGATTCAGATATGGGATTGTTATTAACTAGAGAAACTCAAGACCCTGTGGCTACGTACCAAACTATTACAACTCTGTCGGACGACGCCTGGTAAAGGAGGATAGATGCCCACTGAAATTCTCAGATTGGGGCCTTTCAACGGAGGACTGAATATTGGTTCTGATGCTGTCCTCATTGCAGACAACGAATTAATTGATTGTACTAACTTAGAACTAGACATTGACGGTTCTCTCGTTAGTCGTCCAGCAATTCAAGTTACCTTTCAAGGTGCCTCTAATGAAAGATTGCTTATTTTTGGTTCTGTTGTGTTTAGCAACATCTTATACTTATTTGCAACTAGAGCTGGATCTACGTTTGTTTCTTCTAATGCTGGATCTACTTGGACTGCATTAGCGCCTGGTGGTGGTGCACGAGAATGTAAAACTATGGAAGTTTATAATAATACAGTTTGGTTACCTGCTACACAAGCAAGTGCTACTGGTGGAATGTCATGGACTCCAGGAGGTGGAGCAGTTGCAGTCGCAGCAATGCCCAGAGCCGAAAAATGTACCGTCCATAAAAATAGATTATACTTGGTTCCAGGACCCAGCGCAACTACAAATGAATCACGCTTATCGTTCTCTCAATCAGCAGATTTTACAACTTGGCCTGCGCCCAACTTCATCGAAGTACAACCTGGGGATGGCGATACTCTAAATAATGTAATTGTCTACCAGGATAACTTACTTCTTTTTAAAGGTGAGAGCAGTCATGTTCTTGCTTATGATTTAGATCCTGTTGATGCTATTCTGCGTGAGATTAATCCAGTAGTTGGTTCAACTGGCAGTTTTGGGGTGTGCCAGTACGAGAACACAGTTTACTGTATGCACAGGAACAAAGTCTATGAAGTTGTTAACTATAATTTCTCTTCTGTTAACGTTAAGGTACCTCCAGTATTCGACAATTCGTTACCCACAGGAACTACTACTAGATACGAACCTCAGCACATTAGTTTGCTGGGAGAGCGTCTTATTGTTAGATATTACAATCGTACTTACTCTTTTCAGTTAAGAACTCGAACTTGGTCTGAGTGGACAAAGACTGATGCTACTTCAACTATCGAATGGCATATTTTCGGGCCCTTGGTTAGATCCCGAGACTTGTCTGGCTCAGGCTTGGATTCTTACTATACTGGTTATTCTTTCGACGTGTCTTCTGGTGGATACAAAGTCATTAAATTAGTAGATGGTAGAACGAGTGGCGCTTCTGAGGGGACTGGCGTTCACAAGTTTTATTGTATTTTAACTACTAAAGATTATGATATGTCAGATCCAGTACGTTATAAGAGACTGTTCTGGTGGGGGGCAGATCTCATTTCAGGTGAAGATGTTACTGGATCTATTACACCAATTACTCTTGTTAGTAGTACTACGTGGGGTGCTTTAACTACAGAAACTTGGGCCGACCTATTAACGTGGGGGAGTCCTACAAGTGGCAGTGACCCATTTGTCGAGACTGTGACGGGGGATGATGTTACAAATACTAATAAATCAATTAAGTTTGGAAAAGCATTACGATTCAGAAAGATTAATTTCTCATTGATGCTTGAAACTGACGGTACTCCCACACAACCAACTAAAGTTTTCCAACTAGTAGCCGTTGTTGCAATTAAGCAGCTTGTAAGTGCGAGGGTTACGTGAGTCAACCAATTGAAGCGGATCTCACTCCGGTATATATTACGTTTAAAGATACTGTCGGTAGGGAATGGAGAGCTTTGGCTCTTGTAGCTCCCCTAACCTCAGAAGATATGGAACCTGCTTATTTGGGGGACATGACAGAATTACAGTTAAAAGTTAAAGGTTTGAGGATTGTAAGGAGGTAGTGTGCAGTTTATTGGGAAACAACACCTACCGTATGCCGCTGGTGATAAAATTTACGGTGGTGGCAGGGATGCACCTAATATTGGTCCTGTTGATCCTACCGGCCACAGGGAACGAGACTTAAAGTACCAAGCTCGACGTACGGCAATGCAGCGTAGATTAAAAGCTATTAAAGACGGAAACATGATGAGTCCTGATGTTGGGAGAATAATTTGATCGCCGCCGAAAAGATTGCAAAGGCTTTTCATGAATCTTATGAGAGGCAGGCTTCTGAATTTAGTTACAAGACTCGTGAGGCTAGTGCAAAGCCTTGGGAAGATGTACCTTCTAACAATAAAGATTTAATGATCGCAGTTGTGCAGGATTTACTCGATGAAGGAGTGATTCGAGATGGGTCTTGATTTAGGAGCAGGCGCTTCTTATTCAAATGTTAAGCCTGCAAAGAAAGTTGTTAAGGTAAAGAAGCCGAAGGCTACTCATACAGTTCGTCGAACTTCAGGTGGAGGTGGGGGAGGAAGTTCTCGTAGTTCGGGCGGAAGTTCTAATTCTTCACGTTCTTACTCTTCTCGTAATACTGGAGGAGGAGGCGGTGGAGGTGGCGGTGGTGGAAGTAGTTATTCACCTCCGAAGAAGTCTAAGCCGAAGATTCCATCACTTGATAAGTATCTAGGTACGGACTCTGTTTACCAAAGTGCACTTAGTGGCAGTAAGCGGAGTCTTACAGACTTTATTAGTGAACTTGGTCGTAGGAAGGGTGAAGCTAATACTCAGTTCACTCAGACTAAGGGAAGTATGGAACGTGACCGTACAGTAAGCCTTGATGAACTGCGTCAAGAGTTTGCCTCACGTGGACTTATTCAGTCTGGACTTTATGGTGAGGAACAAGGAAAGTTTCAGCAGAAGTTCACAGAACAAATGCAGGCTTTGCAGCAGCAGCAGGCCGCTTTATTAGCTGATCTTTTGGGACAGCAGAAGAATTACACGCGAGAAAATGACTTAGCTAATCAGCAGGCTAAGCAGGAGGCTTTATTACGCAGGGCTCAGAAGTATAACATCGGTGCGTAAGGGGTCTTAGATGGGAATTTTAGATCCTACTGGGTCTTCAATTGCAGATGTTATTGCTAGACTTGTCCAGAGTCCTCAAGTTAAATACGGCACTGGGCAATTAAAGAACACTCTTCCTAAAGTTAGCGGCCCTCTTGGCTCCGGTCTAAGAGGATTCGGTAGTGGTAGTTCTTCTAATAATAAGTCTACAGGCGTTAGTTCATTTAATGGCCTGGGCGCCTCTGTGGCTAGTATTGCACAAATGCTTGGTAAGTCAGGTCAGGGTGGACCTGGAATGCAGCAACAGTCAGATCCTTTAATGGATCTTTATGCTAAGTTAATTGGCGATTTACAGCAGCCTGTTAAGATGCCTACGGGTATTGATACTAAGAACTTAATGGAACAAGTTCAAAACGCTATTAATCCGATTTACGATCAGCGAGTTCAATCTGCTAAGAAGCAAACCGGTGAAGCTACGGCTGATGTAAAAGATATGTATCGTGCTTTATCTAATGACTATGAGCGTCTTGCTCCAGAACAGCTTGCACAATCTAAAGCTGCACAGGAAGAAATTAAGCAACTTTACGGAACTTTGAGAAGTAACATTAAGGGTGACTACGCTCGTGTTTCTGATGAACAAGGTGAATTGTTTAAGCAATTAGGTATTGAAGACGCTTTGCCTGCCGTTTTAGACCAGCAAGATGATCAGGTATTAGAAGCTTCTACTGCGGCTTCCGAAAATCAAGCACAGCAGCAGCAACGTTATATGGATATGGGACAAGCGGACGCTACTTATTACCGCGAAGGTTCTCCTATTGCAACTATGGCTGGTAATGAAATTTCCACTGACATGCTTTCTCAACTTACAGACTACTTAAATCAAACTGAGGCTGAGAGAACTTCTGGTATTCAGACTGGATACATGGATCAACTTTCTCAGGCTCAGAATCAATTAGCACAGCAGCAGCAAACTGCACAAAGTGAATCAAGTCGCCGTCAAGAAATGCTTTGGCAGATGTTGCAGGGTCAGTTACAAGGTGGACAAAAACAAGAAGCTTTAACTCCTGATTCTTTTATTGGACAACTTCCGGAACCCACACAGCAGGCAGTTGGAGGAGCTTTCCAACGTTTGTTAAGAAGTCCTGAAGCTGTCTATGGTAAAGTTGAAGATAAGCGTAATCCGGTTCCTGGCTCATTTGTTGAAACTACGCCTAATTGGTACTTAACTCAAGCCGATGAGATGTTAAAGCGTGGTGAAATCGATCCCACTACTTACCAGGCTTTGCAGATGTACATGCAGCTTTACTTTGGTATGGGTAAGTAATGCTTAAGCCTGAGTACATAAAACGATACGAACCTAAGTATCCTTGTAGGATAATGGAAATTAGACACTGCCCTGCTATCTATAAAAGTATTTGTGGAGACTCTCCTTGCGCGCGTTTTGAGTCAGAAGACGAAACTCCCTGGGTTCCGGAGATTTCATAATGGCTGATCAAAAACTTACTGATCTTTTAGCGAATCTGGTTAAAACTAATGCCCTTAATTCAAGGTTACCGAGTACCCAGCAGGTATCCGGACTTAGTCAAGCAATCCTCTCTGGAACCAGTGCACCTAAACCCTATCAATCGAATCCGGTTAATAATGCTGCTGATGTACGCGGACCTTCGTTTGTTAACAGAGTTCTTGATATTATGTCTCGTCCCCTCTATGGTACGTTAAATACTGTAAAGGGTGAAATTGAAAGAACTAAGGGTCAATCTTTACCTGAAGCTGCTTTAAGTAGTGCAAGGGTGCTGAGTCCCATTACCAACCCTGATATGTTGGGCGACCTGTGGCGAGGCATTTCTGGTAAAGAAAAAACTCTTGGAAAAGACATTGTTGATTTAGGTGCTGAAAGGACTGGCCGTGAAGTTCCTGGAGTAGCTAAGGCACTGTGGGGTTTGGGAATTGATATTGCAGCTGACCCATTAACTTGGACAGGTCTTGGACTTAGTTCAAAAATCGGTAGAGCTGCAAAGACAAGTACAGAAGCTTTAAATCAAGTTGAAGACGTTGCAGGCAGTACAGCTCAAACTTTAACTCAACAAATTTCTGAAAGAGCAGCAAAACAAGCTACTAAACTTAATGTAGAAATTCCTACAAAGGGGATGCCGGCTCCAAAACCGACAGATCCTCCTCGTTTATTTGAAGCAGGTCCTGGACCTACTAATTTAAGTAAAAGTGACGACCTGAGCGGCCTTGTGCCTGATGAGCCCCTACCTGTCCCTAGGTCGAAACCGCTAGAGATCACAGCTGGCCCCCAGGCACCTCAGATGGACCCTCTGATGAGTCTCAGGGACATGCTCGGCAAGGGGTCGGCCGGTAAGTCACAATTGAAAGATATTATACCAAAGTTACCAGATAATGCAGATCCTTTAACGGCGCTTAAGGTATTAAATGAACAGATCAATGCTACCAAATCGCCAGTTGCCAAAAACTTACTTAGGAAACAAGTTGAAAAGATTCAGGCTGGAGTTAAGCCTGCTGATATTCTTTCTGAAGCTAGAACTACTCCACCGCCCTTCCCAGAACTTACAATTAATGAACGATGGATCGATACTGCGCGCCAAGCAGCACAAGATTTCTTAAAGAACAACAGATTGAAGAATGTTAACCATGTCGGACAGACTAATCTTTACAATAAAATCGTACATTCTGCATCCAAAGTTCGTCGTGATCGTCGTCAGTTTCACGTGCTTCAAATGCTGAGAATTGCCGAAGAAGAAATTCTTGCTTCTGGACGCCATTTAACTGATGCTGAAGGAATTAGTGTTCGTCTAAGTGACGTTGCAAATATGTCTGGTGGAGCTAGAGTTCTTAGTTCTAAATTAGTTGATGATTTCAGAAAGGCTCGTCCTTCTCAACAAGTTGAAGATTTAAAGGCTTTCACTACGCCACAGGTAGCCAGTGACATTCTAGATCCTGTGATGAAAACTGGCGAAGACATTGCTGAAGTAGCTAAAGAATTACCTCCGAGCCAAACTGTAATGATGGGTTCTCAGTTATCTAGGGAACTTGGTAGAATTGCAGAGCGAGCTGGAGCAAGCAGTAGAGAAGCTGGTACAGCTAAAGCTTTCATCAACGACTTATTTAATCCTGATCGTGACAAGCTTTATGCTGATGTTGTTAGGGAAGCCCGCAATCTTGTTCGTATGTCCCAAACAGGCAGTGTTCAACCTGAGACATTGCATAAAATTAGTGAAGCAACATACAAAGCTTTAGGCGAAAATCCGAAGGTTCTCGGTCGTCAGGTTCAGCAAGGTAAAGTCGTAGAAGGTATTATGACTAAGTTTGCAACCTGGTGGGGAGCTAAAGATTTAAAGCCTTTCTCAAGAGAATACATTGATACAGCACGAAATGTAGCAAGTGCTTTTGCTGAAACTATGACTCCGTTAGTAAGAGCAACTACTCCGACTCAACGAGCTGTGGCTTGGTCTGTTGCTCAAGGAAAACAATTACCAGGTACCGCTGAAGAAGAGGCTTTAGCTAATCAATTTAAGTACTTAATTGAAAGACTGATGGGAACTCATGGAATTACAGACAATGCGGAAGCAGTGGTTCTTCGTTCGGGTACGATTCTTAACGAACTTAATGACGAATTGCCCAAGGCTCTTAAGTTGGTTGATACGAAGGGTGTTGATAAGTTAGGTAGAGCTTACGACTACTCTAAGGGTGCTTGGATGCATTCTTGGAAAGAGTGGGAAGGTGGAGATCCCGCCGAAAACCTCTATCAGATAACTAGAGCTTTGCAAATGGTTACTCGTAAAAACTCTATGTGGGATGATGCAGCTATACGTTGGGGAATGCCTGTTAAGGGTTCTGAATTCCAACATCAAGCTAAAAATGTTGACAGATTACGCGGTACTTACTTCCCTGAAGTTATCGCACGACAGTTGGATAACCTACACAGTCAGCTAAATAGAGACATTTTCAAGTCTCCTCATAAATCCATTCAAATTTTTGATCAAGTTCAGAGGATGTGGAAAACTGGTGTTACCATTTATTCTCCTTCTCACCATATTAGAAACCTCAACGGCGATATTTATCTTGCTGCTCTCGATGGTGTTGTTTCTCCTCGTCCTTATGCTATTGCCAGCAAGGTACTCCACGCGTATCCAACTAGATACAAAGACCTTGAATCGGTTTTTAATATTATGGATCCTCAGTTACGTGAGTCTGCCCTTAGAGCACGCCCTGGTAATGTAGTCTTAACTACGAAATATGGAGACAAAGTAACGGCAGAGCAGCTATATCAAGCCGCAGAGTCTCAAGGCTTATTTATCCGCGCGATGAATATTGAAGATTTAGTTGGAGATGCTGCTCCAGCATTTGGAACTTTCGGATCAAAATTTCAACCTATGGGTGGAAGAGTTCATGGTGCTGCCACCAAAGTCTCTGAACTCAGAGACCACTGGGTACGTCTGGCACATTTTGCAGATATTATCTCCAAATCCAAACAGCCTTTGCGCACGGCTATTGAACAAGCAGGACGAAGAGTTAAAAAATTTCATCCAGATGGAATGGACCTTACAGGATTCGAACAAAACGTCTTACGGCGGGCGATCCCGTTCTATTCGTGGATGAGGAAAGCTACACCTTTGGTTCTTGAAGGTGCAGTTATGAGACCTCATATTACAATGGCATTTCCTAAAGCTATGGCAAATATGCAGTCTGTTACAGGAATTGAATCTAAGGGTCCTGGAGATCCTTTTCCCATGGATCAAATGTTTCCTGATTGGATTAAGGAAAAAGGAATCGGTCCGGTACTTCAGCCTGGTTCCGGTTTAGGAAGAGATGAGAATTGGCGTGGGGAAGCTCCTGGATATACTGTCGTTAACCCAACTAATCCATTTATCGACCAAATTAGTCAAATCGGAAAACCGGGATCAACACTTATCGGATCACTTTCCCCAGGCGCTAGAATTCCAATTGAGTTACTCACAGGCCAAACTTCTCTCGGAATTCCCTTGGAAAACGTTGAAGGGGGAGTTCCTGGACATTTAGCTCAACAGATTCCGGCAGTTGGAATTGGAGCTAGATTAACAGGAGCTACACGAGATAACGAACCTTATAACTCAGAACAGTTAATTAACTGGCTAACGTCAATTGGTGTAACCGGTACTGGTCCTTATGAGGCTCAGGGACAAACTGAAATTCGTCAGGCTTTAGCCAGAATGGCGGCTGAAAAACGTGGCGACTACCGGTAAGTTAATATCTGATTTACTTTTAAAAGAAAGACCTGAAGAACAAAGAGAGCAACCTCAGCCACAGGGTTCGTGGGTTACGGATCTTATCGATAGACGGTCTTCCGGAGATCCTCGTAAAAAGAGACAACCTGTAGGCTTTAATTTTGAACGTGAACCTTTTGATCCTGCATCTTACTATAGACAACTTGGTAGTTTCAGAGACATCTCCCGAGCTGCTACAAACGTAACTAAACAAGAAGCAGCAAATAAAGAAGCAGCTGAGCGTCAAGCAGCTTTTGAAGCTAGTCAGGCTGCCTGGCAAAGTTCAATGAACGGGATTGACGCTAAGTTTGTATATAGCAATGGTGGTGGAAACACTAATTTTAGTTCTAGTACTAGTCGAAGATACCGACTTGGTGGTGTAAGCGGTAATACTGCTAGAGCTGCTGATTACTTTGGTAATAAGTACGGTATTAAGAGTATTGGTGGTATGGGTGGGGGATCTGTTCCTGGATCTGATCATCCTAAAGGCCGTGCTCTTGACTATATGATTAACAATGTTAAAAATGGTAAAGCGCGGGGGGACGCCCTAGCACAAGATGTCCTTAAAAACTGGAAAAAATGGAATGTTAAATATGTTATCTGGAACAGACACATTTGGCACCCTGGTAGGGGATGGAAGAAGTATAGCGGTCCATCAGCCCACACGGATCATGTTCATGTCTCTTTCAATAAGTAAATTATTGATGGGAGTCAGAGGTTTTGAGTGCGAATCAAAGACGAAGCGAAGTTGAAGAGTTGGATTTTATTCGTAATTGGTCTCGCGGGAATCGGGTACCAGCAATATACAGGCAGAGTCCATTGGCTATTATTGCTTATCTTCACTACTATGACAGGAGTTCTAACCGTCACACAACTCGTCGCTCTTTTAAAAAGCTCACATATCGTTTCATCATTGTCATCATCTCAGCAATCGTTACAGGAGCCGGATTCGGACAGTTCCTCTACGAATGCTTCGGAAAATAATGAGAAATAAGGAATCTATCAGAGTAATCGTTATTCCGCGCAAACTTTTCATAGCCTGGATTATGACGACTGTTTTGCTCTCTGTGGCGATAGGGTTTTCCTTTCAATACACGAATTATGTAGACAGACGTAGCAATGGCTTATGGTGTGGAGTTATTAAGCTATTCGATGATACCTACAAATCAACCCCACCACCTTCTGATACCGGTAAAATCCTTGCTCAGGAGTTTGCACGAATACGTCAAGGATTTAAATGCACATAGAAAAGCCCCCTGACTATTCCTCAGTCAGGGGGCTTTTTCGTGCTTAATTCAGTTTTACAAAGATTCTCTTGAAGTCATTGTGGAGATACCAGGATCTGTGTTCGGAGCCATGATATTCAACTTGGATGTACTTTTTGTCAATCTGTATAATCTTAACTACCCTACGAGTCTTTGGGTTCTGGTACCAACCTGAGATTCTCACGTCTTCCCTCTTGCTTATAAATACTTGAGATATTGCCGTTGGGAAGAATGATAGTTATAGGAACATTCTGCTTCTGAGCATACTCAATTGTGTACCAAGTTTGAGAGTTGGGAGTAGGACCTCTAGATTCGGGGAAAGCTAGCAGATGCTTACTATGCTTTACGATGAATCTATTACGAACTAGATTGTTCAATGGAGTAAGTATTAAATCAGTAGCTTCAGAATTAGCTCTCATAGCTGGAATACCGCCTGGATGAGCGATAATATAACTACCTGCCATAGAGAACATAAGTGCTACTTCATCATCAGCACCGATACAATCTCCGTGGTGAAGCACTGTGGCTGAGTTGTTTTCCAACCATTTAAGTACAAAGGTTCTTTGTGCTGGTGAAAGACCAGATCTAGTACCTGTCATACCAATACTCTTATAGTGCATTACTTTTTAAGTCTTTCTGCTAGGTTGGGAATTGGAATCTTACCTGCTTTAATACCCCAATGCATGAAATGCACATGAGCATCTAGTTGGTGATTTAAAGGATTAGACTTAGGAAGAGGTTTTTGTCCGATCCACTTATAACCTGTAGGTTTAATCGAAGCTGGCTGCATCTCAAGCTTTACTTTATTCTGTTCTGCCCAACTCTCGATTCTACCAATAACTCTTGGAGTCTCCATGTCAGAGTAGATTTGTTCACGAGTTTTGTTGGGATAAAGTTTGTATCCCTCAGTCACACAGAGTTCGATGCGCTTAAACAGAGTTAGAAATCTAACCATGTCAACGGATTGAACAGTAACCATAAATTTAGTGTAATATTTTTCATCATAGCCACAGACCCCGTTAGCCTTACCAGGATCGATAGCTAGATAAATAGCTGGATTGATATCCGCATTAATAGATGACTCAAAGCTTTCGAGGTTCTGGAAGGGGTCGGTGCTGACAGTCACAGTGAGTTTCTCCCTTACACTCTTCATGTTCTTTTTCATTACACTTACTGCATACGAAATTCATTCCTCACCTCCGTACATTGCGGAAAACACCTTACTATCTTGACTATGCTTCAAACGCTCGTCAAGTTGTTCCTTGAACAGAATCATGAAATCTAGTGCACAGTTAATGGGACCAGACTCTCCTTTATGTGCTACATCATTATGGAACTTTTCTACATCCTCCATTACAGATTTAATAGTGTCATTGAATCGCTTAACTTGAAGATCGAGAAAGGCTTCGAACTGACGCATAAACTCAGATTCTTCAGGCGTCTGTGGCTGCTTCATTCTAGCCAATCTTTCTTCAGTAAATATAAGAGCTTCTTCTGGAGACATAGTCTTGTAACCACGCTTCCTGAATTCTTCTGTGATCAAGTCATTCAATTCAGACATCAGTGCACCACCATATCTACTTCGAATTTCACACCAAAATCCTTACTTTCAGGAACAGCTGACAAAACCTTCATAATTCTGTCAGTGTCTAGTGAGTAGTCATCTTCAATGTCAATGGAGTCATGTACCTGTAATACGATTGGTTCGTCCTTGAGAGCAAGCATTCTTCTCTTGACAATCTCGAACGCACCCCCTTGGATAACTGAGTTAAACGCCTTTCTTGCATCCGTTTTAGCCAAATGCCTTCTTCTGCCGGTCCAATAGTCGATGTACCCGTCATTAAGTGCGAGTTGAGTTGCCTTCTCACTAATACTCCTAAAACCAGGCCAGGTTCCGTGATACTCTTCATAAAGAGCATCTGATTCTGCACGAGGCATTTTAAGAACTAGTGCAACTTTTGCTTTACCGGCACCGTATAGAGTTGAATAGACGAACGTTTTAATTTGGTGCCGAGGACGGCACAGTCTAGATGCCATCTCCGTAAAGATATCTGCACCTGAATTGAAGATTTCAAGAAGTTCTGTCTCTTTAGCATATGCAGCCGCAAGCCTGAATTCGACTTGTTTGAAGTCAAATGAATATAGCCGTAATTTATTGTCGATGTATCTGGATCGCTTTTTATGGTACTTAAGATAAAGGTCATCTTCCCGAACAATGAACGCTTTTTTAACATCACCGTTCCAAGGTTTAATACTTTCTCTGGGAATTTGCTGTAGATTAGGTTTCTCACAGCTGAGACGACTAGTTACAGTTCCATGCACCTTGTAATTAGGATGGAGAATATCATTCTCATCTTTCAAATCAAGATATGCTTGGAAATTAGAACTTACAGTCTTTTGCCATCCTCGATAAGT
>WUUC01087292.1_pt1 | contig 32804 bp, 33 predicted proteins | sample 6278441 | NCBI WGS metagenome assembly WUUC01 (sample SAMN13675441, study PRJNA597444) | soil metagenome | isolation source: soil | place: USA: Washington | collected 2017-10
CCTCGTCCTCGTCCTCGTCCTCGCCTTCTTCCTCGTCCAGTTCGTCGTCGTCGTCGTCGTCGTCCTCGTCTTCCGGCGCGATATCGAGTTCAATGGGGGAGACGCCGGTCACTTCGAGATTGGATCCGCACTCGGGACAGCTCAGTTGATCGCCCTTGTCGACATCGAATTCGTCGACTTCGATTTCGGCGTCGCATTCAGGGCAGCTGGCCATACGCCTCCTCGGCGTGTTCGAGCGCGCGTTCGGTTTGGCAATTGGGTCGGGGACGTGCCAGAATCCGCCCGGCAGGCGCGCGATCACGCAAGAATTCGGATTATAACTTAGTTCCGGGATGGCCACCCCTACGGCTCCAAGCAAAACGGTCGTCGTCGCGGACGACACCGCGTTCGTGCGCGACCGGTTCCGTACCGCCCTCGAAGCCGCCGGACACAAGGCCGTGGCCGTCAAGAGCGCGGCGGAGCTGCTCGCCCGCGTGCGCGCCGATCTCGGTCACATCGATCTCGTGGTCCTCGACCTGCGCCTGCCGCACGCGCCGGGCGTGGATCTGGTGCGGTCGATCCGCCGGCTCGACGACGGAAAGCTGCCGATTCTGATCTTCAGCGGGACGATCGCCAGCGCCGACGAAGTCCGCGAGCTGGCCGCTCTCGGGGTGGCGGGCTACGTCAACGAGTACAGCGCGGTCCAGCACATCCTGCCGTCGCTCGCGCCGCACCTGTTTCCCGACAACTTCAACCGCCGCAAGAGCCCGCGCGTCGTGCTCGGGATTCCGATCCAGTACCGCTTCGGCAACACCATCGCCGCGGCGCTCACGCTCAATCTGAGCCACGGCGGCATCGCGATCCGCACGACGAGCCCGCTCGACAGCGGATCGAGAATCCGGGTCCGTTTCCGCATGCCGGGATCGAAGCGCGACATCGACGCCGAAGGCAGCGTCGCATGGAGCGACCGCCGCGTCGGGATGGGCATCCAGTTCGACAAGGTCGACCCCGCCAACCAGACCATCATCGACAACTTCGTCGACGCGCACTTCTTCTCCAATCGGAAGGCCTAATCCGATCGAGGTCCTGTTGATGGAAGAGCAGTCGCTTGCCAGCATCGCCTGGCGGCTGGTCGCCGTCCTGGCGCTGGTGTTCGCCAACGGGTTCTTCGTCGCGGCGGAGTTCGCAATCGTGACCGTGCGCAAGACGCGGATCGACCAGCTGGTCGCGGAAGGCCATCGCGGCGCGAGATCGGTCCGCAAGGCGGTGTCCGATCCCGACAGCTACATCGCGGCGACTCAGCTCGGCATCACGATGGCGAGCATCGGGCTCGGGTGGATCGGCGAGCCGGCGCTCGCGTCGCTGATCGAGCCGGCCGTCGCTTTTCTGCCCGCGACCGTCGCGCAGACAACGGCCCACACGATCGCCGTCGCGATTGCCTTCGCGATCATCACGGCGCTTCACATTGTCCTCGGCGAGCTTGCGCCGAAGACGGTCGCGCTCGAGCGGCCGGAGACCACGGCCCTGTGGGTGGTGAAGCCGACGGAACTCTTCATGCGCCTCTTCTGGCCGTTCATCCGGCTGCTGAACGGCACCGGCCGCGCCGTGGTCAACATGCTGGGGCTGCGAAGCCGCGGCGGCCATGCGATGGTGCACTCCGAAGAAGAGCTGAAGATGCTGGTGACGGCGAGCCAGGAGGCCGGCGTCCTCGAGGAGCAGGAAGAGCAGATGCTGCACCGCGTGTTCGGCTTCGCCGACCTGACGGCGGGACAGGTGATGCTGCCCCGCACCGAACTGTTCGCGGTTGCCGCGGATGCGCCGAAAGAGACGATCCTGGACCAGATCCGGCGCTCCGCTCACCCGAGCGTGCCGGTCTATCGCAACGACGTGGACAACGTGATCGGCATGCTGCACGTCAGCGACGTCCTCGCCGCGCTCGCATCAGGCGGGACCGCGCTCGACGCGGGCGCCCTCGCACGGGAGGCTATCACCGTGCCCGAGACGCTCGGCGCCGACGACCTGCTTGCGGCGCTGCGCCGGCGCGGCGTCCGCGAAGCCATCGTGATCGACGAGTACGGCGGCACCGCGGGGCTCGTCACGCTGGAAGGCCTCATGGAGCGGATCGTCGGAGACCTCGGGGGGAACCTCGGCGCCGGCGGCCGAATCGCCGTGCAACCCGACGGATCCGCGGAAATCGAAGGGCTGGTGCTCGTCACCGACGTCAACGAACAGTTCGATCTGAAGATCGACGAGGGCACGTATACGACCGTGGGCGGGTACGTCCTCGGCCGCCTCGGCCGACGCGCGCGCGTCGGGGACACGATCGATGTCGAGGGCCGCAGGATGCGCGTCCTGGCGCTCGACGGGTTGCGGGTGGCGAAGGTGTGGCTGTCGACGCCGCTGTCCGGAGGGAACGAAGGCGCTGGCGCGCCTTGAATGCCCTGTGTACCCTTTTATATCCTTTGTGAGATCACTCCGCCCGCAGCAGCCGCAGCGCGTTCGCCACGACGATGATCGATGCGCCGGTATCGGCGAGCACCGCCATCCACAACGTGGCGACACCTGCGACGGCGGCCACGACGAAGGTGGCTTTCAACACCAGCGAGATGGCGAGGTTCGCCTTTATGTTCCGTACCGTCGCGCGGCTCAGGCGGAAGGCGTACGGGATCTTCAGCAGCTCGTCGGCCATGAGCGCCACGTCGGCCGTCTCGAGCGCCGCGTCGCTGCCCGCCGCGCCCATCGCGATCCCGACGTCCGCCGACGCCAGGGCGGGCGCGTCGTTGACGCCGTCGCCCACCATCGCCACAAACCCGTAGCGTCGCCGCAGATCCTCGAGCGCGGCGACCTTGTCTTCCGGCATCAGCTCGGCCCGGAAGTCGTCCACCCCGAGCTCGGCGGCAATGGCTCTCGCTGTGCCGTGGCTGTCGCCGGTGAGCATGACGACCGATTCCACCCCTTGCTGCCGCAGCATCTCCACCGCGTCGCGCCCCGCCTCTCGCGGCCGGTCGGCAACGGCAATGATGCCGATCGCCTCGCCGTCGCGCGCGACGAGCACCGGCGTGCGCCCGCGCGCGCTCAGCTCGTCGAGGCGGCCGTGAATCGCCGGCGAACAGAGCTGGCGCTCCTCGAACAGCCGGTGGTTGCCGAGCAGCACGCGCGCGCCGCCGACGTTGCCCTCGGCGCCCCGACCCGCCAGCGCCGCGACGTCCCGGCCCGGCGAGACCGAAAGGTTCGCCGCTTCTGCGTACCGCACGATCGCGTGCGCGATCGGATGGTCCGATCGCTGCTCGATCGACGCTGCAACCGCCACGATCGTGGAGACCGGCACGCCCCTCAGCGGGACGACGTCGACCACTTCGGGCGCGCCGCGCGTCAGCGTGCCGGTCTTGTCGAACGCGACACATCGCACCCGTCCGGCCCGTTCGAGATGCGCGCCCCCTTTGATCAGCACCCCCCGGCGGGCGGCGCCGGCGAGCGCCGCCACGACCGAAACGGGCGTCGAGATGACGAGCGCGCAGGGACAGGACACGACCAGCAGGACGAGCGCGCGGTACGTCCAGGCGGCCCATTCCCCGCCCGCGAGCGGCGGCACGACGGCAAGGCACACCGCGAGTGCGATCACTGCCGGCGTGTAGACGCGGGCAAACCGTTCCACGAAGGTCTGCGCCGGCGCGCGCTGCGCCTGTGCCTGCTCGACGAGGTGGATGATGCGCGCGAGCGTCGTATCGCGGCGCAGGCGCGTCACGCGAATGTCCAGCGCGCCCCGGCCGTTGATCGTGCCGGCAAATACTTCGTCGCCTGGGCCCTTGTCAATCGGCAGCGACTCTCCGGTAACCGGCGCCTGGTTCACGGCGCTCGATCCGGCGAGCACACGGCCGTCGAGCGGCAGTTTTTCTCCCGGCTTGACCACGATCACGTCGCCTGGCACGACCGAATCGACCGGCACCATCCGTTCCTCGACCTCGCCGCGGACGAGCGCTACGGACGGCGTCAGCTCCATCAGGGCGCGGACGGCCTGGCGGGCGCGGGCGAGGGTTCGCGCTTCGAGCGCCTGCGCCACGGCGAAGAGGAACACCACCGCCGCCGCTTCGGACCACTCGCCGATGCCGACCGCGCCAGCCGCCGCGATCAACATCAGGACATTGATGTCGAGGGAGCGCGCGCGAACCGCCTGGATCGCTTTCCGGACCGTGAGCGGCACGCCCGCGCCGATCGACGCGGCAAAGAGCACAATCGACGCCCAGCCGGGCGCGGCGAACCAGGACGCCGCCAGGCCGGCGGCGAGCGCGGCGCCCGAGGCCGACAGCAGGACGCTCCGGCGCCGCGCGCCCTCTTCGCTCACGCCGATCGGCTCCTCGTGCTCCAGCCACGCGCGCATGCCCGCGTCGGCAACGGCGGCGGAGATGGCCGATGTGGACACCTTCGCCGCGTCGTATTTGACATGCAGCCGCTGCCCCATCAGATCGGCGGAAAAATCCTCCACGCCGGTGAGCGTCCTGAACCGGCGCTCGAGAAGGGCGACCTCCTCGCGGCAGTCCATGCCTTCGATCTTGAAAGTGGACTCGGCGTGAAGCTCGCAGACCGCGCAAGTTGGTGCCATGCTACGCCGCTCCCCCGTTTCCCGAGCGCTCCTGGACGTGGTGCAGCCCCTGCTCGAAGAGTCCTACGATGTGCTGGTCGTCGAGCGCGTAAAAGATCATGCGCCCGGCGCGGCGCGAGCGGACGACGCGCATGCCGCGCAGCAGCCGAAGCTGGTGCGACACGGCCGACTCGCTCAATCCCACATGGCGCGCAATGTCGGACACGCACAACTCGGTCCGCGACAGTACGTCCAGGATCCGGACGCGGGTCGTGTCGCCGAGCAGCTTGAAGGTTTCGGCCAGGGCGCGGATGTGCGCTTCGTCTCTCAGCATCCGAGGACCGTCAGTGTTCACACATCTGCATATATGAGCATGTGCTCATATGTTAGCACGGTCAGTATAGCTGAGCCAACCCGAACATCAGGGAGCTAAGAAAGACGCTCGACCGCCGAAAGCACCTTCGCGTAGTCGGGTTCCTTTCGGGCGTCCTCGAGGACTTCCCGGTGCCGCACGACCCCGTCCTTGTCGATCACGAACACCGCCCGTTTGGCGATGCCTTTGAGTCCGATCATGTCCTCGTTGAACACGCCGTAATCCCGGATCGCCTCCTTGTTGAAGTCGCTCAGCAGCGGAAACGTGAGTTTCTGGTCCTCCCGAAATGCCTTCAACGTGAAGAAGGTGTCGACGCTGATCCCGTACACCTGCGCTTTGGCCTGGTTCAGCCGCGTCAGGCTGTCTCGAAAGGTGCAGAGCTCCTTGGTGCACACCGAGCTGAACGCCGCAGGGAAAAACGCGAGCACCAAGGGCCGACCCCGCTGGGCGCTCAGCGTGACCGCCTCCCGGTCCTGGTTCATCAAGGTGAAGTCCGGAGCTTTCGACCCGACGTCTGCAGACATGCCGCCTCCTGTAGCGGGCCCCGCGCGGGCCCTACACATTTTTCCACGCTTCGGTTAGCATTTTTGGTTGGCGCGGCGAGCATTGCGCCTTCCTGTTTCACAATTATTAGGAGTTCCTCGTGATCGAGGTTCAGCACCTCACGAAACGCTACGGTCGCTTCACGGCCGTCGAAGACGTGAGCTTCCGCGTCGAACGCGGCGAGATTCTCGGCTTCCTCGGCCCCAACGGCGCCGGCAAGACGACGACGATGCGGATTATCACCGGCTACATGCCGGCGACCGAGGGCAAGGCCGTCGTCGCCGGATTCGACGTCTTCGATCAGGCGATCGAGGCCAAGCGCCGGACCGGGTACCTGCCGGAGACGCCGCCGCTCTATCCCGACATGACGGTCGCCGAATACCTCGGGTTCGTCGCGAAGGTGAAGGGTGTGCCGTCCGCCGAACGCAAACAGCGCATCCAGACGGTCATGGAGCGGACGCGCATTGCCGACATGGCCGACCGCCTGTGCTCTCGGCTGTCGAAAGGCTACCGGCAGCGCGTCGGCCTGGCCCAGGCGCTCATCCACAACCCTGACGTCCTCGTTCTCGACGAGCCGACCGCCGGGCTCGACCCGAAGCAGATCATCGAGACCCGCCAGCTGATCAAGGAGCTTGCCGGCGATCACACGATCGTCCTGAGCACGCACATCCTCCCCGAAGTGTCCCAGACCTGCCAGCGCGTGGTCATCATCAACAAGGGCCGCGTGGTGGCGGTGGACACGCCCGACAATCTCACTGCACGGCTCCAGGGATCGGAGACGATGTACGTGCAGGTCGACGTCGGCGACGCCGACGCGGCGGCGACGCTCGAGCGTGTGCCCGGCGTGACGCGCGTCGTGCCGGCCGATCGGCGCGACGGCATCGTCGGCTACGAAGTCGAGAGCGATCGCGGCCGCGACATCCGCCGCGACCTCTCGCGCGCCGTTGTCACGAACAACTGGGGGCTGCTCGAACTGCGTCCGATGCGTATGAGCCTCGAGGAAATCTTCCTGTCGCTCACGACCGAAGAAGCTGCCGCGCAGGCGGCGCCGGCGCCCGCCGCCGAGGAGATGGTCCATGACTAACATCCTGGCGATTGCCCAGAAGGAGCTGAAGTCGTATTTCGCTTCGCCGATTGCGTACATCTTCATCGGGTTCTTCGTCTTCCTCTACGGGTACTTCTTCGTCGCCATCCTGCAGTACTTCGTCCGTTCCAGCATGCAGATGACGCAGTTCGGCGGCCCGGCCTCGGTCAACGTGAACCAGGACATGATCCGGCCGCTGCTCGACAACGTCACCATTCTCATCCTCTTCGTGATGCCGATGGTCACGATGCGCACCTACGCGGAGGAAAAGCGGTCCGGCACGATCGAGCTGCTGCTCACCTCGCCGATCACCGATTTCCAGATCGTGATCGGCAAGTTCCTCGGCGCGATGGCGCTGTATGCCTCCGCGCTCGCCGTCACGCTGATTCACATCGCCGTGCTGTTCATGTACGGCGATCCGGAATGGAAGCCGGTTGCCACCGCCTATCTCGGGCTGTTTCTCCTCGGCGGCTGCTTCATCGCGGTCGGCCTCTTCATCTCGAGCCTTACCCGCAATCAGATCGTCGCCGGCCTGGCGACCTTCGGCGTCTTCCTGTTCCTCTGGATCATCAGCTGGATCGGCACCTTTACCGGCCCGACGGGTACCGAGATCACCAATTACCTGTCGATCATCCAGCACTACGAGGACTTCGCGAAAGGCGTGATCGACACGACGCACCTCATTTTCTATCTGAGCTTCATCACGTTCGGATTGTTCCTGACCGCCAAGTCGGTCGATAGTGAACGGTGGCGCGGCTAATGGCGAATCGAATTCTCGGCATCTTCGGATGGATCGGCACGGCGCTGGTTGTCGTGGCCGTCGCAATCTGGCTCGCGACGCGCACCGAGTACGCGCCGTCGGCGACGTGGGATCCGTGGCGGTACTATCTGTCGCTCGCGGGCCTCGTGTTCCTGCTCGCGTATACCGCGGGCCAGTGGCGCGAGATCGTGAAGGCGTTCTCGGGCCGCTCGGCCCGCTACGGCACGCTCGCGAGCGTCAGCGTCCTGATCGTGCTCGGCATCCTCGTCGCAATCAATTACATCGGCCGCAAGCAGAACAAGCGCTGGGACACGACCGAGTCGCAGCAGTTCACGATCTCGGATCAGAGCCGCAACGTCCTGCAGAAGCTCGATGCCCCGCTGCAGCTCCTCGTCTTCGCCGAGGAGACCAACTTCAGGCGATATCAGGATCGGCTGAAGGAATACGAATACACCTCGAACCAGGTATCCACCCAGTACATCGATCCCGACAAGAGCCCGACCGTCGCCCAGCAGAACCAGGTGCAGCAGTACGGCACCATCGTGATCAACTACAAGGGGCGGACCGAGCGCGTCACGTCGGACACCGAGCAGGACATCACCAACGGCATCATCAAAGCGGTGACTGGAGCCCAAAAGAAGGTTTATTTCACGCAGGGCCATGGCGAGAAGGACACCGCCACGACGGAACGCGACGGGTACAGCGCGATTGCCGAAGCCCTCGGCCGCGAAAACTACACGATTGAGAAATTCGTCCTCGCCCAGGCCGGCCAGGTGCCCTCCGACGCCGCCATGGTGGTCATCGCAGGGCCGCAGAACGACTTTCTCGCGCCGGAGGTGGATGCCCTCAAGAAGTACCTCGGAGCCTCGGGCAAGCTGCTGCTGGCGCTCGATCCGCCGGCCAAGGCGGGCGCGGCGGACCTCACGAACCTGATCGGCCTCGCCCGCGAATACGGCATCGAGGTCGGAAAGGACATCGTGCTGGACGTGAGCGGCATGGGAAGGCTGATCGGGGCATCCGAGGCGATGCCGGTCGCGGCCACTTATCCGCCGCACCCGATCACCGAGCGCTTCAACGTGATGACCGTGTTCCCGATGACCCGCTCCGTGGTGCCCGTGAGCGGCGGCGCGGAAGGCCGCACGGCTCAACCTGTGGTCCAGACCGGCGAGCGCAGCTGGGCGGAATCCGATCTCGCCGGCCTGTTCGCCTCCCAGCCCGCGGAGCTCGACGAATCGAAAGGCGACAAGCCGGGACCCGTCGGCATCGCGGCAGCGGTGTCGGTCGCGACCAGCGCGGGCGCAGAACCGCCAAAGCCTGAGGACGCCGAGGCGCCGAAACCCGAGACGCGGCTCGTCGTGTTCGGAGACTCGGACTTCGCCACCAACGGCACGCTCGGGATTCCGGGCAACCGCGATCTGTTCATGAATGCGATGGGGTGGCTGTCGCAGCAGGAGAACCTGATTGCCATCCGCCCGAAGACAGCGGCCGATCGGCGCATCACGATGACGGCCGCGCAGCAGAGCAACATCATGTGGCTGTCGCTGCTGATCATTCCGGGGGCGGTGTTCGGAACCGGCATCTACAACTGGTGGCGGAGGCGCGGATGAGAGGCCTCCGATCGACCATCGTTCTAATGCTCGTGCTCGCCGGCCTTGGCGCGTACATCTATTTCGTCACGTGGCAGCAGCCCGATCAGTCGGCGTCGACGCAGGAAAAGCTCTTCCAGGTCGAGACGGCGGACCTCCAGGAGCTGAAAGTCAAGTCCGAGTCCGGAGATGTCACGACCGTGCGCAAGGAGAACGGCGCGTGGCAGATTGTCGACCCGATCGCCGCGCCGGCCTCGGAATCCGAGGTGAGCGGCGTCGCCAGCGCGCTCGGGCAGCTCGAGATCGTGCGCGTCGTGGATGAGAAGCCGGCGGCGTTGACCGACTACGGCCTCGATACTCCGCGCATCGAAGTGGATTACAAGGCGGGAGACAAGTCCGGGAAGCTCCTGGTGGGCGCAAAGACGCCGACGGGCGCGAACCTGTACGCCCGGCGCAACGACGACCCGCGGGTGCTGCTCATCGCTGCGTTCCAGGAGTCGGCGCTCAACAAGTCCACGTTCGACCTGCGCGACAAGGCGATCATGAAAGTGGATCGCGCAAAGATCGACAACGTGGAAGTGACGCTCGCGTCCGACAAGGCCGTTCAGCTGCGCAAGGAGGGCACCGACTGGAAGCTCGCGTCGCCGGTCGCCGCGCGCGCCGACAACGGCACGGTCGAAGCGCTCATCGGGCGCGTCGAGACGGCGCAGATGAAGTCCGTCGTCGCGGACCAGGCAACGCCAGCCGACTTGAGGAAATACGGCCTCGACAAGCCCCAGATCACCGTCACGCTGAATCAGGGCAGCGCGCGCGCGCAGCTCCTCATCGGCAGCAAGGCCGACGACACGTCGGTGTACGCGAAGGATGCGTCGAAACCGGCGGTTGTCACCGTCGAAAGCTCGGTCGCCGAAGACCTCCGCAAAGAGGCTGCCGATTACCGCCGCCGCGATGTGTTCGAGTTTCGCGCGTTCAACGCCACGCGCGCGGAGTTCACGCGCGCCGGCCAGACGGTCGTGTTCGAGAAGGTGAAAGGCGAGGGAGAAAACGCGGCCGATTCGTGGAAACGGGTGAGCCCGAACGCGGCCGACGTCGACAGGAGCAAGATGGATTCCCTGCTGGCCGGCCTCGCCGACATCCGCGCAACCTCGTTCAACGACACGACCTCCAACACCGGACTGAACGCTCCCGTGCTCACCGTTCTCGCCCGGTTCGACGAGGGCAAGAAGGAAGAGCGCGTGAGCTTCGGCAGGAGCGGCCAGAACGCCTACGCCTCACTGCCGGCCGGTGAAACCGGGGCCGCGGTAATCGAGGCAGAGAAACTCGACGAAGCCCTCAAGGCGCTTGACGAGCTGTCGAAATAACCGCGTCGCGGCCCTCCTCTTTCTTCTGGCGGCGGCCGGATGCGGAGCTCCCCCGCCGGCCGTCACGCCGCCGTCGCGCCCGGCTGAAGCCGTCGACCTCGCCGGCAGTGCCGCCACTCTCCGCGGCCTTCAGAATCTTCATCGTCACATCGACGCCCTGCTTGCAGCACCGGAGCTGCAGCGCGGCACGTGGGGGATCTCCATCAAGTCGCTTTCGCAAGACGACGTTCTCTATGCGAACGGCGCCGGCAAGCTGCTGATGCCGGCATCCGCGATGAAGATCGTCACCCTCGCCACTGCCGCCGCTCGCCTCGGCTGGGGCTACACCTACGAGACGCGCCTCATCGCCGCCGGCACAATCGATTCCGGGCTGCTCGACGGGGACCTCGTCGTCGTCGGAAACGGGGATCCGACGTTTGAGGACTGGGACGGGACGGCAACGCGCCTGTTCCGCGAGTGGGCGCTGCGGTTGAAGGCCGCCGGCGTGCGAGCCATTGGCGGCCGCATCGTCGGAGACGACAGCCAGTTCGCGGGCGACGCGCTCGGCAGCGGGTGGGCGTGGGACGATCTGGACCGGAGCTTTGCGACCGGAATCGGCGCGCTGCAGTTCAACCAGAATACCGCGCAGCTCGCCATCACCCCCGGCGACGCCGCCGGCACACCCGCGACGCTGGCAGTTTCTCCCCGCGGCAGCGGTCTTCAACTCCGCAACCACGTGCGGACAAGCGCCCGGGGCGTCCAGCCATCGCTGGTGACCCGGCGCGCGGCAGGGAGCCCGATGCTCGAAGCGCGCGGGGAGATCCCTGTCGGCGCCACACCGCTGGTGCGCAACGTATCGGCTGCGAATCCCACGATCTATTTTCTCACCCGGCTGCGCGACGTGTTGATGGAGGCCGGGATCGAGGTCCGCGGACCGGCGCTCGATATCGAGGAGATCAGCGATGCGCCCCGATCGGATGAAGGCCGACTGCTCGTGAGCCATCGCTCACCGCCTCTTGCCACGCTGGCGGCGACGATGATGAAGATCAGTCAGAACTTGTATGCGGAAACCCTGCTGCGAAGCGCCGCGGCGGGCGGACATTCGCGAACCGCTGAAGGCGGCCGGTCGGCGGTTCGCGCCGTTCTGGACGGCTGGGGGCTGCCGCCCTTCAGCGTGGTCGTCGCCGACGGCTCGGGGTTGTCGCGGTACAACCTCGCGACGCCGGACGCACTTGTCGGCCTTCTCGAACAATTTCGCGACGATGGGACGTTCGTGGAGGCGCTTCCGGTGGCTGGCGTGGACGGGACGCTCGAAGACCGGATGAGGGGAACGGCCGCAGAAGCCAACGCGCGCGCGAAGACAGGTTCGTTTTCGAACGCGCGCGCGCTGGCAGGTTACGTGCGGACGGCCGACGCGGAGCCGCTGGCGTTTGCGATCATCGCGAACAACTTCGGTGTAGGAGCCAACGCCGTCGAGAGCGCAATCGACGGCATCGTCGTGGCGCTCGCGGGGTTCCGGCGATAGACAATCCTGCAAGGAGAACGATTACCGCAGAACTCGCAGAGCTCGCAGAGAAAGATGTGGAAGACAGCTCTGCGTGTTCCGCGTGCTCTGCGGCAATCGCCTTGGTCGTAAACACCTATCGGACGAGAATCGTCGTGTCGTCCTTGACGGCGCCCGGCCTCGTCGTGAGGTACTTGCCGGTGCTCAGGACTACCTGATCGATCGAGACGCCGTCTTCCCGCACCTGCACCCGAATGGTGTGCATCCCCGACTGCGCGAAGTAGAGCGGCGCCGCCATGTCGCCATACGCGTTGTCCTGCCAACCCCACCCCGACAGCCCGGCGCCGCTGCCCTCCTCGATGGACAGCACCGTCGCCGTCGTGGTTCCAATGCGGTAGAGCGGCGAGCCGGCTTCGTCCACCGCGTCCGAAAACTGCACGAACACGGAGTCGTTCGTCCACGCGTCGTTCTCCGCCTTGCCGCGCACCCACAGGTGATAGGGCATGCCGGCGGCCGCATAGAAGGTCATGTCGAAGTAGCTGGTCGGCCCGGCGAGCCCCGTCGTCACCTTCGCAGCGCCCAGGTTCCGGTTCGCCAGGCGCACGGCTCCGGCGGCGGTGGCGTCTGCAACCAGCGACCAGACGCCCGCGATCGTCGTCGCGTCGTTCGCGAACAGGACGATTTCACGCGGGTCCGCGGTGACGCTCCGGTCCAGCACGATGGTGTCGTTCTTCGATGCCCCCGGCGCCTGTGTCGCGTACGTCGCGGAGCTCAGCACGATCTGATCGATTGAAATGCCGTCTTCGCGCGTCTGGATGCGAATGGTCTGCAGCCCGGACTCCGCGAAGTAGAGCGGAGCCGCCATGCCGCCGTACGTGTTGTCCTGCCAGCCCCACCCCGAGAGCCCTGCGCCGCTGCCTTCCTCGATCGAAACCACCGTCGCACTCGTCGTTCCGATGCGGTAGAGCGCCGACCCGGTTCCATCCACCGTGCCCGAAAACTGCACGAACACCGAGTCGTTCGTCCATGCGTCCCCCTCGGCCTTGCCCCGGATCCAGAGGTGATACGGCAGCCCTGCATCGGCGCGGAAGGTCAGGTCGAAATACCCGGCCGGAGCGGCAAGCGCCGTCGCCACCTTCGCGGCGCCGAGGTTCCGGTTCGCCATGCGGAAACCGCCGGCCGCAGCGGCGTCCTGGACACGCGACCAGTTGCCCTCGACTTTCGAGGCCTCGGCCGCGTGAAGCACGATTTCGGGCCAGAAACGCGGCGCAAGCGCTACGCCTTTGTCGACGACGAGCGACATCGCCGCCGTCGCGCTGTTTGCCGGCCAGGCGGTGTCGACAACCTGCACGGCGAAGTCGAACCTGCCTGACGCCGAGGGCGTGCCTTCGAGAATGCCGTTCGCGTCCAGCGCCATACCTGCCGGCAGCACGCCCGAAGCAATGCTCCAGAAGGCCGCGCCGCTGCCGCCGGAGGCGGTGAACGCCGTTCGGTAGGCCGTGCCCACAACGGCTCCCGGCAGCGTCTTGCTCGCAATCCCAATCGCCGTCGGCGCGCCCACCGCGAGCGACAGCGTGCGGCTCACCATATACGCGGGCCAGTCGAGATCAGCAGCCTTCACCGTGAAAGTGGAAGTGCCCGGTTCCGATGGAACGCCTGAGATGGTGCCGAATTCATTCATACGCAGGCCCGCCGGCAGCGCGCCGCCGACGAGCGACCACCTGACGGAGCCCGTTCCGCCGCTGGTTCCCAGCGTCGCGGAATACGGAATCGCCACGCGGGCAGCCCCGAGCCAGGACGAACTGATCTCGAGGGTAAGGGGCGCAACGGTGATCGTGACCGGCTTTTCGTCGTACCTCCCGGCGTTCCACGAATCGGACGCCCGAACGACGGCTGTCTCAGTGCCCCAGGACGACGGCGTGCCGACAATCGCGCCGGAGGTCGAATATAGCTGCAGGCCCGCCGGCAGCGTACCCGACACCACCGACCACGACGCGGTGCCCACAACGCCGCTGACCGAGGGCTGCAGCGTGAATGCGACCCCAACCTGTCCGTCCGCGGCGTTCGGCATTGTCATCGACAGAGGCGGCGCGTCGATGTTCAGCATCAGGGCGCGATCGGCGGCATTGGCGGGCGAGCCCGGGTCGAACGCGCGCACGGTGAAGCTCGCGGTGTCGACCAGTGCCGGCGTTCCAGAGAGGACGCCGGAGCCGGCGTCGAGGGTGAGGCCCTGCGGCAGCACGCCGGCGGTCAGCTCCCACATGCACGCGCCGGTGGTGCCGCCCGAACAGGTGAGCGTCTGCCTGTACGGCTCGTTCAGCTTGCCGTTCGGCAATGCCGTCGTCAGGATCTGGACGGGAGGCGAGCCGGCGTTCGACCGGTTGTCGCCGCCGAGGGCGATCGCCGCATGCGCGTTGATGACGTCGATGTCCGGTCCGAGGGCCGAGCCGTCGGTGCCGGCCGTACGCAGCGCGCTCGAAAGCTTGAGCCGGTAGTCGCCTGCGGCAAAGTTCTCGAACTGACTCTCCCATTCAGGCAAGGGCGGAAACAGGTTGCCCGCGGGATACCGGGACGCCGGTCCGCCAGCGAACACGTTGTTGGTGATGACGCTGCCAGGCAGCTTCGCGGCGATGGAATCGTTGCCGAAGCCGATGGCCGACGCCATGATGCCGAACGAGCCGTGCCGCGACATGTTGTTGGTGTACCGCACGTTCGTGCTCGGCGCGCCGTACAGCCACATGACGGCCGAGTTCGTACCCACCGCGGTGTTGTGATCGATCACCACGTTGTCGGGACCGTCGCCGAGGATCAAGAAGCGTGCGGAGCCCCACGTGGCGCTCGTCATGTCGTCGAACAGGTTGTTCTGAATCGTGATGTCCCGAGTCACCTGGCTCGGGTGGAGGTCGTCGCGGCCGAGAATGTTCACGCCGCCTGCAACATGGCGAACGATGTTATGTCTGAACAGAACCCGCTGGACGATGACCCAGGGGGCGCCGCCGCTCTGGTTGCGCGGCGTGAAGAGAACCGCGTATCCCGGCTGGTCGGCCAGCCACAGGTTCTCCATCACGTTGCCTTCGATCAGCACGTCCTGCGCGTTCTTCAGCTCGAAGATGTTCTTGACGGCCCACCTCGTCGCGCCCGACGGGCTGCCCGACGTGCCTGCCGCCCCCGTGTCGGTGAAGAACACTCCGGTGGTCTTCCAGTACAGATTCTGCGCGCCGGCGGCACGCCCGTACACCAGGTAATCGACGGCTCCCTTCACTGGCGACCACGAAATCGTGACGGCGCCTCCCGCGCTGACTGCGGCGGACACTTGAACGGAAGCGGCGGATTTCGGCTGCGTCGCTTCGCTCATCGGTCCGCGCGCGACGACTTTGTAGTAGTAGGTGCCCGCCGGGAGGGTTCCTCCGCCGGCAACCGCGTTCGCCGTGACGTTCGTCGCGGTCGGAACGATCGCGTTGCGCCACTCGAGCGGCTTGCGCAGGTGATTGCGGCGGAACACGACGTTGGTCGTAACCAGATTCGGAATCATCGGGTCGGCTCCGCCGAACATCACGTTCTCGCCGGCACCCTCGAGATAGTTGTTTTCGATCAGGTAGTTGCCGGGACCGTTGGCTCCGCCAATCGCCTGTGAATCCTGCCCGATCGCCTTGCAGTCCGACACCCACGAGTTGACGATGACCGTGTCGCGGCTGTTCAGGCCGATTCCGCGCCTCTGGCCGACCAGCGGATCGCCATGCACGTAGATGCGATCGAGCCGCAGCTCGTAGGGAACCTGCGCGAGGGTGGTCTGAGTCGAATCGTTGCGGCCGAGCGCGATGATCTCGTGATATCCCTTGTTGTTCGCCGGGAACTCGAGCAGCATGATCGTCCAGTGATGCGCGCCCGCAGCCGCGCGCAGCGCCGGCGCGTTGGTGGGCGACTTGATCTTGGCGAGAAGCGGAGCGTAGTTGGGCGTCATGCGGACGCCAGGCGCAGGCAGCGACGAATCGGGCGCGGCGGTACGAAGCACGATCGGCGTGGTCACGCCCGGCTTCGCGCGAAGGATGAAATTGCCGACATATGTTGCGCCCGATGCGAGCGTGATGACATCGCCGCCCTGGGCCGCGTCAAGCGCCGCCTGAAGATTCCCCCCGGCGGGTACATGGATTGTCGCGGCACTCGCTGTACCGATCGACGCGAAGACAATAACGAGCGCGCACACTACTCCCGTGCCCCACACGGGGGTTCGAAACCGCATTTTGCCTGCTCCCTGGTTGTGAAGAATTGCGACGGGGAGAGCGCAAACACGGCTCTCGCGTCGCCGAGCTTAGGGCAAGCAAAATGCCAGCTGAACTGACAGAGCCGACACGGCTGGAGCGTGAACAAAGACGCAGGAAAACGCGGCGGCGTGTACTGATGAGTCTATTGGGCTCCGCAGCGCCCGGTTACGGAACCGAAAGTCAACTCGACAATGTTGTGAATTGAAGAGCTGAAAACCTCCGAAGTGTATTTAACGGTAGAGCTCACTCATTCAATCGAGCTCGCGCAACGACCAGAATTGCGTCAGAAGGACCCACCAACCCACCGCCCTGGGCCAAGTCAGGTCGGCCGCCGCCTTTGCCGCCAAATTGTGCGATGAGCCGCGACAGGATCTCGGACGCCGCGATCGGCACATCAGCCGAGCGCGCCACGACAACCGCCGCAGGTGACGCCGACGATACAAGAACAGCGATACGACCGGGCCGCCTGACGAGTGCCGCGGCCAGCGTCTTCAGGCCGTCGGCATCGGCCTCGACCACCCGCAGCACGAGCCCGCCCTTCGGTGTCAACTCGAGGTGCGCCGCGAGCTCCTCGGCGTGGTAACCAGCGAGTTCCGCTGCAAGGTCAGTGACGGCGCGCCTGTGACTCCGCGCGTCGTTCTGCAGTTTTTCAATGGCTCCTGGCAGCTCGCCGGGCAGCACCGATACGAGCCGGACGCTCCGAGAGACGGCGTCGTTCAACGTGCGAAACCGTTCGAGCGCACGCGCGCCGCAGACGAATTCCACCCGCTGGCCGCCCTTGAACCGCTCCGATCGAGTCAGAGCAATGACTCCAACGGCGCCCGTACGCGCGACGTGCGTGCCGCCGCACGCCGACAGGTCGAAGTCTTCGATCTCGATGAGGCGAAGGGTTCCGGCTCGGGCCGGATCTCTTCGAAGCGGCAGCCGCGCCGCCTCTTCGGCGCTCACGAAGCGGATGTCGATCCGGCGATCCTCCCACACGATCCGGTTCGCTTCCGACTCGGCGCGCGAGAGGTCCCGTGCGCTCACCTCCCGCGCGAGATCGATGGTGGAGCTCTCCGGACCCAGGTGGAAGCTCACCGTCGCCACGCCAAAGAGCCGTTCGACGGCGGCGGAGACGAGATGCTGGCCGCTGTGCTGCTGCATGTGATCGAAGCGCCGCGTCCAGTCGATGACACCGCGCACCGTCTCGCCGGGACGTAAGGGGTCCTGCCGTGCGCCACCTGCATCGATCGGTTCGACGACATGCGACACGTCGCCGGCCTCGTCTTCGAACACGTCCACGACGCGCGACGGCCCGAGGGTGCCGATATCGAACGGCTGACCGCCCGAGGTTGGATAGAAGCTGGTGCGATCGAGCCACACGACGCCGCGACCGCCGCGCTCGCCAACGCGCTGAACAACGGCGTCGAACTCGCGGTTATACGGATCGCTGTAGTACAGACGGTCGGTCATCGGAGGCGCCGTCGTTCACGTCGCTCACGTCATGGGCGGGCAACTCGAAGAAGAATGTCGCGCCGCCCCAGTCGTTTCCCCGGTACCCGATCGCGCCGCCGTACGAGTCGATGATCCCGTAGCTGACCGACAGGCCGAGGCCGGTCCCCTTGCCGACCGGCTTGGTGGTGAAAAAAGGCTGGAACAGTTTGGGTTCGTCCTCGGGCTTCACACCCGGACCGTTGTCGAGCACCTCCAGCCGCACCTTGCGGCCTGCGTCGAAGACATGGATCGCAATGCGTCCCTTCTGGCGTACCGCGGCTTCGATCGCCTGCTGCGCGTTGATGACGAAATTGAGCGTCACCTGCTCGAGCTCGGTGAAGTTTGCGTAGACCCTGCGCCGCGACGTCGCCTCCACGTCGAGCGTGATGTCGGCCGAATCGAGGTCCCGGCGCCGCAGCTGGACGACCTCGGCGACCACCGCGCGGAGATCTACGAAGGCGGGCGCGCCCGACTGCTGGCTGCTGAAGCGCGAAAGGTTCCGGATGATCTCGCGCGCCCGGCCGCTTTGTGTTTTGAGAAACGCGAGCTCTTCCAGCGCTTTGCTGTTGAGGCCGTGTTCGCGCTCGAGTAGCTCCGCGGTGCCGAGGATGGCCTGCAGCGGATTGTTCAGTTCGTGCGCGACCCCCGAGACGAGCACGCCGACGGCCGCAAGCCGTTCCTGCCGGACGACCTGCCGCTCGAGCGAGTGCAGGGTCTCGTTCATCTTGCGCTCCTGCTCCATTCGATGATCGAGCGCGTCGCGCGCTTCGCGCAAATTCGCGGCCATGCCGATGAACGCATCCTGCAGATCGGCGAGCTCACGGTTGGGCACCGGTTCGCGCACCAGCGGCGTCAGGTCGCCGGCGGCGATCCGCTGCGTCGCCGACCGTAACAGATTCAGGTGCTTGGTCATCTGGCTGGATGTCCAGAGGCTCACGAGCAGCACACCAATCACGCCACCCACCGCGATCGCGAGGTTCCGCCGCCACAACGGCGCGAGCCGGCCCGCCACCACGCTCCGCGGGATGCCGACGCTGAGCACCCAGGGCCCGCGTTCGACCATCGCGTTTCCGTAGAACCGGTCGACGCCGTCGACTCCCGCGCGCTCCTCTGTGGGAGGCGGCGCCGAAGGCGTCGGGCTCGCGTACGCCGCGCTCCCGATGTACTTGTCCTCGTCGACGCTGCGTGCGAGGATGCGGCCGGTGGTGTCCCGGAGCGTCACGACCGAGCCCTGCGGAAGGGGAATGCGGCCGAATGCCGTGCGCAGCTGCGACAGATCGACGTTCAGCGCCAGCACACCCGCAGCGCCTCCCTGATCGGCCGGCACAGGGTAGGCGAGAATCACGCCCGGTCGGCGGGTTGCGGCCGCAACCACCCCGATGACTGCGGGTCGCATGGTCCGCGCAACGTCCGCGGCCCACGCGGCGCTCTCCGGCGCGGCGCTCGGCTCAGAAGAACACCGAATGACGCCGGCGGGATCGGCGAGGACGAGATTGGCGAGAAGCGGAAGGGTCTGTCGGAGATCGGCGAACAGCGGGCCGCATCGGACGGGATCCAGCTCGACGAGCGCGGGGTGGCGTGCGAGGGCGGACGCCGCCGCGTCGAGCCCTGTGAAGTACTGGTCCAGGTGAGCCGCGGCGGTATGCGCAACCGCTCCGGCCTCGTCACGTACCTCCTGCTGGCGTTCCGACCGCGTCCGCTGCGCGGACCACACCACTGCTGCGATGAGCGGCAGCAGCATGACGCATGAGGCGGCCACCACCTGGCGGCGAATGGGCTGGCTGCTCAGAAATCGCAAGAATGTCGCATTCTAGCCGAGGATCAATGGGTCCGGCAGACCGGCTTGCGCGAAACCTCTAGCGCGCAGCACGCAACTGTCGCAGTGCCCGCAGGGCCGCCCGGCTGACGTCGGATCGTAGCAGCTGTGCGTCAATCCGTAGTCGAGCCCGAGTTCCACGCCTCGAGCGATGATCTCGGCCTTGGACAGCGTGATGAGCGGCGTGTGCACACGAAAGCGGCCGCCTTCCACGCCCGCGCGCGTGCCGAGGGCGGCAAGCGCTTCGAACGCCGTGATGAACTCTGGCCGGCAATCGGGATACCCCGAATAATCGAGCGCGTTCACCCCGATGACGATGTCCGTGGTGCGGAGCGCCTCGGCCCAGCCAAGCGCCAGCGCGAGAAAGATCGTGTTGCGCGCCGGGACGTACGTGGACGGGATGTCGGTCGCGTCGAGGTCGCGGTCGCGCGGAACCGGCAGCTCGGATGTCAGCGCCGAACCGCCGAAGCGGCGCAGGTCGAGGTCGATTTCGAGATGCCGTTCGATTCCGAGCGCCGCCGCCACCCGCCGGGCCGCCTCGAGCTCGCGCGCGTGGCGCTGGCCGTACCGGATCGTGAGGGCGTTCAACGAGAAGCCCTGGGCACGCGCGATCGCCGCGGCGGTGTAGGAATCGAGGCCGCCGCTGAGTAGTACTATCGCGTGCATTCACACGCCCCTCGTGTCCGGCGGCCAGATGTACTTGTGCAGCTGGAGCTGGAGCCGCGCCGGCACCCGATCGGCGAGCAGCCATTCGGACAGCGTCCTCGGTTCGAGCACGCCGTGCACGGGCGAAAACAGGATGGCTCCGGCGCGCGCGGCCAGATCGTACCGCGTGACCACGTCCACCGCGTATTCGTAGTCGGTCCGGTCCCTGATCACGAACTTGACTTCGTCATGCGGCGCCAGCCGCTCGAGGTTCGTCCAGTCGTTGCGCGCGGCTTCGCCGCTGCCCGGGCACTTCACGTCGACGATCTTCACGACGTCACGCGGCACCCGGGAAATCGGCCGGTGGCCGCCGGTTTCCAGCATCACCGTCCGGCCGCGCCGCAGCAGCTCGCTCATGAGCGGATACACATCGTCCTGCAGGAGCGGTTCGCCTCCCGTAATCTCGACGAGCGGACACCCGTATTGCTCCACCTCGGCGACCACGTCGCCCACCGAGCGTTTCCGGCCCTCGTGAAACGAGTAGGGGGTGTCGCACCAGGAGCACCGCAGGTCGCAGGCCGTGAGCCTCACGAACACACAAGGACGGCCCGCGAGGGTGGACTCGCCCTGAATCGAATAGAAGATCTCGTTAACTGTCAGCATCGAGCCTTATCATTGTAGCGCCATGAAAAAGCCGACCTTCTACACGAAGCCAACCTGAACCACGTGCCGGAACGCCAGGAGTTTTCTGGCGACGAGCGGCGTCGAGGTGGAAGAGCGCGACATCAACCGGGATCCGCCGACGCGCGAGTTCCTCGAAGAGCACATCGACGCCGATCGCTTCCTCGACTACGTGAGCACCCGCAGCCCCGTGTTCAAGGAGCGGCCGCTCCCGAAATCGAAGAAGGAGGCGATTCGACTGATGATGGAGAACCCGAATCTGATCAAACGGCCGATTCTCGTCAAAGGCAGCAAAGTGACGTTCGGATTCGACAAAGACCGGTATTCACAGAGGTGAGCGGAGTCATTCGAGTCGGGACGTCAGGCTGGAACTACCCTTCAGGCCGCGGCACGTGGAACGGCGTGTTCTATCCGCCCGCGCGCGGCCGCGCCAAAACGTTCGACGAGCTCGCTTTTTACGCCGAGCACTTCGACACCGTGGAGGTGAACTCGACCTTCTACGGCCAGCCCCGTGCGGAGGTGACGCGCGCGTGGGCCGCTCGAACCCCCGCCGGGTTCGAGTTCTCGGTGAAGCTCTATCAGAAATTCACGCACCCGGGGATGTACAAACAGCGCGTCGACCGATCGCTGCCCGCGGATGCCGCGGATGCCGCGGATCGGCGCGAGGCGATCGAGGCGCTCGCCCGTCCCAACGAGGCCGATCTCGACGAGTTCCGGCGCGGGCTCGATCCGCTTGCCGAAACGCACAAGCTCGGCGCCCTGCTCGCGCAGTTTCCCGCGAGCTTCAAGCGCGGCGAGGCGGAGCGCGACTACCTTGCGGCGCTGCTTGCCGCCTTCAGCGCCTATCCCGTGGCGGTGGAGCTGCGTCATAGGAGTTGGAGCGATGCGCTCGGCGACACGCTGCCGCTCCTCAACGAGTTCCACGCCGCGTGGGTTCAGATCGACGAGCCGAAGTTCCGATTCTCCATCCGGCAGAACTACCTGCCGAACGTGCGGGGCTTCTATTACATGCGCCTCCACGGCCGGAACGCCGCGTCGTGGTGGCATCACGATAAGTCCGAAGACAGGTACAACTATCTCTATTCCGAACAGGAGCTGGAAGAGTTCAGCGAGACGGCGCGCTCGGCGAGCGCAATCGTGAAGAAGGTATACGTGTATACGAACAATCACTTCTCCGCGCAGTCGGTCGCCAACGCCGCCATGATTAAGAAGCAGCTCGAAGAGCCGCTCGAGGGCGAGTACCCGCAATCGTTCGTCGATCGATATCCGGAGCTGGCCTCCATGGTCAGGGTGCAGGCCGCACGTACATCCGAATGATCGTGTCGCCCACCGTCAGGCGCGCCGGCACCGCTTCCCCGCCCAGCACCTGGCCGAAGATCGCGTAGCGGCCATTCAGGTCCGGGCGATCGTCGAGCGTCACGTAGATCTGGCTTTCCGCCCGCGCTGGATCGCCCATGTGGGCCATGCCCACGGCGCCTCTCCGGTGCAGCCGTTTCGGAGCGATTTCGGCGATGCCAACCGGGGTGCCGCTTCCCGCGGCGGGACCCCGCCCCCATCGCTCGCGTTTGGCAGCGTCGCGCGACTGGGGATCGCCGAACTGCACGACGAGGCCCGGCACCGCCCGGTGCACGCGGATGCCGTCGTAGAAGCCGTCGCGCACGAGCGCCTCGATGTGCGACACCGTGGCCGGCGCGTCGTTCGGAAACGTCTCGAACGAAAACGTCCCCTTGCTCGTCTCGATCACGATCACCGGCGCAGGCTCGGGCTGCGCGAGGGCGGGTGGCCGAGCCTCCTCGGAAGCCAGCAGCACGAGAACGGCCGCGGCAGCCGGGCACCACCGGCCCGCTCCGCCGGCAATCACGACGCCGCCTTTCTGGGCTTGCCCGCCGCGCTCACGCCGACACGTGGGCAGTGCCTTCGCAGCACGCATTCGCCGCATCGCGGATACATGGGACGGCAGACGTTTTGTCCCCAGGTGACCAGATAGAGGTTGATGTAGGGCCACCAGCGCTCCGCGGTCGACGCGTACAGGGCCTGCTCCGTTTCGTCCGGTGTGCGCGTTTTGACCCAGCCGAGCCGGTTCGAGATACGGTGCACGTGCGTATCCACGCAGATGTTCTTCCGGCTGCGGTACGCCAGAATCAGCACCAGGTTCGCCGTCTTGCGTCCCACCCCGGGCAGCGTGAGCAATTCCTCCATCGTCATCGGCACACGGCCATTGAAACGTTCGACGAGGATCTGACACGTCGCTTTCACGTGTTTCGCTTTGTGCCGGTAAAAGCTGACCGGATAGATGAGCCGCTCGATCTGCCTCTCCGTGAGCTTTGCCATCGTGCGAGGCGTCCGCGCGACCTTGAACAGGCGCGTCGAAGCCGCGAGCGTCGTCGCGTCCTGCGTGCGCGCCGACAGCAGCGTCGCGATCAGCACCTGAAACGGATCCTCTTCCTGACTCTCGGATATCTTCTCGACCGCCGGCAGCTCGAGACCGTCGATCGCGCGCGCGAGGGCTCGCATGACAGAGTGGACGTTCTTCATGATCGAACGGGAGTGAGCGGCGGCTGGCCGCCGAGCACGGCGACGACGTTAGCCGCCGCCAGTTCGGCCATTGCGGTGCGTGTTTCCGTCGTCCCGCTGCCAAGATGCGGGACGAGCAGGACGTTTTCGAGGTGAAGCAGATCCGGATGGACCTCCGGCTCCCGCTCGTACACGTCGAGCGCTGCGCCGGCGAGCAGATGCGCCTGCAGCGCCCACGCGAGCGCCGCCTCGTCAACGACCGGGCCGCGCGCGGTGTTGATCAAGTACGATGACCGCTTCATGCGCGCCAGCGCCCGCCTGTCGACGAGATGGCGTGTGTCGGTCGCGAGCGGAACGTGCAGCGAAATCACGTCAGACGTGTTCAAGAGCCTGTCGAACGACATGGCCACGGCTTGCGGCGCGTCTTCCCGATCGGCACGGCTGCCCTCCCGGCGTGCGTACGCGACTCGCATCCCGAACACGCCGGCCCGGGCCGCGACGGCGCGGCCGATCCGGCCGAACCCCACGATGCCGAGCTGCTTGCCGCGAAGCTCCGATCCGAGCATGAAGTCGAATGCCCATCCCTTCCACCGTCCGGCACGCAGCAGCCGCTCGCCTTCAGAGAGCCGCCTGGTGATCGCGAGAATCAGCGCCCATGTGAAATCAGCGACCGACTCGGTCAGCACGTCAGGCGTGTTCGTCACGATCACGCCGCGCGACCGCGCATGCGCGATGTCGATGTTGTTGTATCCGACGGCGACGTTGGCGACGATCTTGAGGTTGACGCCTGCGTCGAGAACCCGCCGATCGATCTGATCGGTGAGCATCGTGACGACGGCATCGATGGCCGGAATCCGCGCCCGCAGTTCGTCCGCCGGCATGGGGCCGTCAGCGGAATAGACGTCAACCGTGCCAGCCGCTTCGAGCTTCGCGATAACCGACGACGGAAGTTTTCGCGTGACGAGAATGGATGGCAAATCAGGCTTTGGGCGTTGGGCTTCGGGCTACTGAATCAACGTTTCCGGGCGATCAATGGCCGTGCGACAAACAGTAGCCGCAGTGATTGCAGCGAACCGCTGGCTCGATGAGGCACGCGCCCTCCTCGTCGCCGCTGCGCAGAAGCGCGAAGCGGCCGTGGCTCGGGTGGGCGCCTGAAGAAGGCGCCGGCTGGGACGGCTGATGCTCGCCGCGCGCCCTCGCGATGGCGTCTCGGACCAGCGCACGCAGTTCGTTTTCGGGAAGCATGCGTTACTCTCTCGCGGCCGGCCGGCTCAGGTGACGATATCGACGTGATCGATGATGCCGACAATCGCGGCATCCACCGGCGCCCCCTTCCGTCCGAGCGCCTCGCCGGCAGCGCGTCCTTCGAGGACGACCAGGACCTTCTCGTGCACTCCGGCTCCCACACCGTCGACCGCCAGCAGCGCCGCTCCCCGCGGCGTGTCGTCGGCGTTCAGCGGCTGTACGAGGAGCAGCTTGGCGCCTTCGAACTTGCGGTGCTTCTGCGTCGCGACGACGGTGCCGACCACGCGGGCAATCTGCATCTACCCGCGCTCGACCGTCCAGTGATCCACGATGCCCACGATGCCGGCGTCTACCGGCGGCTCGACCGGATAGAACGGGAAGCTCGCTTCTTTTCCCCGGACGAAAAACACTTCTTCGCCGACGCCCGCGCCAACTGCGTCCACCGCCACGAGCGGCCGGCCCGCGGGTTCGCGCTCAGGCGTCAACGGCTGGAGGACGAGCAGCTTGATGCCGTGGAGATTGTCGTCCTTGCGGGTCGCGACGACGTCGCCGATCACACGGGCGAGGTGCATGCGGCGGTTCCTAATCCGTTATTTCCACAGCGTCGATGATTCCGACGACGGCGGCGTCGACGGGACAATCCTTCAAGCCGGACGCCATTCGCGCCGAACTGCCGCTCACGATGAGCACCGTTTCGCCGACGCCGGCGTCCACGGTGTCGACAGCCACCAGGTAATTGCCCTCGGCCTTTCCGCGCGGATCCATCGGGCGCGCGACAAGGAGCTTGGTGCTGACCAGCCGCGGATCCTTGCGGGTCGCGACGACGGTTCCCACGATCTTGGCCAGGAGCATCCGTTACGCCTTCGCGTTCACGGCCTTGCCAATCGGCAGTGCGTCCTCGAGGTTGGCGTGGGGCCTGGGTATGACGTGCACCGACACCAGCTCGCCCACGCGGCGCGCCGCGGCCGCGCCCGCGTCGGTGGCGGCCTTGACTGCCGCGACGTCGCCGCGCACGATGGCGGTCACGTAGCCGGCGCCGATCTTCTCCCAGCCGACCAGCGTGACCTTGGCCGCCTTGACCATCGCGTCGGCCGCTTCGATCATCGCGACAAGTCCCTTGGTTTCAATCATCCCTAACGCCTCGCCCATTACGGTCTCCTTCGGTTATCGCAAACTGCGGATCGCATCTTCGATGAGCGCGGAGAGTTCGCGGTATGTTAACCGAATTTCCGTCTCGTCTCCGGCCGCCGCGCGCGCCTTGCGCTCGCGCGGATCGGGCGTGTCTGCCACGAGCCGCTGACCGCCGCCGGCCGGCGCCTGCACGACCTGGCACGTCGCCGGATCCTCCGCATCGGGAGCGGCGGTCTCCAATCCAGGCGGATCGGCGCAGATGGGCGCCGGCGCCTTGATCCCGTAGGTGTCGCGCAATCCCTGCAGCCGGAGGACTTCTTCGCGCGCGATCAGATTCTCGCGGCCGAGCATCCGCGCCACGAGGCTGATCTTGGCGAAGTGCTCGATCGTCTCCATCTTGAAATAGGCGCCGTACAGATCGCCGCCGACCGTGAGCGCGCCGTGGTTGGCGAGCAGCATGCCGTCATGCGCCTTGATGTACTTGCGCACCGCGTCGGGCAGCTCGCTGGTCGACGGCGTGGCGTATTCGGCGATTGGAATGCTGCCGAGCGTCGTCAGCACTTCGGCGAGCACCGCCCGATCCAGCGGAATGCCGGCCACGGCAAAGCCGGTCGCGGTGGGGGGGTGTGCGTGGACCACCGCCTGGACGTCCGGCCGATGGCGGTACACCTCGAGGTGCATCAGCATCTCCGACGAGGGATCGCGATCGCCCTGCAGCTTCCGCCCGTTCAGATCCGTGATGCACATCATGTCGGCCGTCATGAATCCCTTGCAGACGCTTTTGGGAGTCATGAGCAGGCGATCGGCCCCGAGCCGCACGCTGATGTTGCCGTCGTTCGACGCCGTGTAGCCGCGCGCGTACATGCGGCGGCCGACCTCCACGATGTCGGCGCGAAGCGAAGACTCGGTGGTCATGCTCTGCCGCCGGGCGTGGTGGTCATGCCGTGCGGGCGCGGTACTTGTCGCGACAGGCTGGCGAGCAGAAGTGCAGCAGGTTCGTTCCGACGGTGAGCGTCACCGCGCGATCGGGCACCACGTAGGTGCCGCACACCGGGTCCCGCGCCATCTCGACGCCGCGGCCGGGCGGGCCGCCGCGAGGCTGCGCCGCGATGCCGTCCACGATGCCGCCGAGGAGGCGCCACAGCGCCCGGACGACGAAGACGAAGAGCAGAAAAAGAAGAATGAGACGCAGCATTCACGCACCGGGTTTCTGCGCGGTGCCGCCGGTCGCCGGCGGATGCGCGGCACGCAGGCTGTCGAGCGCACGCCGCGCGGCCTGGCCCTCGGGACTGTCGGGCGCAATCTGGAGCACTTCCTGCCACGCGGCTTCGGCCCCGGCAAGGTCCTGCTTTGCGAATGCCTTCACGATCCCGACGTTCAGGATTGTCTTGGCGTGCTTCGGATCGAGCTTCAAGGACCGATCGAACTGGGCGAGTGCGCGGTCGGGCTGGTTCGTGTAGTAGTACGACACGCCGAGATCGGTGCTCACGTCAACGTCGTTCGGCTGCAGCTTCAGCGCCTCGGAATACCATTTGATGGCGTCGTCATACCGCTCCGAGTCGAAGTACAGGTTGCCGAGCTGCACGCGCGGCGTGGCGTTGTTCGGCTCACGCTCGGCGACGGACGTGAACGCCGTCACCTTGGCTTCGTCGAGCATGGGCGGCGAAGGCGCGGCTGCTTGAGCCGGGGCCGCCGCCTGGGCGGGGGGCATGGGACGTACGGCGGCCTGCTGCGTGCCGATCACCCAGCCGGCAATCAGCCCGAACAGAATTCCGGCGACTCCGAATGCAACGGCTTCCGACTTCATCGAGCTGGAATGTCCTGGAGGATCATAACAAGGTGCGCTGAAACCAGTCCACCACCCCGGCGCCATGAGTAGCGCCTCGAGCGCTCCACACGACCAGGGTCACGTTCGCGCTCCTGCGGCGGCAAGAACGTTCAGGTACTCGCGCACAACCGTTTCGAGGCCGCGGAACAACGCCCGCGACATGATCGCATGGCCGATCGACACCTCGTCGAGGTGCGGAAGATCTCGGAAGATGACGAGATTGTCCAGGTCGAGATCGTGGCCCGCATTGACGCCCATGCCGAGCGCGCGCGCGAGGCGCGACGCGCCCGCGTACGTCTCGAGCGATCGTTGCGCCCGGTCAGCTCCCCGTTCGAAGGCGCGCGCAAACGGTTCCGTATACAGCTCGACGCGATCCACACCGCTCGAGGCCGCGAGCCGGATCGACTCGGCCACGGGATCGACGAACAGGCTGGTGCGGATGCCGCGCCCCTTCAGCCGCGACACAATCGCCGGCAGCCCGCTCGCCGCCGTGCTGTCGGTCCAGCCCGCCTGGCTCGTAATCTCACCGGGCATGACCGGCACGAGCGTGCACTGGTCCGGACGAACCTCTTCGACCAGGTGGATCCAATCGGGACGGGGATCCCCTTCGACGTTGTATTCGACGCCGGGCCACTCCTTCCTGATCACCTTCGCGATGTCGCGGACATCCGCCGGGGTGATGTGCCGCTGGTCCGCGCGCGGATGGACCGTGATGCCTGCGGCGCCGGCCCGCAGGCAGACGTCGACCGCGTCGAGGACACGAGGCTGATCGCCGCCGCGGGAGTTCCGGAGCGTCGCCACCTTGTTGACGTTGACCGAGAGGCGAATCATCGGGGGTGCCTGGTGCTGGGTGCTGCGTGCTGGGTGCGCAGACGGGTGCCGCGTGCTGGGTGCCACGTGCTGAGTGCGCGTGAGGCACGCGCCGTGCCTGCTCTCGAGTTCAGCACGAAGCACCAAGCACCAGCACCAAGCACCAGGCACGACGCACCCGTGTGCGCACCCGGCACGGTGCACCCTGCACCCTGCACCTCATCCCAGATGTGTTTTCACGAGATCCACGATCTCCTCCGCCCATGAACGGATCTCTTTCTCGTCTCGTCCTTCCAGCATCACGCGGAGCAACGGCTCCGTCCCGGAGTAGCGGACGAGAAGCCGGCCGTGACCCGCGAGGCGGGATTCGACCCGCGCGACCGCGTCCGCAACGGCCGGGACGGCCCGCCAGTCCATTTTCTCGCGTACCCGGACGTTCAGCAGCACCTGCGGATAACTCACCAGATCGGATGCGAGATCGCCGAGGCTGCGGCCCGTGAGCAGCACGGTGCGCAGCACGCTCAGCGCAGTACAGAGCCCGTCCCCAGTGAAGAGGTAGTCCGAAAAGATGATGTGCCCCGACTGCTCGCCGCCGAGCGACAGGTTGCGCGCGAGCATTTCCTCCATCACGTACTTGTCGCCAACCGCGCAGCGGACCAGACCGATGCCCGTCTCACGAAGCGCGATCTCCAGGCCGATGTTGCTCATCACCGTGGCGACGACCGCATCGCCCTTCAGCCGGCCTTCACGCTGCATCTGCCGGCCGCACATCAGAAGCACGGCGTCTCCGTTGACGACCTGCCCGCGCTCGTCGACGAAAATCGCGCGGTCCCCGTCGCCGTCGAACGCAACGCCCGCCCGCGCGCCGCTCGCGACGACCGTCCGCGCGAGTGCCTCCGGGTGCGTTGAGCCGTAGTTCAGGTTGATGTTCCGGCCGTCCGGTGTGTTCCCCACGACGACGGTCGTGAAGCCGAGGCTGGCGAACAGCTCCGGAGCGACCGTCGTGGTCGCGCCGTTTGCGCAGTCGATCGCCAGCTTGAAGCCTTTCATCGCCGCGGCTTCCGGCAACACCGCCCGGAGATGATCGAGATACGCGCCAACGAGGTCGACATGCTCCACCGGCTCGGGGACGCCGCCGCGCGCATTCCACGACGGGTCCGCCACGATCTCTTCGACGACCCGCTCCACGCGCTCGGTGAATTTCTCGCCGCGGCCCGAGAACACCTTGATGCCGTTGTCCTCGAAAGGATTGTGAGACGCGGAAATGACGACCCCCGCGTCGTACCCTTCGGTTCGTGTGAGGTAGGCGACCGCCGGCGTGGGCACCACGCCGGCGCTGGTCACCGCGGCCCCTTCCCCAGCGGCGCCATACGCGAGCTCGGCCTCGATCCAGGCGCCCGATTCACGCGTGTCGCGGCCGACGAGCACCGACGGCTCGTCGGTGCCGTGCGGCAGCGCGCGCACGAGCGCCGCGCCCAGCCGCCGCACCGTGGCGCGATTGAGCGGATACACGCCCGCCGTACCGCGCACGCCGTCGGTTCCGAAGAGCCTCGGAGTATTAGTCTTTTGCACGGACAATTCGCACCTGAACGGTAGAAGGATCGACCTGCGGCGCGCCTACTTCCGCTCCGGCGTCTACCCGGACGTCTATCGTGTAGTCGCCAACGCCCAGTCCGGCGAGATCGACGTACGCGGTGACTTCCGAGGGGTCCAGGCGCGCAAGCGCCTGGCGGCTTCCGCGCAGAACGACGTCGACGTCGGAAGGGCGCGCATGCCCTTGCGCGCCGGCGGTCACGTTCCGCAGGTGCACCGGAACGTTCCGGAGCGCGCGTTGGTTGGGACCCGGCACCAGTTCAACCGACACTCTTGCCAGGCGAGGGCTTTTCAGGCGCAACACGGGGTTCTCGAAGCCGACCGACACTTCCTCGGCGACGCCGTCCCGCGCGCCGGCGATGTTCACCGTTTCGGTCAGCGCTTCGGCAACCTCCTTCACCGCCGTCTCGGGCCCTGTCACCGCGACCGTCGGCGGGTCCACCGTCAGCTTGCCGACGACATAACCGGGCGCAGGATCGCCTTCGATGGCGGGAACCACCGGCACCTCGCGCGTCGCCGATTTTTCGAACACGAGCGCGATGCCGGATGGTGTAATCTGCACGACTTCGATTCCGAACGGCACGCGCACCTCGTCGGGCGTCACCTGAAAGACCCGGCGGCCGGGGCGCGCCGTGCGCAGGTCGAGCACTGCGATGATATCGGTCGGCGCGATGCGGGCGAGCGTCCCAGACCCGCCGCGCACGCGCACGTCGACGAAGCTGGGCGGCTCCGCCTGCAGCTCCAGGCCGGAGGGAAACTGTTGCAGCTCCAACGGCACGCGCAGGCCGCGCTCGACGACCTCCTCGCCCGCCACGACCATCCAGAGGAGGAGCGCGAGCCCCACCGACAGCGCCTTCAACCCGAGGTGCTGGAACACCCACATGGAGAGGAACTTCCTGGTCACGTGTACTGGACGCGCGGCGCGCGGGCGCGGCTCGGGCGCTGCAGGACGAGCGATCGCAGACGGGCGCGCAGCGCGTCGGCATCGAGTCCGCGCTCGATCTGGCCGTCGGCGACGAGCGATATCCGGCCGGACTCCTCGGAAACGACGATCGCGATGGAATCGTTCTCTTCGGTGAGCCCGATCGCCGCCCGGTGCCGCGACCCAAGCTCCTTACTGAGCTTGGGGTTCACGGTCAGCGGCAGGAAGCACGCCGCGGCGGCGATCCGGTGGTCCTGGACGATCACGGCGCCGTCGTGAAGCGGCGACGCCAGCTGAAAGATGCTGAGCAGCAGATCGTAGGTGAGCACCGCGTCCAGCGGAATCCCTCCTTCGATGTAGTTGCGCAGCCCGATCTGCCTTTCAATCGCGATGATCGCGCCAATCCGCTGCGACGCCAGCATGCTGGTCGCGACGACCAGTTCCTCGACCGACTCGTCGGCGGTCTCCTCGGTCGTGAAATAGCGAAAAAACGGCCCGCGGCCCAGATGCGCGAGCGCCCGCCGGATGTCGGCCTGGAACAGCACGATGAAGCCGAAGACGATGTACCCCGCGAGGTTGCGAATGAGCCAGTTGATCGTCTCGAGCCTGAAGAACTGCGAACCATAGAACAGCACGACGAGCACGCCCGCGCCGAGCGCCATCTGCACCGCCCGCGTGCCTCGAATCAGCTTCAGCACTTCGTACAGGATGAAAGACACCACGAGGATGTCGACGACGTCCCATGCGTCGATCGGCGGCCGCCGCAACATCTCGTTGAGCCAGTTCATCACGATGTACTTCTACCTTCTACCTTCTACCTTCGTCTTCATCCCTGTGCCTTCTTATCTCCTCCGCCACCCGCACCACCTGCACCATCGGTCCGACGGCGTGCACCCGCACGACATGCGCGCCGGCGAGCACCGCGGCGGCCACGGCGGCCGCAGTGCCCCAGTCGCGTTCCGGCGCCGGACGCCCGTCGAGCGCATCACGCATGAATGACTTCCGCGAGGGGCCGACAAGGAGCGGCAGATCGAGAGCGTCCGCCAGTTCCGACAAATGCCCCAGCACACCATAACTGTGCGCTGCCTGTTTGGCAAACCCGACGCCGGGGTCGACGATCAGGCGGGCGCGGGAGAGGCCGCCAGCCTCCGCCCGCGCCACGCTTTGCGCGAGCTCGGCACCGACTTCGGCCGTCACGTCCCGGTACACCGCCTCTTGGTACATGGCCTTGGGCCGGCCACGCGTGTGCATCAGGATGAGCGCCGCACCACTTTCGGCGACGGCCCCGGCCAGCGCCGGATCGTAGCGGAGTCCGCTGATGTCGTTGACGATCGCGGCGCCAGCGGCGACGGCGGCGCGCGCGACTTCCGCCTTGTACGTGTCCACCGAGATCGGTACGCGCAGGCGGCCGGCGAGCGCGCGGAGCACCGGCAGGACGCGCGCCAGCTCGTCGGCCGCGGACACGATTTCGGCCCCGGGCCGCGTCGATTCTCCGCCGACGTCCACCAGGTCCGCCCCCTCGGCCTCCATCGCGAGCGCCAGGTCCGCGCAGGCCGCCGGGTCCGTACGCGGCGCGGCTTCGGCAAAGGAATCGGGCGTGACGTTGAGGATGCCCATCACGAGCGGACGTTCTCCAAGCGAGAGGACGCCCCCGGAGGGCAGGGGTATGGAGTAACGTCGGCGCACAGAGTCGATAGTGGGTAGTCGGTAGTCGGTAGTCAAGTGAACGCGACTACTGACTACCGGCTAGCGACTAACGACTCTATTCCTGCGGTATGGGCTTGTTCAGCGCGGGAACGATCTGCGGCCGCTCCTTGTGGCGCGCACGCGCATCGCCTTCGCCCGTCTCCTCGGAGACCGGCGCGCGCGGCGCCGCGGTATGAGGCTCTTCGAGCGGAATGCCGGCCACGAGCCGCCGTACCTGTTCGGCGTCGAGCACTTCGCGCGCGAGCAGCGCGTCGGCCATCTTGACGAGCGTGGTCTTGTGCGCCTCGAGCGTCTGCCGGGAGCGGGCGTAATTGTCCGTGACGAAGCGCTTGACTTCCTGATCGATGCGGAGCGCCGTGTCCTCGCTGTAGTCCTGGTGCTGCGCGATCTCGCGGCCGAGGAAGATCTGCTCCTCCTTCTTGCCGA
>WUUC01078305.1_pt1 | contig 32803 bp, 17 predicted proteins | sample 6278441 | NCBI WGS metagenome assembly WUUC01 (sample SAMN13675441, study PRJNA597444) | soil metagenome | isolation source: soil | place: USA: Washington | collected 2017-10
CGGGGCTGCCGATACTCCGTCTGCCCACGGACTTTCCACGCGGAGCAGTGCGCAGCCTTCGCGGCGCGTATCAGGTGACGCACCTGCCCGAAGTGCTCTCGGCGTCGGTGCAGGAGTTCAGCCGCCGCGAAGGGACGACGCCCTTCATGACGCTTCTGGCGGCCTTCAAGGCGCTGCTGCACCGCGCGACGGGGCAGTCCGACATCGTCGTCGGCACGGACGTTGCCAACCGCAACCGCATCGAGACCGAAGGGCTCATAGGCTTCTTCATCAACCACGTCGTGCTCCGCACAGACCTTTCGGGCGACCCTTCATTCGGGGAGCTTCTGGGGCGCGTGCGCCGCGTCTCGCTCGACGCCTTCGCGCACGAAGACATGCCCTTCGACCTTCTGGTCAAGGAGCTGAAGCCGAAGCGCGACCTCGGCTATACGCCGCTCTTTCAGGCGCTCTTCGTCGTGCAAAACGCGCCGTCGCCGGAGCTGCAACTGCCCGGACTCACTCTGAGCATGATTGAGGCCGACAACGGCACAACGAAATTCGACCTCGCGCTCTTCGTCACGGACGCGGGCGAGCAACTGCGCCTCGTCTGGAAGTACAACCCAGACCTCTTCGAGGCCGCGACGATTACGCGGATGGCGAGACACTTCGAGGGGCTGCTCGCAAGCGCCCTCAAACAACCCGGCGGGACGCTCAGCGCGCTCGTCGAAGAACTAAACGAGACGGAGAGGCGAGAGGCCATGAACACACAGGAACGTCAACAGAGCAAACTCAAGAAACTCGGCAGCATCAAGCGCAAGGCGATTAGCCTCGGCGAGACGAAACTCGTTGAGAGCGCGCCGCTCGACCCGGCCAACGTGATGCCGCTCGTCGTCCGCCCGCTCACTTCAGACCTCGACCCGTTCGAGTGGGCCGCCTCGAACCGCGAGTTCGTGCGCGAGCAGTTGCGGCGCGCGGGCGGCGTCCTCTTCCGTGGCTTCGCGCTCGACTCGGCGACGGCCTTCGAGCGGTTCGCGGGCTCGCTCTGCCCAGACCTCTTCGGCGAGTACGGCGACCTGCCGCGCGAGGGCGGCTCGGCCACGAAGGTCTACGGCGCGACGCCGTACCCGGCAGACCAGCCCATCCTCTATCACAACGAAAGCTCGCACCTCGGCAAGTGGCCGATGAAGATTTTCTTCTTCTGCATCCAGCCGCCTTTGACGGGCGGCGAGACGCCCATCGTCGATTGCCGCCGAGTGCTCGAACTGCTCTCGCTGGAGCTAAGACGCCGCCTGACCGAGCGCGGGCTCGTCTACGTGCGCAACTTCGCGCCCGGCCTCGACGTGAGCTGGCAGAACTTCTTCCGCACGGAAGACCGCGCGGAGGTCGAGCGCAAGTGCCTCGAAGCGGGGACTGAGTTCGAGTGGGTAGGCGAAGAGGGCCTGCGCACGCGCGAGCGGCGCGAGGCCGTGACGCGCCACCCGCTCACCGGCGAAGAGGTCTTCTTCAATCAGGTGCAGCTTCACCACTCGTCGAGCCTCGCGCACGAGGTGCGGCAGTCCTTGCTCGACGTGTTCGGCGAAGAAGGGCTCCCGCGCAACGTCCTCTATGGCGACGGCTCGACCATCGGCGACGAAGAGATGGCCGAAATCGGTCGCGCCTACGAGGAAGCGGCGGTGCTCTTCGCTTGGCAGCGCGGCGACATGCTGATGCTCGACAACATGATGGTCGCGCACGGGCGCAAGGCGTACACGGGCGAGCGGAAGATTGTCGTCGCCATGGGCGAGGTCGTTGAAGACCACAAGGTGAAGGCGCAAGCCGAGCAGGTATTGTCGGCTGCGGCGTCACGAGTCGCGGGCAGCGAAGAAGAGCTGATGCTGACGGGCGTCGCTGGAGCTTGAGACGGTTCGGAAATAGAGGCCGCCTGAAAGCGGCGAAGTCGCCGTCGGGCGGAGGCAGATAAAGATGATGCAGAACATTCTCGAACAGAAATTGGAGAGCGCGGGCGTGCCGACCGGCTATCGCGTGTCGCCGCAGCAGAAGCAGGTCTGGCGCAGGCAGGAGCAGGCCGGCGGCCCGCAGGGCGAGCCCGCAGTCTTTCACGCGCAGTGCGTCGCAGTGCTGCGGGGCGGCCTTGACGTGAAGGCGTTGCGCGCCGCCGTCGAGGCCGTAGCCTCGCGGCATGAGAGCTTGCGCACGGGCTTCGTGCGACAGCCCAGCACGCGCACGCCTCTGCAAGTCGTCGGCGCGGAGACGTTGGTGCGCTGGCGCGTCGAAGACTTGCGCGGCGCGGACGAAGATGCGAGGCAGCGTCTTCTGGAAGAAGTGTGCGGGGCGGACAGGCAAACGCGCGCGTCCGAAGTCGAGGCTGGGGCGGGGCTGCGGGCGACGCTCGTCGCGCTCGGCGGCGAGCGGCACGCTCTCGTGCTCACGGTCAACACGCTCTGCGCCGACGGCGCTTCGCTCTCGATTCTGCTGGAAGAGATTGCGGGGGCGTACGAGGGCAGCGCGGACGAAGAGTCCGAGCCGCTGCAATACGCGGACTTCTGCGAGTGGCAGAACGAGCTGCTCGAAGACGAAGAGGCCGCACAGGCCGGTCGGGCTTACTGGCGCGGTCAGGACTCGGGCGCGCCTGCGCCGCCGCCGATGCCCTTCGAGAACGCGCGCGCCGCCGTAGACGCCGTCGAGAACGTACGCCTCGCCGCTCACACGCTTAACGTCGAAGTCGCGTTTCCTGAAGAGCTGGCCGCGCGCGTCGAAGTCATGGCGGCACAGTACGACCTCTCGGTCGAGTCCGCGCTGCAAGCGTGCTGGGAAGCGCTGCTGTGGAGGCTCGGCGGACAGGACGTGTTCACACTTCAAAAACTCTCCGACGGGAGACAGTACGAGGAGCTTGGAGAGGCGGTCGGGCTCTTCGCTCGCGTGCTGCGCCTGCGCCGTCAGGTGCGCGGCGTCGAGACGTGGAGCGAGCTTGCGCGCCGCGTCGAGGCCGAGCGGCAGGAGGCAGCGTCTTGGCAGGAGCACTATCCTTCGGACGAGGCGGGCGAAGAGGCTTCGGGCATCGGCTTTGAGTACGCGGAGCGCGCGGGCGCGTTCGTGCGCGGCGGCGTCGAGTGGCGCATGGCTGCTTGTTCGTGCGAGCTGGCGCGCACGCGTCTGACGCTGGTGTGCGAGCGCGTGGGCGCGGGCCTGTGCATGCGTTTGCGTTACGACGCGCGCGGCTTCGAGGCGGCGGACGCCTCGCGGCTCGGCGAGCAGTTCGTCGCGGTGGTGCGGAGCGCGACGGAGCGGCCCGGCGCGCGTGTGGAAGATTTGGATGTGCTTGGCGCGACGGAGCGCAGGCTGTTCGAAGCATCGAACGCAACCGCCTACGGCTTTGAAGGCGCGTCGAGCATAGTCGAGCTGTTCGAGGCACGGGCGGCCCTCACTCCCGATGCCTTGGCTGTTGTCGCCGAAGACGGCCAACTGACCTACGCGGAGCTGAACGCGCGCGCCAACCAGTTCGCACGCCTTCTGCGCGGACGGGGCGTCGCGCCCGACGTAAAGGTCGCGCTCTTCATGGGCCGCACGTCCGGCGTGGTCGTCGCGCTGCTCGGCGTCTTGAAGGCCGGAGGGGCTTACGTACCGCTCAATCTCGACAACCCGAAGGGGCGGCTTCGCGAGCTGCTCGCGGACATCGAAGCGCCCGTCGTCGTGACCGTGGAGAAGCAGCTCGAACTGCTGCCGGAGTTCGGCGGCACGGTCGTCTGCCTCGACCGAGACGAAGAGCTGCTCGGGGCCGAGTCGGCGGCAGACCTTGAGCCGAACGCGTCGGCCAAAGACCTTGCCTACGTCATATACACTTCGGGCTCGACGGGCAGGCCGAAGGGCGTCGGCGTCACGCGCGGCAACCTGCTCAACTACACGCGCTCGGTCTCGCGCAGGCTCGGGCTCGACGAAGGCGGCGAGGGCGGAAGTCCTCTCGGCTTCGCCACCGTCTCGACCATCTCGGCTGACCTCGGCAACACCTCCATCTTCCCCTCGCTGGTGAGTGGCGGATGCCTGCATCTCATCAGTTACGAGACGGCGACCGACGGCCAGCGCTTCGCCGCTTACGTCGCGGAGCACCCGGTAGACGTGCTGAAGATTGTGCCCTCGCACCTGAGCGCGTTGATGACCTCGCGTGACGAAGCCGCCGTCCTGCCGCGCCGTCAACTGATTCTCGGCGGCGAGGCGCTGTCGCCGCGACTCGCGCGCCGCATCGCAGAGGCTTCGCCCGGCCTCAAGGTGACGAACCATTACGGCCCGACGGAGACGACGGTCGGCTCTCTGACCTACAGCCTTTTCGAGCACGCAATTCCCGAAGAGGCGGCCACGGCCCCCGTCGGCCAGCCGCTCGATAACACTAGAGCCTACGTGCTCGACGCACGGATGCGGCCCGTGCCGCTCGGCGTGCGCGGCGAGCTATACATCGGGGGCGAGGGCGTTGCGCGCGGCTACTTGGGCCGCCCCGGCCTGACGGCTGAAAGATTCATCCCAGACCCTTTCTCCACGGAGCCGGGCGAGCGCCTGTACCGTACGGGCGACGTGGTGCGCAGGCTGCGCCGTGGGGAGATTGAGTTCCTCGGTCGCTCCGACAATCAGGTGAAGATTCGAGGCTTCCGCGTCGAGCTTGGCGAGATAGAGGCCGCGCTCGTCGAACACTCGGACGTGCGTGAGGCGGCGGTGCTGGCGAAGGAGGACGAGCGCGGGCACAAGCGGCTGATAGCTTACGTCGTGGCCGAGCGAGCGCCTTCGGCTGAAGCGCTGCAAGGGTTCCTGAAGGAGCTGCTGCCCGAATATATGATTCCGGCGGTCTTCGTTGCGCTCAAGGAGCTGCCGCTCACGTCGAACGGCAAGATAGACCGCAAGGCTTTACCCGAGCCCGTAGAAGGCGGCGAAGGCGGGCAGCATGAGTTCGCGTCCCCTCGCAACGAGGTCGAGGAACTGCTGGCCGAGATTTGGAAGCAGGTGCTCGGGTTGGAGCGCGTCGGCGTCCAAGACAACTTCTTCGCTCTGGGCGGCGATTCAATCATCAGCATTCAAATCATCGCCCGCGCCAACCAGAAGGGCTTGCGCCTGACGCCGAAGCAGCTCTTCCAGCACCAGACAATCGCAGAGCTGGCATCGGTCGCCGAAAAGTCGGACGCGCGCACGCGGGCCGAGCAGGGACAGGTGACGGGAGCCGTGCCGCTCACGCCCGTCCAGCGATGGTTCTTCGAGCAGGAGTTGGCAGCGCCCGAGCACTGGAACCAGACTTTGCTGCTCGAAGTCAGGCGCACGCTCGACGCGTCGCTTCTCGCGCGCGCGTTCGGTCAACTGCTCGCGCATCACGACGCGCTGCGCCTTCGTTTCCGGCGCGACGCTTCGGGCTGGCAACAGTTCAACGCGGGCGTCGAGGGCGAGACGCCCTTCTCGCACATCAATCTCTCGGCCTTCGACGCCGACGAGCAGTCGCGAGAGATAGAGCGTCTTTCGGGCGAGGCTCAGGCCGGGCTCGACCTCTCGGAGGGGCCGCTCGCGCGCGCAGTCTTCTTCGACCTCGGGGCCGGGAGGCCCGCAAGGCTGCTCCTCGTCGTCCATCACCTCGCGACCGACGGCGTCTCTTGGCGCATCCTGCTAGAAGACTTCGAGACGGCGTACGAACAGCTCGCGCGCGGCGAGGCGGCAAAGCTCCCGGCCAAGACCATCCCGTTCAAGCGTTGGGCCGAGCAGTTGGCAGCCCACGCGCAGTCGCCGGAGTTGCGCGAGGAGCTGCCGCACTGGCTGGCGCAGACCTCTCTGACTACAGAGGCGCTGCCGCGCGACCTCGAAGGCGGGCCGAACACGGTGGCCTCTTCGCGCACCGTGACGGCTGAGCTTGAAGCCTCGGAGACGCGCGCTCTGCTACAGGAAGCGCCCGTCGCCTTCCGCGCGCAGATTAACGACCTGCTGCTCACGGCGCTGGCGCAAGCCTTCGCGCGGCGCACGAATCGTCCGGCACTGCTGGTCGAACTCGAAGGCCACGGGCGCGAAGAGGTCGTCGCCGAGTCAGACGTGTCGCGCACGGTCGGATGGTTTACGACTCACTACCCGGTGGCGCTCGACCTCGGCAACTCGCGAGGGGCCGCCGAAGGGCTCAGGGCCGTCAAGGAACAACTCCGTCGCATCCCCAACAACGGTATCGGCTACGGCCTTCTGCGCCACATGTGCGAGGACGCCGTGGCGACCGAACGACTGCGCGCGGCCTCGCCCCGCGAAGTCAGCTTTAACTACTTGGGTCAGCTCGACCAGACGCTTCCCGAAGATTCTTCGTTCGCCCCGGCCAAGGAGTCGGCTGGCCCCGCGCGGGCCGAGTCCGACGAGCGCCCGTTTCTTCTGGAAGTGGTCGGCGTCGTCGCCGGAGGGCGGCTGCGCATGAGCTGGACTTACAGCGAGAACGCGCACGAACGCCAGACCGTCGAGGCGCTGGCCGTGGAGTTCTTCGACGCGCTGCGCGAGCTTGTCGCGCTCGCACGCGCGGGCGAGGTCGGCGGCTTCACGCCCTCGGACTTCCCGCTCGCGCGAAACCTCGACCAAGCGAGCGTGGACAGGCTCACGGGCGGCGGCGCGCAGGTCTGGGACATCTACCCGCTCTCGCCCGTCCAGCAGGGCTTGCTCTTCCACAGCCTCTACGCGCCCGAGGCCGGACATTACTTCGAGCAGAAGACGTGCCTGCTGCGCGGGCCGCTCGACGCCGCTGCGTTTCGACGCGCTTGCCGGACGGTCGTCAACCGCCACGCCATTCTCCGCACGGCCTTCGCTTGGAGCGGACTCGAAGAGCCCCTGCAAGTCGTCCGCACGCAGGTCGAAACGCCTTGGGCCGAGTACGATTGGAGCGCTCTGGGGGAAGGGGAGCGGCAGGAGCGGCTGACAGAGTTCTTCAAGGAAGACCGCGCGCGGCCCTTCGACCCGGCGGTCGCGCCCTTGATGCGCCTGACGCTCATCCGCATCGACGACAACACGCACCGCTTCGTGTGGAGCCATCATCATCTCCTGCTCGACGGCTGGACGATGCCGATTCTCTTCCGCGAGGTCTTCGTCCTCTACGAATCCTACAGGCGCGGGCAGACGCCGAGCCTCCCTTCGCCCAGACCCTACCGCGAGTACATCGGCTGGCTGGCGCGGCAGGACATGGCCGAGGCCGAAGCCTTCTGGCGTCGCGCGCTCGAAGGCGTCACCGCGCCGACCTCGCTGGCAACGGGCGGCCCCTCGGCAGTGAGCCACGAGCCGCCGCAGGGCGACGTTTACGACCGCCACGAGCTGCGCCTTTCAGAGTCGCTCTCGGCTGCGGCGCAAGGTGTGGCGCGGCGTCACCAGTTGACCTTGAACACGCTCGTCCAAGGCGTCTGGTCGCTCGTGCTCGGTCACGCGAGCCGGAGCGAGGACGTGATTTTCGGGGCCACAGTCTCTGGCCGTCCGGCTTCGCTCGAAGGCGTTGAGCACATGGTCGGACTCTTCATCAACACTCTGCCGGTGCGGGTGCGCGTCGCGCCGGGCGAGCCGCTGCTGGCTTGGCTCAAGACGCTGCAAGAGAAGCAGTCCGAGCTGCGACAGTTCGAGCACGCGCCGCTGGTGAAGATTCAAGGATGGAGCGCAGTCCCGCGCGAGCTGCCGCTCTTCGAGAACATTCTGGTCTTCGACAACTACCCCATCGACACCTCGCTCATCCCCGCGCCCGAGACGGCGGATGGGGAGCGCGAGGAACTAATCGAGATTGAAAACTTCGAGGCGTTCGAGAAGACCAACTACGCCCTGCTCGTGCAGGCGGGATGGGGCGAGCGACTCGAACTCAGGCTCCTCTACGACCGCCGACTCTTCGAGGCGCAAGCAATCGCGCGCATCGCGTCGCACTTCGAGCTGCTCATCGCGGCCATCGTCGCCGAGCCCGAGACGAGCGTCGGCGCGCAACTCGAAGCGCTTGCGAAGGCCGAACAGAAGGAGCAGGCGCTTCGGCAGCAGCAGCGCCACGAAGCGAAGCAGAAGAGGTTCGGGGCCGTGCGGCCAAGGGCCGTAGAGTTAAAGGCGGGCGGCGACGCGCGCTAGGCCGCAAGCATTGAAATTCAGCGCCGCCAAAAGAAGGGCGGCGAGAGGTGAGCAACAAAGTGATGGAGAACGTATTGTTGACGGAAGAGTCGGCGTCGCATTCGGCGACGGCGGAGCATGCTTCGGCGGGTGTGGCGACGAGCGGCTATCGCATGTCGCCGCAGCAGAGGCAAGTCTGGGAGCGGCAGCGAACGGACGGGACGGGCGCGCGCGAATACTGCTCGCAGCTCATCCTCTCCCTCGAAGGCGACGCCGACGAGTCTTCGCTGCGCGCCGCCTTGGGCGTCGTCTTCTCGCGCCACGAGAGCTTGCGCACGGGCTTCGTGCGACAGCCCGGCACGCGCACGCCCCTTCAAGTCATAGCCGACCAAGAGACATTGCAATGGCGCTTGGAAGACTTGCGCGCCGTGGACGAAGAGTCTCGCCGTCGTATGGTCGAAGAAGCGAGCGAAGCGGAACGCGCGGGAGTGAGCGCGATGGGGCAAGCCGCTACGCAGACGGCTGTGCCGCGCGCGGCGCTTCTGCGAACGGGGGAGCGCAGCCGCATGCTTTTGCTCACGCTGCCTTCGCTGTGCGCCGACGAAAGGTCGCTAGAAGTCATCGCCGCCGAAGTGCGTAAGGCTTACGAGCAGCTTGCCGCCGGCGGGGAAGAGTTCGGGCTTGAAGAGCCTTTGCAGTACCTACAGTTCTCCGAGTGGCAGAACGAATTGCAGGAAGACGAGGAGGCCGAGGCGGGCCGCGCATACTGGCGCGCGCAGGAGCTGACGGCGCTTGAAAGCCCGCGACTGCCTTCCGAAGCGCCGGGCTTCGACGCATCCGCCGACGCCTCGGAGTCGTCGCTGGCGCTACAACTCGACCCTGCGCTCGCCTCCGAGCTTGAGGATGTTGCGGCGCGGCAAGGCGTCGCGCAGTCTTCGCTGCTCCAAGCGTGCTGGGAGTCTCTGCTGTGGAGGCTCGGCGGGCAGGACGCCTTCGCGCTGCATCGCCCCTGCGCGGGCCGCCAGTACGAAGAGCTTGGAGAGGCGGTCGGGCTCTTCGCTCGCGTGCTGCGCCTGCGTCGTCAGGTGCGCGGCGGCGAGACTGTAAGTGAGCTTGCGCGTCGCGTCGAAGCCGAATGGCTGGAGGCCGAGTCTTGGCAGGAACATTACCCGGCGGGAGAAGCGGGCGAAGAGTCGAGCGCGGTCGGCTTCGAGTACGTCGAGCGCGCCGTCGAAGGCGAGCCGACGACAGACGGCGTCCGCTGGCACGTGGTGAATCGCACGTGTGAGCTTGAGCGCGCGCGGCTGTGGCTGCGCTGCGAGTGCGACGCGGAGGGCGGCCTGAGCGTACTGCTCCGCTACGACGCGCGAGCCTTCGCGGCGGAGGCGGCAACGCGCATCGGCGAGCGCTTCCTGATACTCCTTCGCAGCGCGACGGAGAATCCGGCACGGCGCATCGGCGAGTTGGAGATAATGAGCGCTTCGGAGTTGGAGTACGTCGTCAGGGAATTGAACCTCACGGCGGAGCGCTTTGAAGAGCAGGAGAGCGTCGCCGTCAGGTTCGAGCGCGAGGCTGCGCGCTGCGCGTCGCGCGTGGCGGTGGTCGGCGACTCGGAAGAGTTGACCTACGCCGAACTGAACGCGCGCTCTAACCGTCTGGCTCACTACCTGCGAAGGCTCGGCGTCGGGGCGGACGTGCCGGTCGCGGTCTGCTTGGGGCGTTCGGCCAGAGCGATTGTTGCGCTGCTCGGCGTGTTGAAGTCCGGCGGCGCGTACCTTCCGCTCGACACGGCATACGCGGGCGAGCGCCTCGCGTTCATGTTGGAGGACGCAGGGGCTAAGGTTCTATTGACCGAACAGCAGCTCGCCGGGTCGCTGCCCGAGACAGGCGCGCGCATCGTCTGTCTGGACACGGAGCGCGAGTCAATCGAGCGCGAGAGCGCGGACAACCCGTCGGCTATAGCGACGAGAGAAAGCCTCGCCTATGTCATCTACACTTCCGGCTCGACGGGCAGGCCGAAGGGCGTCGGCGTCGAGCACAGGCAATTGCTCAACTACATCGACGGCGTGCTGCTCCGTTTGGATCTGCCCGAAGGCGCGAGCTTCGCGACCGTCTCGACCTTCGCCGCAGACCTCGGCCATACGGCCATCTTCCCCTCGCTCTGCACGGGCGGCTGCCTGCACGTCATCTCGCAAGAGCGCACCACCGACCCTGACGCGCTGGCCGAATACTTCAGCCGTCACCCGGTGGACTGCCTCAAGATTGTGCCGGGCCACCTTGAAGCGCTGCTCGCTTCGCCGCGCGCCGCGCTCTTGATGCCGCGCCGGAGGCTGGTGCTCGGCGGCGAAGCCTCTCGGCCACACTGGGTCGAAGAGCTGCGTCAACTCGCCCCCGAGTGCCGCATCATGAATCACTACGGGCCGACGGAGACGACGGTCGGCGTGCTCACCTACGCGGCCTCTGAAGCGCATCCGCAGCACGCGTCGGCTGCAACCTTGCCGCTCGGACGGCCCCTCCCGAACACGCAGGTCTACGTGCTCGACCAACACCTGCGGCCCACGCCGCAGGGCGTCACGGGCGAGCTATACATCGGCGGCGCAGGCGTCACGCGCGGCTACTTGGGCCGCCCGGAGCTAACAGCCGAGCGGTTCATCCCCGACCCTTTCTCCACGGAGCCGGGCGCGCGTCTCTATCGCACGGGCGACCTTGCGCGGCATCTTCCCGGCGGCGACATAGAGTTCCTCGGTCGCTCCGACAATCAAGTAAAGATTCGAGGCTTCCGCGTCGAGCTAGGCGAGATAGAGGCCGCGCTCGTCGAACACGCGGACGTGCGTGAGGCAGCCGTGACGGTCAGCTCAGGCGCGACGGGCGCGCGGCTCGTCGCTTATCTCACCGCGCGACAGGGACACGCCGCGCCGGGCGTCGAAGGGCTCCAAGCCTTCCTCAAGTCGAAGCTGCCCGAGCACATGATTCCTTCCTCGTATGTGCTGCTCAAGTCGCTGCCGCTCACGACGAACGGCAAGCTCGACCGCCGCGCGCTGCCTGAGCCGGAAGCGGCGGGGATGTCGCTCGAACGCGCATACGTCGCACCGCGTAACCCTCTGGAAGAGACGCTGGCGGAAGTCTGGGCCAGCGTCCTCAAGCTTGAGCGCGTCGGTGCTGAAGATAACTTCTTCGCCCTCGGCGGTCATTCGCTCGCCGCGATGCAAATCATGTCGCGCGTGCGCAACACTTTTCACGTCGAGCTGCCCCTGCGCGTCGTCTTCGAGGCGACCAACGTGGCGGCGCTCGCAGAGGCCATCACGGCGCACGAAGCGCAGCCCGGACGTGCATTGAAGATTGCTTCGGCGCTCAAGAGACTTCAAGGCATGACGCCAGAACAGAAGCGCGCGTTGTTGGAGCAGAAGGGCCAGAGCGCGGACGTTGCGAGCGCTTGATTTGAAGCCTTCGGGCACGGGTTTTTGAGGGCTCGCCGGGGCGCGTAATATTTACACATTCCGGGCCTCGAACATTCCGCCTCCGGGTGCAACTTTTTTGTATCTCAACACACTAAACTTAGTAGCTTTCTCCCCCGAAAACCTCATTTAACGGGGATTTCGCGGTCGCCGTCCGGGGCCGCTTTGAAGAACGAGCCGCCGGACACGCGTCGGGTGAAAAAGCAGGGCAAACAGGCCACAGCCTCACCGGGTAAAATCCGTGAGCACAGAACGAGGTTCCTCGCATGTTGAAAGTAGTTCTTTGTCTATTCGTGTGCAGCATTTTGGGTGCGCCCGCCGCCGCCTTCGGGCAGACTCAGGCCGTCGCCGCCGCGACGCCGACCGCCGAAAGCGTCAGCGTCCCTGCGAACGGCGCAGAGGCCGGAGGGCCTTCGTCTCCCTCACCAAACAATCCTGCTGTTGTTGCCCCTGCTCCCGCGACGGGCACGGCCCCGGAGAGCGCGGGCGCGGCGAGCCTCTCGCCCGAGAAGTCGAGGCCGGTCGGCGTGCCTCGCTTCGACAAGCCGGTCGCGATTGACGGACGCCTCGACGACGAGATTTGGAAGCAGGCCATCGTCCTCAAGAACTTCTTGCAGACGCAGCCCGGCGACAACATCGCGCCCTCACGCCAGACCGAAGTCATGCTCGGCTACGACGCCAATTATCTCTACGTCGCCTTCCGTGCCTACGACGACGCCGAGCACGTCAGGGCCACGGTCGCCAAGCGCGACGACATCTTCGACGACGACTACGTCGGGCTCTATCTAGACACCTTCAACGACCAGCGCCGCGCCTACGCCTTCTTCTTCAACCCGCTCGGCGTGCAGGCCGACGGCGTGCTCACCGAAGGGCGCGGCGAGGACTACAGCGTGGACGTGCTGATGCAGTCGAAGGGCGCGCTCGACGCGGGCGGCTACACGGTCGAGGTGGCGATTCCCTTCAAGTCGCTCCGCTACTCGGACGGCAAGGCTTGGGGCGTCCACTTCGTCCGCAGCATCAAGCACTTCAACAACGAGCAGAACTCTTGGATGCCGCTCTCGCGCGACCGCTCGGGGCTGCTCAATCAGGCCGGACAGTTGACGGGCTTCAAAGACATCGGTCACGGGCGCGTCATAGAGATTATCCCGAGCCTGACCATCTCCGAGACGGGGCGGCGCGTGCGCTCGCTGCCGCGCGGCTTCGGCGAAGACCCGGGGCGGCTCCTCAACGAGCCCATCAAGATTGACCCCGGCCTGACGGCCAAGATAGGCATCACGCCGGACGTGACGCTCGACCTCGCCGTCAACCCCGACTTCGCGCAGGTCGAGGCAGACCAGCCGGTCGTCACCGCCAACCAGCGCTTCCCCATCTTCTTCGAGGAGAAGCGGCCCTTCTTCCTCGAAGGCAAAGAGATTTTCGACTCGCGGCTCAACGTCGTGCACACGCGCGCCATCGTTGACCCTGACCTCGCCGTGAAGCTCACGGGCAAGCAGGGGCGCAACACCTTCGGAGTGCTTCTGGCCTCCGACAACGCGCCCGGCAACTTCAACGAAGAGGAGCGGCTCGACCCGCAGAACTTCCCCTTCGTGGACAAGAACGCATACATCGGTGTCTTCCGTCTCAAGCGCGACATCGGGCGCGAGTCGAGCATCGGCTTTCTCGGCACGACTTACAACTTCCCCGAGGCGCACAACCACGTGGGCGGCATCGACGGGCGCTTCCGCATCGACCCGACGACCGTCTTCGACTTTCAGGTCGTGGGCACTACCACACGGAGCTGGTTCTTCGACCCAGACCGTGGCGAGTACGTCTACCGCACGGGCAACGCGCTCGGCTACGCCTTCCAGCTCGACCGCACGAGCCGCAACTTCAACTTCAACGTGCGCGGCGACGGGCGCTCGAACTTCTACCGCGCCGATGTAGGCTTCACGCAGCGCACCAACACCAACACGCAGCGCTACTTCGCGCGCTACGCCTCGGAGCCCGACCCGAAGGGCCGCATCGTCTCTTGGTTCGTCTCAAACGCCACGCCGGTCAGCTTCGACTGGCAGGCGCGCATGCAGAGCTGGAACAACGAGTCGCGCATCGGCGTCAACCTTCAGCGACAGACCTCGGTCAGCATCGGCTTCAACGGCGGCTACGAGCGGCTCTTCGAGAGCGAGTTCGGGCCGAACCGCAACTTGACGCGCGCGGGCACTTTCGCGGGCGACGACTCGGAGCGCTCGACCTACAAGAAGACCATCTTCTTTAACGCCGCCTCCAAGCCGAGCAAAAAGTTTCTGGCCTCCATCTTCGTCGCGAAGACTGCCGGCGCTTTCGACTTCGACTTCGGCGCGGGCCACCGCTTCCCGCGCGTGAGCCCCGGCGCGCTCGTCAATCCCGACGCTTCGCTCGACCCCGGCCCCGGCGACATGCTGCAAGTGCAGGCGTTCGCGGCCTACCAGCCGACCGACACGCTGCGCACCACGTTCGACTATACGAGGCTGCGTCTCAATCGCTACGACACAGACCGCACGGCCTTCGACGTGAGCATCTACTCGCTGCGCACCACCTACCAGTTTTCGCGCGACACTTTCGTGCGTGGCCGTCTGGACTATTCGACGCTGCCCAACAACCTGTTCGCGCAGCTCCTTCTGGGCTGGACGCCGAACCCCGGCACGTCCTTCTACGTCGGCTACAACGACGACCTCAACCGCGGCGAGCAGAGCCCCTTCACAGGACAGCTTGAGCCCGGCTTCCGCCGCAACGGTCGCACCTTCTTTATCAAGATGTCGTACCTGTTCCGGCGCACCTTTTAACCTTTGGGCCGGGGCAGCGGGCGACTTTGCGACTTTCTCGCGGCCTCAGGCTCTACGGCCTGCAACTTTTCCGCCCTTCGCACCACTTATACGGTGAGAAGGTTATGGCGCAAGAGATAACGACACGACTGATGCTTTTGGCGAGACGGACGGACATCACCTCGGACGTGCTGCCGCACAGCGATGCGGCGCTGCTCGCGCGCTGCGCGCGGGGCGACGGCGAGGCGTTCGGTCTGATTTTCGACCGCTACGGTCGCGCCATCAACGGCTTCATCTACGGTATGGTCGGCGAGGGCGGGCTGGCCGAAGAGTTGACGCAGGAGACTTTCGTCCGCGCTTACAGAAAGGTCGGCGCGTTGCGTGACGCCGCGAAGCTTTCGAGCTGGCTCTACGGCATCGCGCGAAACGTGGCACGGGAGGCTCTGCACGCGCGCGTCACGAAGGGGCGCAGCCACATCGACCTCGAAAGCACTGAGGCGCAGGCGTTGAGCGGCCCCGAGCCGACGCCCGCCGACAGCCTTCTTCAAAGCGAGCTGCGGCAGGTCATCCTCGGCGCGCTCGACGAGCTGGACGCGGACAAGCGTCAGGTCTTTACGTTGAAGGCGTTTCAGAACAAGTCGTACGACGAAATCGTGAGCATCACGGGCTTCTCGCTATCGAAGGTCAAGTCCGACCTGCACCGCGCGCGCACGCAGATGCGCCGTCTGGTCGGCCCGTATCTGGAGGTGAGCGATGAGGTGTGAAGATTGCCTTTCGAGGCTGGACGAGTTCCTTGACGGCGAAGTCGAGGGACGCGACGCGCTCAATGTGCGCGCGCACCTAGCCTCCTGCGCCTCCTGCTCCATGCAGTACGAATCGCTCCTGCGCGAGCGTGAAGTCTACGCGGATTTTCTTCAGGGCGTCGTGCCGAGTTCCGGCGCGCGTGCCGCGCTGATGTCGAGAATCGAGATGGAAGCACCGCCCACACGCGCGGGCGGCATCCTCTCCGCGCTATTGGGCTATCGCTTCAGGCGGCTCTCATGGGCGGGGCAGCGTCCGGCCTTCGCCGCGACGCTCGCCGTCGTCGTTCTGCTGTTGACGGTGGCCGCCTTCGGCCTCTTCGCGGGGCGCGAAGAAGAGCCGCAGCAACTCGCAAGCGCGACAGGCGCGCGGCCCTCGAACGAACAACCCGCGACGGTCGCGCCCGTCACGGAAGTCAAAGAGCGAGACGGTCGCGCAACGGAGCAGGGGCAGCCGAAGGGTGATGCCGGAGTCCCGAACGTGACTTCAGGGCCGGAGCAGTTGCAGCCCGAGCAAGCGCAGCCTGAGACAAAAGGGACGGAACCCCGCCGCCGCGCCGTCCGGCGTGCTGGCGCGCGGGCGATGGCCGCCGAGGCGAGCACGGAGTCGGTCGCCTTAAACGGCGAGAGCGTGTTGCCCAAGCTCGCGCCACGTAACGCGCGCGCCGGGGAGTTGGGCGCGGCTGCCGGGAAGCACTTCGAGAGGACTCGACTGTTGCTGCTCGCCTTCAAGAACGCATCGAGTTCGGCGGAGGGCGAAGCCTTCGACGTGGCTTACGAAAAGAGCCTTTCGCGCTCGCTCGCGAGCCGCAACGCGCTGCTCAGGCAAGAGGCGGGGAACGCGCACAACCGGCCCGTCGAGGCTCTGCTCAAGCGCGTCGAGCCGCTCCTGAACGACATCGCGCAACTGCCCGAGAACGCCTCGCGCGAGGACGTGGAATCCATCCGGCGGCGCATCGCGACGGGCGAGGTGCTGTTGACTTTAAGGGCGCGGTCGTCCGATGTGCAGGTCGCCGCCGTCACAAGACGCGATTAAGAGAGTTATGCTGAAGCTCAAAGACAGACAGTCTCAAGAGCCACGCACGCGCGCGGCGCTGAATCTTGCGCTCGGGCTCGCCGTTGCGGGCGCGCTCCTCTCCGGCGCGGCGGCTGCGCCCTTCCTGAGCGGCATCGCTCACGGCGCGCAGGCTTCGCGGTCAGCCGTGACGGCGGCCAAAGTCTTCGCCGAGGCGAGGCAGTCGTTCGACGCAGAGCGTTGGGCGGAGGCGTCCGAGAAGTTCGACCGCTTCGTCGCCTCGTACCCGAAGGACAGGAACACGGCTGCGGCCCTCTACTGGCTCGCACAGTCTTTGAAGCATCAGGGAAAGCTGGCTGAGGCCGATGCGCGGTTGGAGCGTCTGGCCGTCGAGTTCGCGCGCTCCGAGTGGGCCGAAGAGGCGCGCGCCCTGCGCGTCGAGATAGCCGGGCTGGCCGGTAACACGCAGCTCGTCGGACAGGCCGCGCGTGACGAGAGCGACGACGTGAAGCTGGCCGCGTTGCAGAGCTTACTTCGGCTCGACCTCGAACGCGGCCTTGCGCTCGCGTCCGAAATCTTGAAGGGCAACTCCGGCGCGGGCCTGAAGGAAGCGTCCGTAATGCTGCTCGGCGAGTACGGCGACGCGCGGGCCTTGCCGCTTCTGAATGAAGTCGCTCTGTCTTCGTCGGCAAGCGTCGAAGTGCGCGTCGCCTCTGTGCAGGCGCTCGGGCAGATAGCCGACGCGGGCTCGCTCGACCTCTTGAAAGAGCTTGCGACGCGCGCCGACGGCGGCGAGGTGTCGGAGGCGGCCCTCTACTCGGCTGCGCTTCTGCCGGGCGAGCGCGCCACCTCGTTCATACGCGAGCTGGCGCAGTCTGAGAGCGCTCCGTCCGAAGCACGCGCCAGCGCCGTCCTCCTGCTAGCGCAGAGGGAGAGCGAGCAGAGTGCTGAAGAGCTTTTCCGTCTCTATGACTCGGCGCGCGACATGGAAGTGAAGAAGCAGACTTTGCTTGCGCTCGGGCAGTTGAAGGGCGCGCGCTCTCGGGCCAAGCTGCTCGAAGTCGCGCGGCAGCCGGGCGACGCGGAGCTTCGAGGTCAGGCCGTCCTCGGGCTCGGGCAGAGGGGCGACGCCGAATCGCTTGAGCAACTGTCGCTGCTCTACGACGAGGTCGCGGATGAGGATGTGCGCGAGTGGATTATCGTCGCGCTCGGGCAGTCGGGCGCGAAGGCAGGGTCGAAGAAGCTTTTGGAGGTAGCCAGAGGCGCGACTTCCGAGAGACTGCGGCAGGCGGCGCTTCTCTCGCTCGAACGCAGCAGCGACCCCGAAGTGAAGAAGTTTCTGAAAAGTCTCACGAAGTGAGCCAAACGCTTCTAGGAAGTCGCGCGCGCGGGCCGCGACTCAGTAAGCGCCCTCTCGGTTTTTAAGGTTGTATTCAACAAGGAGTATCTAATGCGCAATCGTATTTCAGTAGCCACTTTGTTCATCGCTGCGTTGATGCCCGCCACGGCGTGCGCGCAGACCACGGGTCAGATGTCGAAGAATGTCGAGGGCGGCAACAACGCCGTCGTCGCCTCCTCTGCGGCGCGCGCCGAGGGTTTACAGGAGCGCTGGAACGAGGCGGTCAAGCGCAGTGCCTCTGCATCCAAGGGCGCGCGCTTCTGGGTCGCTTATGACTTCAACATCCGTCCCAACGTGGGCATCGACGAGCCTCTGCCGCCTGAGATGAAAGGCATCTTGGCCGCCGATGGGCTGCGCATCTCTCTGCGCCCGTCGTCGGCGAGCCGGAGGGTGAGCGTCTTCGCGCTCTACGACGGCGAGAAGATAGAGCGCGTGGAGGTTCACGACCTCGACCGTTACCGTCCCGACGGGAAGGTTCCGGTGCAGTCGCTGGGCCGCGCCGACAACGCCGAGAGCCTGAGCCTTCTTCGCTCGCTCTACTCGAAGAGCACGAACGAAGAGGTCGGCGAGCGGTTGGTGCTCGCGATGGCGCTGCACGACGACGCGCAGGTCGCTTCCATCCTCAAAGAGATTATCGCCAGCCCCTCGGGGCGCGAGAAGGAGAAGGGTGCGGCGGCGATGTGGCTCGGCCAGACTCCCGACCAGAAGGGCTTCCTCGAAAGCCTCGCGCGCGACGGGCAAGCGCCCATCGAGGTGCGCAAGCAGGCCGTCGTCGGGCTCGGCTTCAGCCACTACACGGGCGTCCTCCCCGTGCTCCAAAATCTATATCGCTCGGTCGGCGAGCGCGAGGTCAGGGAGCAGGCGCTCTTCGCCTCCTCGCACACGCGCGACAAGGCGGAGGCCGCCGCTTTCCTCAAGGGCGTGAAGGACTCCGACCCAGACCCGGACTTTCGCCGTCAGGCCGCCGTCTGGCTTGAGCGCCTGTCCGGCAACGACAATCTCTAAACGACGCGGGCTCCTCTAAGCCCGACGCACAAATTAAACAACTAAGACCGGCTCTCTCGAAGGCCCCGCCCGCACACGTGCGAGACGGGGCCTTTGAGCCCGTTGTCGCAAGCTTCAAGCGCCGGTAGTTTCCGGTAAGCATCTCCGCTCAACAAACGTACTCACAAATAGTCGGCTTTGGAAGCCGACCAATCCCAACACAGACGATACGAACGACGAGGGCCGTTACTTTAAGACGGCCCCGGCGCACTCGTGCGACATCGCGGGTCTCAAGCCGACTGAGGCGCGACCGCCTCGCTTTGCCGCCGCCTGTGTCTCTTCAACGCAAAGGAAGGCTGAACATGTTTCTGATTGAGGAAGAAATAATACAGGCGCAGGTGACCCAAGCGCCGGTTCTCAAGGGCTACGATTACATCGAGTTCTACGTGGGCAACGCGCGGCAGGCCGCACACTTCTACCGCACCGCGTTCGGCTTCAAGCAAATCGCCTACAGCGGGCTTGAGACGGGAGCGCGCAGCCGCGTCTCCTATACGCTCGCGCAGGGCGACATCCGTCTGGTGCTGACTTCGACGCTCGACCCGCAGGACGAGGTCGCAGAGCACGTGCGCCGCCACGGCGACGGCGTCAGGGACATCGCCTTCACCGTCGATAACGCCGAGCAGGCTTTCCATCAAGCGCTGAAGCGCGGCGCGCGCCCCGTCACGGAGCCCTTCGTGACTGAGGACGACGGCGGCAAGGTGGTTCGCGCCACCATCGCCACCTTCGGCGACACCGTCCACACCTTCGTCGAGCGCGAAGAGTACGCGGGCCGATTCATGCCGGGCTTCGCCGCCTCGACAGCGCCGCCGCCCACCTTCTCGACTCATCTTTCGGCGGTTGACCACATCGCCGTCAGCATCCCTGCCGGACAGCTCGACCGCTGGGTCAGCTTCTACGAGGAGACGCTCGACTTCCACGAGTCGCACCGAGAGGACGTGACGACCGAGTACAGCGCCATGAACTCGAAGGTCATGCAGGATCGCACGGGGAGCGTCAAGTTCCCTCTGGTCGAGCCCGCGAAGGGACGGCGCAAGTCGCAGGTCGAAGAGTATCTGGACTACTACGGCGGCCCCGGCGCGCAGCACGTCGCGCTGCTCTCGGAAGACATCGTGGAGACCGTCAAGAGCCTGCGCGCGGGCGGCAACGAGTTCTTGGACGTTCCCGGCTCCTACTACGAGATGCTCGAAGACCGCGTCGGCAAAATCGAGGAGGATGTCGAGGAGCTGAAGTCTGAGCACATCCTCGTAGACCGTGACGAGTGGGGCTACCTGATGCAGATATTCACCCGCCCCGTGCAGAGCCGCCCGACCGTCTTCATGGAAGCCATCGAGCGGCGCGGCGCGCGCGGCTTCGGCAGCGGCAACATCAAGGCGCTCTTCCAAGCGCTCGAACACGATCAGGCCAAGCGCGGGAACCTTTAAAGCGCACCGGCGCTTACCAAGTGAGCGCCCGAACGGAGAGTAAAGTGATGATGGAAATGTTGTCTGAGGAGAAGAGGGAACTGAAGACCGCCGCGTGGGCCGCGCGGACTGGCTGCTCCGCGATACAGGGGATGCTGGCGGTCGCCAACCGGCCCGACGTAATCTCCTTCGCGCTCGGGCTCCCGGCGGCGGAACTCTTCCCCGTGCAGGAGTTCGCGGGCGCGGCACGTCTGGCGCTCGAAGCCGACCCGTTCGCGCTTCAGTACGGGCTGCCGAACAAGCGTCTGAAGCGACACGTCGTCGGGTTGATGGCGCGAAGGGGCGTGCGCTGCCGTGAGGAGCAAATCCTGCTCACGACCGGGGCGCAGCAGGGCGTCAACCTGCTGGTGCGGCTCCTGCTCGACCACGGCGGCAGCGTGCTCTGCGAAGACCACGTCTACAGCGGCTTCACGCAGACCGTCGAGCCTTACGAGCCCACAATCATCACAGTGCCGACCGACGCCTCGACGGGGATAGACCTCGACGCCGTCGAGCGCGCTCTGGCGACCTCGCGGCCCGCGCTCATCTACGTCATCACGGACGGGCACAACCCGCTCTGCGTCAGCCTCAGCGCGGGCAAGCGCCGCAGGCTCGTCGCACTGGCGCGCGAATACGGCGTGCCCATCATCGAAGACGACCCGTATGGCTTCATCTGCTACGATGAAGAAGGGGAAGAAGAGCGCCCCGCGCCGCTTCGTGCGCTCGACGACGAGTGGGTCTTCTACGCCGGGACGTTCTCGAAGATTCTGGCCCCCGCCGTGCGCGTCGGCTGGGTCATCGCGCCCGAAAGCCTTATGCCGCAGCTCTCGGTCATAAAGGAATCGAGCGACATCAACACTTCCACCTTCAGCCAGCACGCCGTCGCGGCCTACCTCGACGCGGGCGGGCTCGAAGCTCACGCGTCGAAGCTGCGCAGCGAGTACCGCGCGCGACGCGACGCGATGCTCGACGCCCTCGGCGAGCACTTCCCACACGGGTCTAGCTGGCGCAAGCCCGCGCATGGTTTCTTCGTCTGGGTCGAGCTGCCGGAGGCCGTGGACATGACTGCGCTCTTGAAGTCTGCGGTCGAGACGGAAGGCGTGGCCTTCATCCCCGGCGAGGCGTTCGCCGTCCGCCCGACCGACGAGCCTTCGCGCGGCATGCGCCTGAACTTTTCCAACAACAGCCCTGAGCGTATAGCCCAAGGCATCGCGCGTTTGGGGAGGGCCGTCCGACGCGCTCTCGGCGATGGCGTCGGCAACCTTGCGTTGTCCGCGACGGGCGAGGGCGTGAGATGAAAGAAGGATTCTATCCGGTCGAGAGGTTGAACGAGTTCGCCTCCCGCGTCTTCGAGAGCTGCGGCGTGCCCGCGGAGGATGCGCGCCGCGCGGCGGACGTGTTGACGACCGCCGACCTTTGGGGCATCGACTCGCACGGCGTCGCGCGACTGCCCGCATACTTCGAGATGCTTGTGCGCGGGCTCATCAACCCGCGTCCGTCTCTGCGCGTCGTGCGCGAGTCGGCGGCCACTGCGCTCCTTGACGGCGACAACGGGCTCGGCCTCGTCGTCGGGCCGAAGGCCAACGACCTCTCGATGGAGAAGGCCGACCGTGCGGGCACAGGCTGGGTCTCGGTCTGCCACACGAACCACTTCGGCATCGCCGGGTACTACCCGTTTCAGGCGCTGGCGCGCGAACAGATAGGCTGGGCGATGACGAACACGCCGCCGCTCGTCAGCCCTCTGGGAGGGGCCGAGCGGATGTTGGGCACGAACCCGCTCGCCATCGCGTTCCCCGGACTCGAAGGGCCGCCCATCGTCATCGACATGTCAACGAGCGTCGTCTCGCTCGGCGTCGTGGAGCAGGCGTCGCGCAAGGGGAGGGAGTTGCCCGAAGGTCTTCTCGTAGACCGCGAAGGCCGCGCGACCGTGAGCCCCGGAGCCTTCCACGAAGGCGGCGCACTGCTGCCGCTCGGCGGCGACCGAGAGCACGGAGGCCATAAGGGCTACTGCCTCGCGGCCATGATAGACCTGCTCTGCGGCGTGCTGAGCGGGGCCAACTGGGGGCCATTCATCCCGCCCTTCCCGCACTACCTGAAGCAGCCGGAGCGCAGCGTCGGCAAAGGTTTGGGCCATCTGTTCGGCGCGTTCCGCATCGACTGCTTCTGCGACCCCGAAGAGTTAAAATCACGCGTCGATGAATGGCGGCGCGTGTTCGGCTCGACCCGCCCGGCGAAGGGCTCGGAAGGAGTCTTGATACCCGGCGACCCTGAGCGCGCAGCCGAGGCCGAGCGCCGCGCAGGTGGAGTGCCGCTGCTGCCTTCCGTCGCCGCGGGCTTGCGCGAACTGTCTGCGCGCTCCGGCGTGCCTCTCGACTGAAAGCGCGCCGCGCCCTCTTGAAATCTTTTGCCGGAGCCTTTGTCCGCGCTGCTTGTTTTGACGAGTAGGAGAGTTAGGAGAGTTTGAAAAGTTTTATGTCGAATCTAAACACGCAGAACCCTTGGATAGTCACGCAGAAACCGAACGCGCGGGCCGCGCTGCGCCTCTTCTGCTTCCCGTACGCCGGCGGCAGCGCGGTGATTTATCGCGACTGGGCCGAGCTGCTCCCGCCCTTCGTCGAAGTGTGTGCCGTGCAACTGCCCGGACGCGGGGCTCGCATGCGCGAAGCGGCCATCTCCGACCTCTCGCAACTGGTCGAGTCCGCCGATGCCGCGCTGCGCCCGCACTTCGACAAGCCCTTCGCCTTCTTCGGTCACAGCATGGGCGCGGTCATCGGCTTCGAGCTGGCGCGACGCCTCCTTCGAGAAGGCGGGCCGCTGCCGCGTCATCTCTCCGTGTCTGGCCGCAGCGCGCCGCAGTTTATCGACACCGGCAAGAAGCTCTACGCGCTGCCCGACGACGAGCTGATAGAAGAGCTTCGCGGGCTCAACGGCACTCCGCCCGAGCTGCTCGCGCACCCGGAGCTGATGGAGCTGATGCTGCCGCTTTTGCGCGCCGACTTCGCGGTCTGCCAGAAGTACACGCACTCGCCCGAGCCGAAGCTGCCCGTCCCAATTACGGCCTTCGGCGGCTTGCAGGACACGAACGTCCCGCGCGAAGAGCTTGAAGGCTGGCGCGAGCAGACCACCGCCGCCTTCAAGGCGCGACTGCTTCCCGGCGACCACTTCTTCGTCAACACCATGCGCCCGACGCTGCTGCGCGCGCTCACGCAGGAGCTGCACGCGCTCGCCACGGCAGTCGCGGCATGAATTTTCCCCAAATGACCCTCACAACATTAATCAAAGAGTTTCCAGCAATAGGAGCAAGCATGAGACAGCATGACGTTTACCTCAAGCCAAACGTTCTAGTCGAACCCTTATTCAACCAATGGTACGCGTGGACGAACCTCATCGCGCCCGCGACCTCAGCCATGTGCATCGCCAACCAGCACATGAAGATTATGCAGTCGTTCGTGGCCTCGCCGCAGGCCCACGTCTCGGCGCTGAAGAACCCTTCGATGATTGGCGGCCCCTTCATCAACTACGGCGCGGAGCGAGTCGCCGACGTGCGGCAGCTTTTGGAGAAGACGACGGCGGACAACGCCCTCGCCATCGAGTTCGCCGAGGCCGTCAAGGCGCTCGACAAGCTCCTCGACGAAGAGGCGACCGGCTTTTCGCTTGAGTCCGTCTACCGCAAGATGCCGGACATCCTCAAGGGCTACGTCGAGCTGGTCTACGACCTCAACCACCGCCCCTCGATGCGCTTCATCGAAGGGCTGCTCTACAGGAGCCCTCTGCACAACACCGCCGCGCAGAGCGTCGCGCTGTCGCTCGCAGACCGCGACGAGCGCTCCTTCGTCTTCAGCACCCCGAGGCTTGAGCGCGAAGGGTGGCTGAACCTCCCCGTCCCTTTCAGCTCCGAGGCGCTCGACGAGCTGTTCGCCGCCAAGCACACGGCCAGACCGTTCGACGCGCTCTGCGAAGCGCTCGGCGTCGCCGCCGGCGACCGGGAGCTTTTCTCCACCTTCTTCACGGAGCAGCCGCCCGCGCCTCGCCGCGCAGACTTCAATGGCGAAGGCGTGCGCGTCCGCTACTTCGGCCACGCCTGCGTGCTGGTCGAGACGAAGGATACGAGCGTCCTCGTCGATCCGCTCATCAGCTACGACTTCCCCTCGGACGTGCCGCGCTACACCTTCGCAGACCTGCCCGAGCAGATAGACTACGTCGTCATCACGCACAACCATCAAGACCACTGCATGTTCGAGACGCTGCTGCAACTGCGCCACAAAATCAAGCAGGTCATCGTCCCGAAGAACAACGGCGGCGGGCTCGCCGACCCGTCGATGAAACTCGTGCTCCGCCACATCGGTTTCGCCAACGTGACGGAGATAGACGAGATGGAGTCAATCGCGATTCCGGGCGGCGAGATAACGGGCCTGCCTTTCTTCGGCGAGCACGCCGACTTAAACATCAGGACGAAGCTGGCCTACGCCATCCGGCTGCTCGATAAGACGGTCGTCTGCGCCGCCGACTCCGAGAACATCGAGCCCAGACTCTACGAGCTGATGCACGAAGCGTTGGGCGACGCCGACATGCTCTTCGTCGGCATGGAGTGCGACGGAGCGCCGCTCAGTTGGCTCTACGGGCCGCTGCTGACCAAGCCGGTCGCGCGCAAGGTTGACCAGTCGAGGAGGTCGAACGGCTCGGACTACGAGAAGGCCATCGACATCGTCAACCGTCTCAACCCGGAGAAGGTCTACGTCTACGCGATGGGGCAGGAGCCTTGGCTGACCTACCTGACTTCAATCGTCTATACGGATGCATCGCGTCCCATCGCCGAATCGAACCGGCTGGTGGCCGAGTGCCGCCGCCGTGGGCTCACCGCCGAGCGGCTTTTCGGCTGCAAAGAGATGATGCTCCGCGACGAGGAAGCATCTTACGCGGCGGCGGCTTAGAGGTAGGGAGTAAAAAGCGCGCATGTTCTGGCATCCCCCGCCGCACCCGGTCAGCATGGTCGAAGGAGAGGTGCACGTCTGGCGCGCGGGGCTGGCGCGGCCAGCGCGGGAGGTTGCCGGGCATCTCGCCGTGCTCTCGCCCGAAGAGCGTCGCCGCGCCGAAAGCTTCTATTTCGAGCGCGACCGCACTCACTTCATCGTCGCGCGCGGGGTGCTCAGGCGCATCCTCGGCCTCTACCAAAACTGCCGCCCCGAAGAGGTCGGCTTCGAGTACGGGCCGCAGGGAAAGCCCTCCCTGCGGCCCGGCACTCAAGGCGCTCCGGCGCTCCGATTCAACGTCTCACATTCGCGCGAGCTGGCCGTATACGCTTGCGCCATCGACCGCGACCTCGGCATCGACGTGGAGTACATGCGCGAGGACTTCGCGAGCGAAGAGATTGCCCGCCGCTTCTTCTCGGCGCGCGAAGTGACGGCGCTTCGCTCGCTCCCGCACACGGAACGCACGCACGCTTTCTTCAACTGCTGGACGCGCAAGGAAGCGTACATCAAAGCCACCGGCAAGGGACTCTCACAACCGCTCGACAGCTTCGCCGTATCGCTCGCGCCGGGGACGCCGCCCGCCCTGTACTGGGTCGAGGGCGACACGTCCGAGGCGGGGCGCTGGTCGTTTCGCGACCTCAAAGCCGATGAAGGCTACGCTGCGGTCGTCGCCGCAGAGGGCACGGGCTGGGAACTCAAATGCTGGCAGTGGCCCGAGTAAAGTTATAAAGAGGAAACAGAAAAGATGCTGATGCAAATCGAATCGCCGTGCGAGAGCGAGGCCGCCGCGACTGCCGCCGCCGGGCTCTTCCAACAGACGCCGCGTGGCCGCGCCGTCGTCCACCTTGAGCCCGACCATCCGGGCTTTCGCGACCGAGAGTACCGCGCCCGGCGCAACCTCATCGCGCAACTCGCGCACGATTACGAGCCGGGCTCGCCCATCCCCGACGCGCCTTACACGCCGGAGGAGCACGGCGGCTGGCGCGAAATCTGGGAGCTGCTTGAGCCCGCGCACAGGCGACACGCCTGCGCCGAATATCTCGACTGCGCTGCGCGGCTCGACCTGCCGCACGAGCGCATCCCGCAGCTCGAAGAAGTAAGCCGGAGGGTCGAGGCCGTGAGCGGCTTTCGGCTCGAACCCGTCGCGGGACTGGTCGAGCCGCGCGTCTTTCTTGAGTCTCTGGCAAGCGGCGTCTTCCTCTCGACCCAGTACATACGCCACCACTCCGCGCCGCTCTACACGCCCGAGCCCGACATCGTCCACGAAGTCGTCGGCCACGCCGTCTCCCTCGCCAGCCGACCTCTGGCCGAGCTGAATCGCCTCGTCGGCGAGGCGGTCAGGCGCACCCGCACGGACGAAGCGCTTGAGCGCCTGTCGAGAATTTACTGGTACACCATCGAGTTCGGCGTGCTCCGCGAAGAAGGGCAGTTGAAAGCCTACGGGACGGGGCTGCTGTCGTCGGCGGGTGAGCAGGAGGCCATGCACGACGCAGAACTGCGCCCCTTCGATCTGGAAGAGGCGTCGCTCTTAGATTACGACCCGACCACGTACCAGCCCGTACTATTCTGCGCGGACTCTTTCGACGAGATGTACCAGACGCTCAGAGATTATCTACTGCGTTGGCGCTGAGCACGCCGACTCTATCCTGACGACCGTTAACCAACCGTCCGTGCGCGCGCGCCGCTAGTTTTAGCGAGCGCCCGCCGCCTTAGAAACAACACTACGGCACAAAAATTTGAGCGGGCCGCGCGAATTGAAACGCGCGGCCCGCTCATTTTTTTTCGGGCACGGCAAAACGAGAGCGCGGCTTCGGCCCGCCGCACGTTACATTTCAAAGGTAAACGGCGCGCGTCATAAATACTGATTGTAATCCTGATGGAATCAGAGTAAGTTGCCAGTGTACTTCGCAGCGGCGGTGCTTTTCATCTTTCTTCACCAATCGCGAATTAGTCTCACACAATATCTGACTTCGATGCCCTTGCGCCGAAAACGCACGTCTAATGCCCGGCCTTGCGGAGCTTCTCCTTTGAGCCGCTCGACATGCCTGCGGCCCCGCGTGCTCTCCAAACTTTTCCTCTCACTGTTGTTGTTGACGGCCAGCGCTTCGGCTCAATCGACAGTGTCCGTCACCGGCATCGTCACCGACCAGAACGGCGACGTGGTTAAGGGCGCGAGTGTGGACGCTCTGAGCCTTTCGAGCGGGCAGAGTGTTTCGACGCGGACTGATTCGTCGGGCAGGTATGAGGTGCGCGGATTATCGGCGGGCGTCTATCGAATAGCGGTCGGCGGCGAAGGCTTCGCGACCGCCGCGCGAAATGTTGAGGTGCAAGGCTCCGGCCCGCTCAACAGCGACTTCATGCTCGTCCCCGGATTAATCCAGCACACCGTCACCGTCACGGCGGGCAAGGGGAGCGTGCGCCTGAGCGTGGATACTCCGCAGACCGTCACTGTCACCGACGCGTCGGACATCGAGATGCGCCGCCCCGCCTCGACCATGCAGGCCATCGAAAAGACGCCCAACCTGACGACCATTGGTGCAAGCCCTTCGGCCACGCGCCCTCGACTGCGCGGCCTTGCGTCGAATCGTCTGCTGGTCGTCGTGGACGGCGAACGGCTCAACAACATGCGCAGCGACCCTCTGTCGGGCGTCTCTCTGAGCGTGATAGACGTGACGCAGTTGGACTCAGCCGAGGTGTTGAGCGGCGCTGAATCGAGCCTCTACGGCTCGGACGCTCTGGCGGGCACTATCAATCTGGTCACTAAGAGCCCTCTGCGCCTCGAAGGGGGCAGGCATCTGGGCCTGCGCTTCGACGGCGACGCGCACGGCAACGGCGCTTTCCGTCGCGGCTCGACCACGCTCAACCTGAGCAGCCGCCGGGCGGCCCTGCGCCTGAGCGGTTCGATGTTTCGCTCGGGCAGTTATCACGCGGGCGACGAGGCCATCCCGCTCGGGGAAGTCGTACGCGTGGGCCGCTTCGCGAATGAGCTGGCGAACGCAGTCGATACCAACGTCGCGCGCACCTACGCGGTCTGGGGCTTGCCAGCCGGGGCCGAAGTCCCGAACGGGCAGGGCCACGGCTTCAATACTCAGGCCGACCTTTGGTTCTTCCCCACGCCCAAGCACAGCATTCGCTACCGCCAGCTCAACAGCCAGCACAAGGACATCGGCTTCGCCTTCATCACGCCGCCCTTCGACGTGCGAAACCAGTTCAACGGCTTCCGGCGTCTGGATAAATACGGCTTGCGCTACGAAGGGTTCGAGCTGAAGAGCTGGCTGCCGCGCGCCAGCGTCGGCTTCTACCGGCAGAAATATTCCATCCCCGACGACACCATCACCTCTGCCATCGACATCGGCAGCAGTTGGGACATAGCCCCCAATCAGAACCCCGAGCTGCCGGGGCTGCCTGTCCTGACCGGCAACGCGTCCGTCTTCAGCCCGGCAAGTTTTACGGACGGCAAAAACTCCGTGACGACTTACGGCGCGGAGGCGCAAGCGACGTTCGCGCTGCACAGGCGTGCGACCCTGACGACCGGCGTCGGTTACCTTCGAGACTCTTCAAGAGACCAGTTTTCGCGCTTCGAGTTTACGCCGGGGACTTTGGAGCCGCGCAACTTTATCGGCGGCAGGGCGACGACGCCTGATTCCGTCTACCGCAATCTGAGCTGGTTCAATCTCTTGGAATACGAGCCGCGCGGGTGGCTGCGTTTAATCGGCGGCTGGCGCGTCGATAACTGGCGGACGGTGGCGAAGGTCACTCGGGGCTTTCCTCTCGGCACTGAGTCGGCGATTCTGGACGCGTCTTTCCAGAGCCTCGAAGCCAGTCCGGGCTCGATTAATATCGTCGGGGCGAGAGGCATCATTCCACTCGTCGGAGGCGCGGGCGGCATCGAGACCAAACAGACGAGCGTGACGGGCAATCTCGGCGTCGTGACGCGACTTCCGGGCAACCTCAATCCGTATTTTCGTTGGAGCACGAGCTACCGCGAGCCCGGCGTGACGGAGCGTTACATCCTGCGCGACTTCGGCGACCCGACCTTCAGCGTGCTGCTGATTCCGAACACGGCTTTGAAGCCTGAGCGGGGCAGCAATTACGAGTTCGGCGTCAAAATCGAGCGTCGCCGCTGGTCGGCCTCGGTCGGATATTTTCGCAATCACCTAAAGGATTTTATACGCAACGAGTTTTCCGACGCGCTCTTCGTGCCCGCCGACCCGGCGCAGGGCTTGGAGCCGCTTTCGCCCGAGTTCCCGTTCCACGGCGTGCTCTACGTGCAGCGCGACAACACTGCGCGCGCGCTCATACAGGGGCTCGAAGCCGTCTCCGAGCTTGCCTTGCCTCTGGGCCGCGCGGGCAGCATCACTCCCTTCGTCGCGTTGGGATGGCTCAAAGGCTCCGACCTGACGCCGGATGCTGGCGCGCTCAGGCTCATAGAGAGTTTCTACAACCGCGCGGATACGCCCGTGCGCCTGCGAGGCTCTGCGAGCGACGTTCCTTTGTCGAGCATCTCTCCGTTTGGCGCTACCTTCGGCGCGCGTTACAGCGACCGTCGGGGCGTCTGGGCGGCGCAGTACGAAGTTCGTCATCAGGGGCGCGTCGAGCGCGCCGACCCGCTCGACATCACGGCGGCCATCTCGACACAGTACGGCAGCTTTGCGGGCCTGAGCCCGTACACGAAGCAATCCCTGCGCGCCGTCTATAACTACCGGCGGGAGACGTACAGAGTTGCGCTCACCTTCGGCGTGGATAACCTTACAGACCGGCTTTACTTCGAGCCTTTTCAGACCGCGCCCGCTCCGGGCCGCTCGTTCGTCTTCGGAACCACGATAGATTTATTCGAGCTGCTACGCAGATGACGCGCGCCGCCGAGGTGACGTGAGATGCAGCGCTACTTCCTGATTACCGTCGGAATGCTCGCCTTCTTTCTCGGCCTCTTTTTTCTAGTCGAGGCTCTCGGCGTGCCGCTGCTGGTTGACCCTACTCCTTGGCTCCAACGCGGAGGCCTGCCAGCGGCCATGCTCGGCGTGGGGCTGCTCGTCGCCGACGTGCTGCTTCCGGTTCCGTCGAGCCTCTTGATGGTGGCCCACGGGGCGCTCTTCGGCGTCGCGGTCGGGACGCTGCTCTCGCTCGCGGGGAGCACAGGCGCGGCCATGCTCGGGTTCTGGATAGGCAGGCGCGGCGGAAGATTGCTTGAGCGATGCGTGACGCCGCAGGAGCGCGAGCGCGCAGACCAGATGCTCGAACGCTGGGGGACGCTGGCGATTATCGTGACGCGTCCGGTTCCTCTGCTGGCGGAGACGGTGGCAATCATGGCGGGCGCGTCGCCGCTCGGGTGGGGACGCACGGCGCTCGCCGCTCTGGCCGGTTCGCTGCCTCCTGCGCTGCTCTATGCGCTGGCGGGGGCGTCGCTCGTCAAGTTCGAGAGCGCGGCGCTGGTCTTCGTCTTCGTCCTCCTCGCCGCAGGATTTTTCTGGATGGTCGGTCGCCGCGTTCAGCCTTACCTCTTCAACCGGAGGGCACGGCCCTAGCGGTCGATGACGGGCGACTTTTCGTGCGGTAAGCCCGGACACAAATTTGCCGCCCGACCAAGCGAACACTTTTCGAGGTGACTCCATTGACGATAGAACTCAACACCCGCGAAGATTTAATCGACACGCTGCACCTCGCGGCTGAGCTTGAGCACAATTTGATGTGCCAGTATCTGTTCGCCGCATACACCTTGAAGCGCTCGACCGGCGAGGGGCTCGACGAGGTGCAGTTGGAGAAGACGCGCGGCTGGGGCGCGCTCATGACGCTCGTCGCGCGCCAAGAGATGGAGCACATGGGGTTGGTGCTCAACCTCCTCTCGGCCATCGGCGGCACGCCTTACTTCCAGCGCCCCAACTTCCCGCAGCGCAAGGAGCGTTACGGAAAGCTCGGCATCAAGTCCGAGCTTACGCGCTTCGACAAAGAGACCATCCGGCGCTTTCAGGACTTTGAAGCGCCGCATCCCCTGCCCGGCCCGGACTTCTGCGCGGCGAGCGGCGGCATCCCGCGAGAGGAGATTCGCGCGCAGTTGCTTGCACCGCAGGTCTTCACGCATGCGGCCCCCGCAGAGGCTCTGGCCGGCGCGGGGACGGACGCAGGCGCGCAGGCTCTCCCGTCCGAAATCCCTTTCACTTCTGTGCAAGACCTCTACCAGAGTCTCGCGGCTGGCTTCGTCACGGTGGCGGAGAAAATCGGCGAGAAGAATCTGTTCAACGGCAACGTGGATGCGGAGATTTGGGGCGGGCCTAACACTCCGTACGGCGCGGGCTCGATGGACGACCTCAGCCAGTACGGGCTCGACCTCATACAGGTCGTCGACCTCCGCACCGCGATTGAGGCGATTGTCGAAATCATCGAGCAGGGCGAAGGCATACTCGCGCCGCCAGACTACATAGAGCACACGCACTACTGCATCTTCACGAACATACTCAAAGGGATGGGCGGCTTCGACGCCGCTCGCCCCGTGGTGCGCAACCCTCTGACGAAGATGTACCCGGACATCACCGCGCCCGACGAGGTCAACCTCATCACGCGCCCCGAGACGCGCGAGATAGCCAACCTCTTCAACCTCACGTACGAGCTGATGCTCTTGATGATGCTCTTTCTCTACGGCAGCAATAAGAAGACCAAGGCCGAGACGGTTGGGCTGATGAACGCGATATTCTTCCCGCTCATGACGATGTTCATACGCCCCTTGAGCGAGGTGCTGACACTGCTCCCCGCCTTCAAGGACAAGAAGGGGAACGCCGGGCCGGGCTTCGAGCTTTCTTCGGACACGCTGGTGCTGCCGCCGCCTTCCGAGACTTGGGACGAGTTTCAGAGGCGCTTCGACATCCTCGCGTGGCAGTTCGACAACCTCTGGATTTACGAGCTGCGGCCAGCGAATGACCCTATCGTCCAGCGCCTGCGCTACATGGCCGAGAACATGCGGCGCTTGAGCGACGACTGGCGCGCGCACTGGAAAAACGTCGGAAGGAGTTGATAAAAATCGATGTGGCTGTATCTCTCGTTTGAAGGTTATTTTCAGATGCGGATGGCGACCGACCCCGACCCGACGGACGAGCCGCGCGGCGTCAGCGGCTACACCTTCGCGCTCGCGGGCGAGCCCGACTTCGACAACCTGCTCCACTTGCAGCCCGACGAACAGGGCGTCTTCGAGCGTCGCTTCGGCGTCGCGGCGAATGCCCCCGGCCCGCGCGTCGGCGTCACCGTTCGGCAGGCGCGTTGGTTCGACGAAGAGAAGCTCGTCTACACGGACGCGCCCGAATACCTCGCCGCACGCGTCTCCTTCGTCCGCGCTGAGCTGGTCGAGCGCAACGGCATCGTCATCCGCAACGACCTCTTCGCCATAGACCCCCTGCGCGTGCAGTTGAGACGAAAGACAGGCGCGCTCCTGCTCGACCGCGAAGACTTTCTAGACACCGGCAATCCCGGCCTCCCCATCGCGCAGGCCACCTCCGAGATGTTGGAGCGCCGCCAGCCGCAGGGCTTGACGAATAACTCCGTGGAGGTCGCGAAGGCCACCGGCCTGCCCGACGCCTCTAACGATTCGTGCATCAATAATCGCCGCATACGGCAAAAGAATCTCGAAGAGCTTCTGCGGCGGACGCGCAGCCCCGTCGAGCGCGCCGCGCTTGAGACGCGCATCAGTCAACTGAACATCCTCCGCCGCTGGTGGGATCTCTCGCAGGGCGGCAAGCCCATCGACCGTCGCGCGCACCAGTTGACGCTGCAAGCTTACGGCTGGGCCGTGGACATCAACGGCACGGTGCACGAGAACAAAATCGGGGCCGACGAGAACGTCAACTGGCCGCTCAGCTTCTGGATGGGCGGCTGGGACGGC
>WUUC01222591.1_pt1 | contig 32778 bp, 18 predicted proteins | sample 6278441 | NCBI WGS metagenome assembly WUUC01 (sample SAMN13675441, study PRJNA597444) | soil metagenome | isolation source: soil | place: USA: Washington | collected 2017-10
TGCCGTTACAGACCTGCACCGTCCCGCGCACCATCCCGCAGGCCGAACCCGCCGAGCCGGTGTATGACGAGAGGTTCAGGACGGAGGATGCGCTCCAATCGGAGATGGACCCGCTGTATGCTGTACCCCAGGCGGAAGACAAATTTTTTCCGACCCTGAGCGTGAACGGGTTCGAGGTGCGCGCCCAGTGGTAGCCGTTCCACGAATGGTTGGCGGAGGCGATGGCGGCATAGGCCACGAAAATAGAGAGCGCCGCAACGACGAGCAGGGTACGGCGGTAAGGAAGTTTGAACATGAGAGGCTCCTTTTCTTTAATCGGAGGGGGTTGCGCCGTCGTTCACACCAGACGGGGGTGGCGCAATTATTAGGAACAAAACTAAGGATAGTCTCCGTGTCTGCTCCGGGGCTGAAAAAGTGTGAGAGAGATTTGTGCGCGGGGAAACCGCGAGCACATCCCCGTTTAAGAGATGATGCCGAGTGGGATAAAGAGAGTGAGGTCGAATGCAAGATCACTTAACAGTTGCGTGAGAACAGAGTACTGGCGAGGAGTTAAAAGTCCCTCTGGGTAAAACTAACGCCGCAGGTCTTGAGGATTCCGTGCTGCGAAAGTATAAATAAAGTTCAAATGTAAGAAGGTAACTTCCAGGAAAGAGCGGCGAAAGAATAACAGGTATGCGTTCCCCTGGCAATAAAATTCTATGCCGGGTAGTGGTCCACTTTAAAATTCTGTGCAGGGTAGTGGACCACTTTGATTTTTACTCTGTGCTCGCCGCTTTCTTCAAATTGATAAACGTGCACGCCGTGTTGCGTGATCGTGTTTACAACTTACGCGGATGAAAGGCTGAGAAAATGTCGGTCGGTAAAAGAGAAGAGGGTAACGTGTGGAAAGGGCTGGGGGCAGGCGTCGTTGCCGGGCTGGCCGCCGCGTGGGCGATGAATCAATTTCAAGCCGCGTGGAGCAGGCGTGCCGCAGGCGAAGAGAGATCGCACGGGGCGCAAAGTTTGCAACAGGGAACTCCGCAACACGGCGTCGGGCGTGAGTTACAATCCGAGGGCAAGGACCACGAGCAAGACGACGCGGCCGGCCGACTGGCGAACGCCATCTCCGTGGCTACTCTCGATAGAGAGCTGAGCGGGCATGAGAAAGAGACCGCCGGCGCGGCGTTTCATTACGCGATGGGCGCTACGTCCGGCGCGCTCTACGGCGCGATAGCAGAGATTCTGCCGCAGGTGAAGGCAGGCGCGGGCTTGCCGTTCGGCGCAATCGTCTGGCTCGTCGCGGATGAAGGCATCGTGCCTGCCGTGGGGTTGTCGAAGTCTGCGGAGGAGTACCCGCTCTCGATACATGCTTATGCGTTCACGTCTCACCTCGTCTTCGGCTTGACGGCTGAGCTAGTGCGCCGCGCTGTTCGTAATGTGCTGTGACTAATGATCGCTTTCTATAAACTTGTCTATTCCGAGTTTGCCCGGAGAGGTTGCGCAAAAAAACTCTTCGCGTTTTCAAACTTCGCTGAAAGGGAACCGTGTGAGAACCTTGTTTAAGAACGACGCCGCGCTGAGTGTTATGCCTCGAACGATGGAGATCAAGCATATTATTCTGATACTGGTGTGCCTCGCGCCGGCGGTCTTCTCGGGCTGCAACCGTGGCGATGCGGGTTCCACGCTCTCTCGCGCAACGCCGGGTCCTTCATCTACGGCGGGCGCGCCGCTGGTGGTAAAAGAAGGCCAATCTCCCACGGGAGAGGACAGCCGTGAGCCTGAACTCACAACGTCAGCCGACGGACGTGCGATTCTGAGTTGGGTCGAGCGTCGCGGAGAGAAGCGGCACATATTGCGTTTCGCTGTGCGCGACGCGGCGGGCTGGTCGGAGGCGCGCACGGTCTCGGAAGGCGATAACTGGTTCGTCAACTGGGCAGACTTCCCCTCCGTCATCGCGCTCCCCGACGGGTCGCTCGCAGCACACTGGCTGGTGAAGAACGGTCAAGGCACGTATGCCTACGACGTGAACATCGCGCGCTCGAAAGACAACGGGCAGACTTGGAGCAAGCCCGTGGTCCCGCACACTGACGGCACGCAGACGGAGCACGGCTTCGTCTCGCTCCTCCCGCTTCAGGACGGGCGACTCGGCGCGGTCTGGGTTGACGGGCGCGCCACCAAGGACGTGAAGCACGGGCACCACGACGGCGCGCCGCTTCCAGCCAACGTGCAACTGCGTTACGCGGCCATTGACGCAGACGGCAAACTCTCGGACGAGACCGTGCTCGACGAGCGCATCTGCGAATGTTGCCAGACCTCCGCCGCGCTCACTTCCGAAGGTCCAATCGCCGTTTATCGCGACCGCTCGGACCAGGAAGTGCGCGACATACATTTCGTGCGCACGCAGGGCGGAAGCTGGCGCGCGCCTCAACCTGTGCACGCCGACAAGTGGGAACTCAACGGGTGTCCAGTTAACGGGCCATCGGTCGCAGCCGAAGGGCGGCGCGTGGCGGTCGCATGGTTTACGGGGGCGGGCGATGAGCAGAGCGTCAAGGTCGCGTTCTCCGGCGACGCGGGCGCGAGTTTCGGCGCGGCGACTCGCGTGGACGACGGTAACGCACTCGGGCGAGTTGACGTCGTGATGTTGCCGGACGGCTCGGCTCTGGTCTGCTGGATGTCTGGCGGCACGGAAGGCGGCGCGAACAAGGTGCGACGCATCGCGCCCGACGGTGCGCTTGGACCCGTGGCGATCATCGCAGAGACAGACGTTGCGCGTTCGAGCGGCTTCCCACGCATGGCGCGTCTCGGTGACACAGTGCATTTCGCCTGGACGCAGTTTGGCAAGCCTTCCCGGATTCGCACGGCGAGCGTTGACATAAGCGCCTTCAAGTGAAACGCATCACGCAATCAAGCGAAACGCATCACACGATGTAACGCAACATCAAGACCCTTTATCCGCGTGGCATTTACTTAAGCTGCCGCGCCCGCGACGCGTTTTCAAGCATCCGACTGTTGCTGCATATAAGTCGTGTGCGGCGTCTTGAAGTTGACTCGTAAATTATCTACGCCAGCCGTGGATGTTGGTTCTTAAGACGCGCATAAACAAAACTCTGTGCGGCTTTGAAACATTGAACAGGTCTGTGTTACTTTCACCCGTCCGCGTTTGACCTCGTGCGCCTGCCTGTCAGCCGCGTAATTTAATCATTTAACTGCCAACTCCCCCCGACAGAATACCCCGTGCCCTAACTTCAAGGAATGAACATGCATGTATCACCTCGCCCGTGCCGCGCATTGACTGTCGCGTTGGCTTTTTGCGCGTTGGCCTTCGCCGCTTCTTCAACCCTTGCTCAATCCGTAATCGCGTCTATTCCGGTTGGAAGGACTCCGGTAAGCGCGGACGTGAACACGACGACCAATAAAATCTATGTCGCGAATTCCGGTGATAACAACATCTCCGTGATAGACGGCGCGACGAACACCGTCACGGCCACAATTAGCGGGGTTAACACCTACACGTTCGATCTGGCAGTTAACAGCGTCACCAACAAAATCTACATGACCGGTATCTACTCCGGTAACGTCATCGTCATAGACGGCGCAACAAACGGCGTGGTCAAGACCATCTTCACGGGCGCTTACCCGTGGCGCATCGCCATCAATCCGGTCACAAATCGAATCTACGTTGCTAACGCCAACACTTCCACCATCTCTGTCATAGACGGCGCATCCGACAGCATCATCACGGACATCCCCTTGCCCAACGGCTCCGCATATGCCCCCGCGGTCAATACCGCGACCAACAAAATATATGTCGTCAACGGAAGCAACTCCGTTAACGTTATAGACGGCGCGACCAACACCATCACCGCCACGATCCCGGTCGGCGCAAGCCCGCAGAAGTTAGCCGTGAACTCCGCGACCAACCGTATTTACGTGGCTAACTACAACTCACTGAACGTGTCGGTGATAAACGGCGCGACCAACACGGTTATCGCCACCATCCCCACGAGCGGCAACCCTTTCGGCGTGGGCATAGATGCGGCGACGAGCAAGGTTCTCGTGGCGAACCAGACGGGCGCAGCCGCCGACCCTGTGGACATCATCAGCGGAGCGTCGAACTCGACGGTGGCATCATTCAATGTCGGCAATCAGCCGTCATCCGTGGCTGTCAACTCGCTGAGCAGGCGAGCCTACATCACTAATCAAGACAGCGGGACCGTCTCCGTTATTTCTCTGCCGAACGACATAGTGATTAGCGAGTTTCGTTTTCACGGCGCGAGCGGCGGCGCGGACGAGTTCGTCGAACTCGCGAACACGAGCGCGGCCGACCTGACTGTGAGTGGCGCAGACGGCTCTGCGGGTTGGGCGCTGGTCGGCGCGGATGGAGTGGTTCGCGCGACCATTCCGAACGGCACCGTCGTCCCGCGACGCGGCCACCTGCTCCTTGCCAACAGCACAGCTTACAGTCTCTCTTCCGCAGGCGGCGCGTCCGGGGCAGCCGACCTTACCTACACGCAAGACATCCCGGACGATTCCGGCGTGGCGCTCTTCCTGACGCAAAATCCCGCGAACTTCAACGCCGGCACGCGCTCCGGCGCGGTCGGTTTCAGCCCCGTCACCAATTCGCTCTATCGTGAAGGCATTGGGATCAGCGGCTTCCCCTCGACCGACGGCGAATACAGCTTCGTGCGCAAGCTCAACAATGGGACGCCGCAGGACACGGGCAATAACGCAGCCGACTTCAGCTTCGTCTCAAACGGCGCAGGCATCTACGGCGGCATGCAATCCGTCCTCGGCGCACCCGGCCCCGAAAACCTCGCCTCGCCCGTCCTGTCCAACGACACGATCAAGGTGTCGCTCATTGACAGTACGCAGGCTTCGACCGCGCCGCCCAACCGCGTGCGCAGCGGGCAAATCCAACCGGGCGTGCCCAACGCTTTCGGCACGCTCAGCATTCAGCGACGCTTCAAGAACGCCACGCCGCTCGCCGTCACGCGCCTGCGCTTCCGCATCGTGGACATCACCACGCTCGGCAGCCCCGCCGCCGCCGGTGGCCCGCAGGCAGACATGCGCGTGCTCAGTTCGACGGGCGTAGTGACGAATTCGCAAGGGCAGGAGGTCGTCACCGTGACGGGGCTGACGTTGGAGACGCCGCCCCCTCAACCGAACGGCGGCGGATTAAACTCTACGCTGACCGTCGCGCTTCCCGGCGGCGCGCTCGCTCCAGGCAACTCCATAGACGTACAGTTCCTCTTAGGCGTGCAGCAAGGGGGAAACTTCCGCTTCCTCGTCAACGTCGAGGCTTTAACCGACCCGTCGAGCGTCTCGGCGGGAAGCGAGCGCAAACTGAAAACGGGCGGCGCGAAAGCCACGAGCGGGAGCAAGCAGAAGTAGTTACGAGCGTTTAAAGATTTCGCAAACGGCGACGCAGGCGAAAGAGTGACCGAGAGTGAATGATTCGGAGACCGCCCGATCCGCAGTTTTTGACATTCACTGCGCGGAAACTGTAAGATTTCGCGCTTGATTCTCCCTGCGCAACGTCAGTTCTGACGCTCAGCGCGCTTCTCCTCTAACCTGCATTCAAGCCTCCCTCTGGCGGCTAATTAAGACTTAACTTGACCCGGAGACTCCGCCGATGAAACGCCCCTTCTTGCTGATTGCCGTGGCGCTCCTGTTATTCGCCGCGCCCGCCGCCGTGGCGGCTAAAGAGACCTGGACGAGCGTGCGCTCGCAGAACTTTCACCTCGTCGGTAACGCCTCGGAGAAGGATGTACGGCAGGTGGCGACGCGCCTCGAACAGTTTCGCCTAGCCTTCTCGCGCATCTTCAAGCGCGCGCGCCTGAACGATTCCGTGCCGACGACGGTCGTGGTCTTCAAGGACGAAGGTTCTTACAAGCCTTTCAACCCGCGCCGCAGCGCAGGCTATTTTCAGCCGGGCGAGGATGTGAACTACATCACCCTGAGCGCGCAGACGCGCAGCGCAGCCGATAATCCTTACGCGGTCATCTTCCACGAGTACGTGCACCTGCTCGTCAAAAACAATGTCTCGCCGAACGCGCCCGCGTGGGTCAACGAAGGTCTAGCGGAGTTTTACAGCACGCTGGAAATAGCGAAGGAAGGGAAGGCAGCGGACATCGGCAAGCCCATCTCCGACCACATCTACTACCTGCGCGAGCAGAAGCTACTGCCGCTGCGCACGCTCTTCGCCGTGGACCATTCGTCGCCGCACTACAACGAGCAGAGCAAGCGCGGCGTCTTCTACGCGCAATCGTGGGCGCTCGTGCATTACCTCTTGCTCGGCAAGGAGGCGCAACGCCAGCCGCAACTCACGCGCTATCTCGAACTCGTCGCGAAAGGCGTCAATCAACAGGAGAGCTTTCAGACCGCTTTCGGCACCGACATTGACGCCATCGAGAAAGAGTTGCGCGACTACATACGCCGCGACAAGTATCCCTACATCAATTTCCCTTTCGAGCAGAAACTCGAATCCGAGGTCGCCGTCCAGAGCACAGTGCTCACGGAGGCGCAGGGTCTAGCCTACCTCGGAGACCTCGCGCTGCACACGCGCCTGCCCGAACAGGCCGAGACGCAATTGCAGAAAGCCATTGCGCTCGATGCCTCCGACCCCATGGCGCAGGCGTCGCTCGGTATGCTGCGCATGCGCCAGAGGCGTTTCCCGGAGGCCAAAGAGCACTTGCGCCGCGCCGTCGCGGCTGACGCGCGCAACCACATGGCACACTACTACTACGCCTACGTACTCTCGCGCGAGGGCATGAGCGAGATGGGTTTCGTACAGTCCTATGCTCCCGCGGCGGCGACGGAGATGCGCGCCGCGCTCAAGAAAGCCATCAGCCTCCAGCCCAACTACGCGGGTTCATATAGCCTGCTCGCCTTCGTCAACATGGTGACGGGCGAGCAGATAGACGAGAGCATCGAACTTCTCAAGCGCGCGATCCAACTCTCGCCCGGCGAAGACCGTTTCCGCATAGACCTCGCGCAACTTTACCTGCGCAAGCAGGACTTCGACTCCGCGCGCAAGATCGTCGAACCGCTCGCGCAGAACTCGCCCGAGCCGCATTTTAAGGCGAGCGCGCAGGCCCTTCTCAAATCCATCATCAGCTACCAGGAGCGGCAGGCGAAGTTCGAGTCCGCGCGCGAGTCCGGCAATGTCGAACGACGAAACGCCACAGACGAACCCCCGCGCCTCTTGAAGCAAGGCGAGACGAATAGCCCCACCGAACCGGAAGGCGTCGCCCTGACGCAGGAAGAGGCCATCGCCCGTGCCATGCGCGAAGCGATGCGCAAACCTTTGGCTGGCGAAACGCGTGCGCGCGGCATTCTCACGCGCATCGAGTGCAATTCGAAGGGCACCATTTTCCACATACGCGCGGGCGACCAGCTACTCAAACTCTCCGGCGGCGACATGAGCGGCATTCACTTCATGGCCTTCACGCAACAAGAGGCAGGCGGCGAAATCAGTTGCGGCCCGCGCAAGCCCGAAAGCCAGGTGGTCGTCACCTACCGTGCACGCGACAAGGGCGGCGAACTCGTCGCCGTCGAGTTCGTGCCCGCCAACTTCACACTTGAGAAGTAACGCGCACACGTCCCGGCTATAACTCCCGCTCCCCCCGTCAACATCCATCTCCAAGCCCGCAACCGCCCAAAACTCAAGCGCAACGAACTAACACAAGTTAGCTCGTTGCGCTTGAGTTTTACCGCACAAACTCCACGTCCGATAACGTCCGCATCTTTGCTTGGGGCACTACACAACTACGGAAGCGCACGGAACCATTACTTCGCTTTCAATACCGAACTTTTAGAGTGAAGCGGCGCAGCGGCAGACGGTCAAGCGAGCAGGCGTGCGACGGTCTCCACGATCTTGCTAATGTCTTGCGGCTTTCTGAGAAACGTATTCGCACCCGCCAGCAGCGCATCCCGAGCATACTCTCTCGCAGAGAGCATGATGATCGGCGTCTCTTTACGGTGTGGCAGTTCACGCGCTCTGCGTGTTAATTCCAGCCCGCTCAAGTTGGGCAGTTCGTTATCCAGGATAATCAGATCATAGCGTGTTTCACTCTTGATTAAGAGTGAAGCTACGAAGCCATCGGCGCACGTCTCCACTCGCCAGCCTTCTAGCTCAAGCGTCTCTTTAACCAACTGGCGTACAGGCTCAAAATCTTCGATTAGAAGGATGTGAGGCATACCAGTTATGGCGGGGCTTGCGCTGTCCTTGAGCCACAAGCCCCGCGTGCCCCTGCTGGTTGACGCCCAACAGGCAGAGGCAAGACGAACTCCGGCGCGGTCTGCTATCATGCGCGCGTTCTATCTTTGAAAATTAGCGACGGTCATGCGTAGCTCACCTCAACCTCAGAAGAGTAAATGAGCATCGCCGTTAGAGATGGAAAGTTCCTACTCACGGCGATCATGTTACGCAAAGAAATTTTATCTGTATTTACAGATAAGGGCAAGCATGGCTTTGTGTGTTCTATCTCTACAGGAGGCAACTCCTGATGGGAAAGAGAGCACGCATGAAGCAAAAACATTTAGCCGAAAAGCTGTTACAGATTCGGAATGCTCTCGGTCTTTCTCAAAGTGATATGTTGAGACGGTTAGGATTTGAGCAGGTTATTGATTACAAAAGAATCTCAGAGTTTGAGCGAGGAAGGAGCGATCCACCACTAGCGATCCTCTTGAAGTATGCGCGCATCGCGGGCGTCTGTGTGGATGTGCTGATAGACGACAAGCTAAACCTACCCGCCAAACTTCCAGCCAAGCCCAAGCATAAATAAAAAGCGACGATGCGTGAAAACATCGCCGCTCTTTATCTCTTTTCGCCGTTGACACCCCACCTCTCCGGGCGTATCGTTCCTACGTTCCCCTTTGTCTCAAGACCCCTCAACCTCAACGGCTTACACTACTCACAACGTAAGGAGAACATTATGCAGAAACACCCACTCGCTCGTAGGCTCTTAATCTTGTTAGTGCTCGTGGCGGCACTCTCATCCACTTCGACGACGCAAAAGGCCAGTGTCTCCTACACCTGCGAAGAAGAGTGCCAAGCGCAATATGAGTACTGCGCATACTACTGCACCAGCGGTTGTTCGCCGGGTCAAAGGCAGCGGTGCTTCGAGACATACACCGCCTGCGTGGATTCATGCCCCCTAAAATAGTAGAAAGGCGCGGGGTGTAAGACGGCTAACGCTCCGCGCCCACCCTTCCTTCGAAGACCCGCCCAAAACCGTCTCACTTGCCCGATAAGTGCTTGAACTTTAGGGGGCTTTTAGTGAGAGCCTTCATATCAGAAACTTCATTATCGGACGTAGGCGTGGTGCGTCAACTTTTGTCTGTGCCGAATGATTCCCCGTGTGAGGGGTTGCGAGAGGTGCGGGTGTGTCTTAGGGCGAGGTGTGGCTGACGAGGTGTAATTGATCACTTCGCGTGTTTGAAGACTTTGCCGTTCTTCATGACGAATGAGACGCGCTTGAGCGTGTGTATGTTGTCGAGGGGGTTGTCGGGTGTGGCAATGATGTCCGCGGCCTGTCCTTCTTTGATCGCGCCGCGTGTGCGTTCCACGCCGAGGAGGCGAGCCGCGTTTGTCGTCATGATCTTCAGAGTGTCTCTGGCAGGGATGCCTGCTTCGACGAAAGTGTCTATGTAAGAGATGGCGAGGGTGCCGCGTGTTTCACCTTCGACTTTGAAGAACGCGTCCGTGCCGTAGGCCATGGTGACGCCGATCTTGTAAGCGCGTTTCAGGCGGTCGAGAAAAACTGTGTGGAACTGTTTCGCCGTCTGCGGATTGAGGCCCAGTGCGAGCGAGGCGGGTTCCGTGAAGTCCGTGCCGACCAGTACGACGTTGTTTCGCTTCGCCATTTGTAAGGCTTCGTCAGACATGTTGAAGCCGTGTTCGATGGAAGCGACTCCGCCCTCCGCTGCGTTGCGCGCGCCCTGCTCGGTCATGCAATGCGCCGCAACTTTTACGCCCGCGAGCCGCGCCTCTTCCACGATGTACTTGATGTCTTCAACCGAATAGATGTAGGGCTGATCGTCAACGACGATCTTGATCACGCGTGCGCCGAAGTGTACGTTTTCGCGTATGGCCTTGCGCATCTCGTCTCTGGTGTCTGCGTAGAAATATTCCGGCTCTCCGAGGCCGCGACGCTCAGGCTGCAAGTGATACTGCCCGCCGTAGGGCGCGATGATGCGTCCGGCGTTGATCATGGTCGGGCCGGGAACGACGCCCTCTTCGATTGAGACGCGCAAGGCAGTGTCCGCGTAGTTTCCTGCGTTGCCCACATCGCGTACGGTGGTGAAACCGGATTCGAGCATGTCGCGCGCGTTGGCGACGCCCTGAATCGCGCGGTAGCTGCTCGTCTCCGTCATGTCTATGAAGAAGAGTTGGCGTTGATGCGGGAGGCTCGTCTGGCACAGGTGCGAGTGCGCGTCGAAGAGGCCAGGCAGCACGGTCGAGCGCGACAGGTCCAACACGGTCGCCCCGGCGGGGATGGACGTGTTCGCGCCGACAGACTTGATCCTTCCCTTCTCTACGAGGATGACTTGATTGATCGAGGTCGTGCCGGTTTCCGGGTCAACGAGTTTACCGGCCTTGATGGCGATGACCTGCGCGGAGACCGCGACGGAAAAGATGATGGGAAGCGCGAGCAGGACGAAAACGCGGCGCGAGTTGCTGAATCTCATTTGTCTCCTTAAACGGCGAATGGCAAAGGGAATTTATGAAGCTGAACGGAACCGGATAATTACTGAATAGTTGAAGCAAAACCGAACTTAAAAGTTATAGACGCGCGCTCACACGTTATAGACGCGCGGCGTGTGAAAATTGTTGACGAAGGGTTCACTTGAGTTTGAAGATGACGAACGTGAGATCGTCGTGTTGCGGCACGCCCGCGCTCCATTGCTGCACGTGGCGCACGACTTTGTTGCGCATCTCCTCCGCCGAAAGATGCGGCGCGGAGACGAGCAGTTCGCGCAGACGCTCTTCCCCAAACTCTTCGCCAACGGGACTGAGCGACTCGGTCACGCCGTCCGTGTAAGCGACGAGCAGGTCGCCGCTGTGCAGTTGGATCATCTCTTCCTCGTAGAAGAAACTCTCGAACAGTCCGATGACGGGGCCGCCCGTGGTGAGTTTAACGCACGCGCCTGCAAGCGGCTCATGCGCGATTATCGCTTCCGTCAACGTGTCGTTCAGCCCGGCGGCGTTCAAGCCCGTCATGGCGGCGGGATAAGGAAGTTCGCCGCGCGCTGCTTCGAGTTGCGGGAGCGCGTGCGCGGCTTCGTCGCCGCTTTCATTCGGGCGATTCGCGCGGATGAGGAAGGGCGGGTTGTGCCCGGCGTTGACGTAAGTTAACTGTCGCGTGCGTTCGTCAAACTGCGCGTAGAAGAAGGTGACGTAGCTGGCCTCTCCGGTCGAACGACAGAGCAATTGGTTCATGGCCGAAACCAGATTCGCAATCGAGCCTTCGGTCTGCACGCTCGCGCAATTCGACATCGCCTGGCTGCGCAGAGAGGCTTGCACGATTGACATCAACAGCGCGGCTGAAATTCCCTTCCCGGCCACGTCCGCGACGGCCACGCCGATCTGCTCCAGATCGAACGTGAGGAAATCGTAATAGTCGCCGCCGACGCCGCGCGCGGGGCGACAGAAGCCTGAGAGTTCGAGCGTCGCGGACGCGGGCGCGTGCGTGGGGAAGAGGCGGCGCTGGACCTCTGCGGCGAGTTCGAGTTCGCGTCGCATGCGCTCTTCTTCGACAAGGCGCGCGACGAGTTTTGAGTTTTCGATGACGAGCGCCAACTGGCTCGCGACCGACGTAAGCATCTGCTGGTCTTTAGTGGAAAACGCGCGCCCGAACGCACGCGCGCCGAGCGAGAGGATGCCGACGAGTTGGTCCTTCATCTTGATTTGCAGCAACAGGCGCGCGTTGATGCGTCGCAGCGTCAGGCTCTCGCGTTCGCGCTCGCGCGCTTCCGGCGCGGCAACTCCCGCCGAACTGAGCGCGAGTTGCCACGTCTCCAAGTCCTTCGGCTCGATGCTGAGAGGGATCGCCAAATTGCGCAGGCGATTCACGATGAAGGCGTTCTTACGCAAAAACAGTTGCGCTTCGGAAGCGTCCGCCGCGCCGTCGAAACTACCCTGCGCAAGATCGCTATCGAGTTGGAGGGAAGACATGCGGCAGATGAAATCTCCGGTCGAGTCGTCGCGTACGAAGATGGAGACGCTTTCGGTATGGAGCGCGTCGCCGATCATTTTGACGATCAGTTTGTAGAGTTCGTCTATGCTGGTGGCGGCGCGTGCGGCGTGGCCGAGGTCCAGCAGTATGCGTTGTTCGTCGTAGGAGGGCGGCGCGTGGCGCAGCGCGAGGCGCGGCAGTGCGTAACGTTGAAGATAGAGGTGGAGCAGCGCGAAGACCGCGAGCGCAAGCGCAAGTACGAGCGCGTCAGCGTGCGCGCCGGACCGTTCGAGATAGCGCGCGCGTTCGCCCGTTAGAAGAAAGAGCAGCGCACCGCACAAGAGCAAAATTTCCAGTACGGGCAGCATGTGCGCCGCCGGCAGGCGACGACCGAGACGCCTCAGCCGTCGCCCCTGTCCTCTGAGTTGCGGGAGGGCGATGCGCGGGAAGACTCTCATTCAAATGGCTCATTCATACCTGAGCGCAACCATCGGATCAACTTTCATCGCGCGCCGCGCCGGAACGTAGCATGCAAAGAGCGCGACGAAGACGAGAAGCGCGGAGACGACGACGTAAGTTAGCGGGTCTGTCGCCGTCACCCCGTAGAGCAGGCTCGACATCAAACGTGTCAGCATAAACGCTCCGAGCAATCCGAGGCCGATGCCGACCAGAGTTAGAATCATTCCCTGTCCGAGCACGAGTTTCAAGACATCGCGCGGCTGCGCGCCGAGCGCCATGCGTATGCCGATCTCGCGCGTGTGCTGCGTCACGAGATAAGACATCACGCTGTAGATGCCGATGACGGCGAGAAGCAGAGCGAGCGCGGCGAAGATGCCTAGAAGTTGCATGTTGAGTCGTTGATAGGAGACAGCCCTGCCGAGCACTGCTTCCATCGTCTGCACGCCGTAGACGGGCTGCGCAGGGTCTACTGCGAGCACTTCCTTGCGTATCGCTGCGGTGAGCGACGCGGGATCGTGCGACGTGCGAACTACGAGACTCATATTCTGATTCATGCCCGGCCAGAACGCCTGCGTGTAGGGCGAGAAAAGTTCCGGCCTCACCTCCGCCGTCAAGCCCGACTGTTTGACATCTCCCACCACCCCTACAATCGTGATGGGCCCGCCCGTATCCGTCTTGATGCGTTTGCCGAGCGGGTCTTGATTCGGAATGAGCCGCCGCGCGAACTTCTCGTTGACGATCACTACTTGCGCGCTCTTCTCTTCGTCCGCGGCGTTAAAGAACCGGCCCGCGACGAGCGGGATGCCGAGCGCGCGGAAGTAGTCGGGGCTGGCCGTGCGCACCTCGACCAGCGGCGACTTGCCCGGCTGAGCGGGTTCCTGCCCTTCAACTTCAATCTCGCCGTTCGTGCCCGATTGCTGCACCGGCAGAAGATTGATCACGCCCGCCGATTCGACGCCCGGCAGCGTCTCGACGCGCTCCAACAGTTGCTTGTAAAAAGCTGTCGCGGCTGGCTGTGAGTTGTACTTCGTGTCGGGCAGCGCGAGTTTCATCGTCAAAACATTTTCCGATCTGAATCCGGGGTCTATGCTCTGCAAACGCGTGAAGCTCTTGATGAGCAGCCCCGCGCCGACGAGCAGCACCAACGCAGATGCGACCTCCGCCACCACCAGCAGACTTCGCAGCCAGTTGCCGCGCGGGCTGCTGCCCGAGTTGCCGCCTTCCTTGAGCGCCTCCTGCACGTCCGTCTTTGAAATTTGCAACGCCGGGGCCAGCCCGAAGACCATCCCCGTCAAGAGCGAAAGCGCGAGCGTGAAACCGACCACGCGCCAGTCCAGATTGATCTCCACGGTGCTCGGAATGTAGCCCGTCGCGAGCGAGACGAGCGCGTCCGTGCCCCACTTCGCGATCAACATCCCGAACAGGCCGCCGAGCACCGACAACAGCACGCTCTCCGTTAGAAACTGCCGGATCAAACGCCCGCGTCCCGCACCGAGCGCAGTGCGTATGGCGATCTCCCTGCGGCGCGACGCGGCGCGAGCCAGAAGCAGGTTCGCCACGTTGGTGCACGCGATGAGCAACACGAAGCCGACCGCGCCGAGCAGCACGAACAACGCCGGACGCATGTAGCCAACCTGGTCTTCCTGCACCGGAATCAGCGCGACGCCGCGCCCCTGCTGTGTGTCGGGATACGCCTGTTCGAGGCGGCGCGCGATGGCGCTCATCTCCGCTTGCGCCTGCGCGACGGTGACGCCCGGCTTGAGCCGCGCCACCGTGGAGTAAGCGTGGCTGCCGCGATTCGCCAGTTGCCTCTCGCCGAAGACGAGCGGCAACCACATCTGCGCCGTCTGAAATTTAAACTGCGGCGGCATCACGCCGACAACCGTGTGGTCCACACCGCCGACCTGTATGTTCTTCCCGACGATGGACGGGTCGCCGCCGAAGTTCTTCCGCCATAACGCGTCGGCGATGACGACGACGCGTTCGTTGCCCGCAGTGTCTTCGCCCTTCTGAAAGGTGCGTCCAAGTTGCGGTGCGACGCCGAGCACGTCGAAGAACTCCGCGGAGACGCTTACGCCGACGATGCGTTCGGGCTGCTCCTGGGCCTGCAAATTAAAGCTCGCCCAGTCGTATGCGGCGATGGCTTCGAACACTTCGTTCTGCTCGCGCCAGTCTTTGAGGTTCGGCACGGAGACCGACCCTTTGCCGCCCTGCGGGAGCGATTCATAAACGTCAACGATCTGCTCGGAATCTTTGTAAGGGAGCGGGCGTAGCAGCACCGCGTTGACCACGCTGAAGATCGCGCTGTTCGCGCCGATGCCGAGCGCGAGCGTCAACACCGCGACGAAAGTGAAGCCCGGACGCTTCAAGAGCATACGCAGGCCATAGCGCAAATCTTGCCACAGAGTTCGCATACATAGTCCTCCCGAAAATTTTCAACGAATTTTCACTTGGAGCAGACGAGCCGTTACTGACGGATCAATCGAGTTGTAGAAGATGACGACGCACGATGGTTGCCGGTTCAAACGAAAATCATTCGAGAACAGATTTTCGGAGGCGTGATTATATAGGCGAGTCGCGGCGTGGTCAGTAAGTGTGTGACCAAAGGGTCGAATATCGTGACGAAGCGCAGGATAGATTTGACGAACCGTTAATTCCGCACGCAGGCATTTCCGAAAATTTGTCTCTACGACGTTCACGAGTTCAACGTCCCGAGCCTCACCCGGTGTTAGCCGCGCGGCGTCGCTCGCGGCATGATGTAGGCTTTTAATCCGGCTGTAGCAAAGCCATGCTTGGATGTTTCTTACGCCGTTTACAGGCAAGCCGTTTCCAGACCTGATTTCTGCCATTCGCTGCCGCCCGCCGCTCTGGCATACGGTTCGCTATACCCCCGCGTCACGCGCAATCCCTCACTGTTTTCATTCGTTCTCCCGTTAGACAACGTAACTTCACCGATGAGAGGACACCTCATGCTTCAAACAAATTTTCGCCGCCCTTCCGCGTGCGGCAGACCGCGTCTCTATCTCGCTATGCTGGCACTGGCCTGCTTATCTCTGGTCGCTCATCCGGCCCACGCTGCGGGCGGCACTTTCTTCGACGGGCTCGACTCTTACAACACTGCGCGCTGGCACAAGGCCGACGGGTGGACCAACGGCAACCCTTTCAACGTCGGCTGGCGCGCCGACCACGTCACCTTCGCCAGCGGCTTCATGAGCCAACGGCTCGACACCACGCCCTGCTCCGCAGGATGCAGCGGTAAACCCTATGCCTCCGGCGAATACAGGACCAACGAATATTACGGCTACGGCAAATATGAGACCCGTTTCAAAGCCGCGAAAGGGAGCGGACTCGTGACAGGTTTCTTCACCTACACCGGCCCGTCCGACGGCACGCAGCACCACGAGATAGACATCGAAATCCTCGGCAAAGACACGACCAAGATGCAGACCAACTATTTCGTGAACGGTGTGGGCGGCCACGAGAAGATGATCAATCTCTGGTTCGACGCAGCGGCGGGTTATCACAACTACGCGTTCGTCTGGAAGCCCGACAGGATCGAGTGGATCGTTGACGACATACTGGTCCACACGGAGTATGCCTCCACCTACGAACCGCTGCCGAGTCTGCCCGGACGCATCATGGTGAATATGTGGGCGGGAACGGGCGTGGATAGCTGGCTCGGGCCGTTCACCTATCCGGGCACGCCGATCTACGCCAAGTACGATTGGATTCAGTACTTCGTGCTTTAACGTTTAGCGCTTCAACGCATCGCTGAAATCGCCAACGCTTAACGGAGGCGAACATACGCACACGCGCGCAAGGTAGTTGATTCCGAGGAATCAACTACCTTGCGCTGTAAGTTGAACGGCAGGATGTTCGAACCGTTGCTCACCACAGAGAAAACTCGACCTGTGAATCGCTGTGCGAGATACCGTGTGCATCAACGAATTCTTTGTGCAATTTATGGTTGCCGTCTAAGGGTTCCCAGTTATCTTCGAAGCAGAGGGTGCAGTTGTTGATACATAGTTGGGCATTGATCATAGAGTTTCCGTCAATGTACGGCCCCGCTTTGACGATCTCATCTATTGAGCGCAATTTTATGAACGGGGCATCTCGCGCGACCCATGTGTCGAGTTTTAAACGCACGAAATCGTACCCCTCCGGGACATACACATTGAAGACTCGCTCGTATTCTTCGCCCGGCTCCAACCACGAATCGAGCAGTAGATTGCCGCTCTGGAGCGGGCTCCGCTCAGCTTTTTCGAAATAACGTATCATGCTCATCTCCCACCCGTGGGATTGAGCATTTTTCAGATCGTCCGCGATGGCCTGCTGGTACTGCCGGTCTTCACTCCCGTTCACTCTTTCGGCAATCTTGTAGCCGATGATATTGAAATGCGCCGACAGCACCTTCAACTTGGCTTTCCCGTTGTTCTTCACTTTGATCGTCGTTGTCAGCGCGACGGCCTTTCCCTTCTGCTCCGCAGTATTGATCTCCTTCTGTTCCGCACCATTGATCTCCTTTTGTCCGGCCTTCTCGATTCGCGCGCTTGCCACCACCTGCGAACGCTCCGTGGACGGCTTATACCAGTCCGTATAGACGAACACATACAGCGCCCATGCGATAGCCAGAAGGAAGAAGGTAGACTCGATACAGTTCTTACAAGTCCCCGAATAAGTGTGTACGCCTTGCCACGCATAGACCAATCGCGGCTTGAATCGCTCAACAGTTCTTCTGAGCAAAGGAGGTCGGGGCGTCTGGGCCCTATCCTGGCTTGTCTCGCCGGTAGGCTGGGGTGTATCGCCAGTAGGTTGGGGTGTATCGCCCGGCGTTTTTTCTTCACTCATAACGCGGCCTCCTGTTGAGGGAACGAGTAGCCGGGTTTTAGGTAAGGTGTGTGAGGCTAACGAGAAGTGTCTCGCCAGCAGATGAACTACCCGCTCCGTAGGAGTGCAAAATATACCCCGACCGGAGTCAAGTCAAGAAAATTTAGACCCGTCAAACGCACGTTTTTCCGGCTCTCCGACGCCGAAATCGAGCATCGCGCAAGCGGTATTCAAACTCCGATTTCATAGAGCATGTTGAGAGCTACGTTATCAAAGCGTCCGCTCGAAAAAGTTGTTATGACGCTTACCGTATATCGAAGGCCACCATTCAACTTCGGCGCGGTGGAAGTTGGAGCGATGGAGAATCATTATGATTTTCGGTCGCTCCGGGCCGGAGGCGCGAGAGGGTTTTCAGGCCATGCGTGTCGTGGATAGCGTCGGCCCAGTTCACGTCGTATCTGTGCGTAATGGCGCGTCCAGAATCCGTTCAAATCGGTCGTGATCTGAATCGCGCGCCCGTTCGGCGCGAGCAGGTGCAGCACGAGCGGCACGCGCCCGCCCGCGATGCGCGGCGCGTCTTTCATCCCGAAGAAGTCTTGCAGCCTCGAAGCGATCCAAGGCGTTTTCTGGCTCTCATAATTGACGCGCACTTGTCGCCCCTGCGACAGGACCACTCTCTCGGGAGCCATCTGTGTCAACATGCGCGCCTGCTCCGCACTAAGCCGCGCACGCAGGACTTGCAGCAGGCCGTTGCCGCGCGCGGCCTCTCTCAGTTCGGCCACGCTGCGCCTGCCTTCACATAAAGCCGCCACGCACGCGCGCACATCCTCTTCGTCCAGCGTCGGGAACACGGCCTCCGGAAATGCTTCGCGAATAAAATCAACGCGCGCGAGGAAGCGATTCAACGCTTCGCGATCAATCAAACTTTCATATCCGGCTGCGAACACCGACGCTGCCAAAACTGCGGCGACACGCTCATCACTGCCGACGCTCGTGCGGCTTTCGGCGAGCGTGATCTCTTCATACGTGAGACGGCTCACCGTTTCGACGCGTTCCAGTTGCGCGTTCCATTCAACAACGGTCGTTTCGCAGATCATCTCTGCGAACGCGTCGAGCAGCCATTCCGGTTCGATTGCGCTCGCCAGGCGTACCACGGTGGAAGTGCCCCGCGTCGCGCCCGTCCTCATGCCGCGTCGCTCCTCCGCGTCCACCGCGACGAGAAATTCATACGCACGCACTAAACTTTCCGGCGCGAGCGTGGCCGAGCCGCCCGCGGCCAGCGACAACTCAAGATTCTCGCCCGCCGTCTTACCCGAAAAGTTGCGACGCCGCGCGACCCTGTCCGGATAACCTGCGAGAATCGAAATCAGAAGTTGCGTCTCTTTTTCTGCGTCAGCGATTGGCGCGTTTCCCTTTTTCGTGCTGATGAGCCGCTCAAGTTGTCGCCGCACGCGCTCGACTCTGTTCACGGCGCGCGCGTCCAGATTCAAACGGCGCAGGCTGTCGGGCGCGAAGTTTTTTTCCGACGCCTCCGTGAACAGGTCGAACAGATTGAGCAAGTCGGATTTGCCGTGGGCCGCGAGTCTCTGAGGTCCGGATTCAGTTGACCCGGACAGGAGTTGACGCGCGCGTATGTCGCGCTCGCTGAGAAGCGCGGCGACGATGCATGCTTCAGCCGCGACGCCTCTCGATTCCGCTTCGATCACAACGCGCGCGAGCCTCGGATGGAGCGGAAGATTGAGCATGCGTCTCCCCGCGGCTGTCACTTTGCGCTCTTCGTCGAGCGCGCCGAGACGACGCAACAGCGTGTCCGCTTGTTCGAGCGCGTGTGCGGGCGGCGATTCGAACCATTCAAATTCGTGCAGCTCAGACACGCCCGCCGCGTGCAACTCAAGCGCGGCTTCCGTCAGGTCGGCGCGCAGAATTTCCGGCGTCTCATATTCCGAACGCGCTGCGAAATCCTGCGCGGTGTAGAGCCGCAGGGCGCGCCCCGGTCGAGTGCGTCCGGCGCGTCCTGCGCGCTGCGCGGCAGAGGCGCGGCTGATGCGCGTCACACTAAAACTCGGCAGCCCGGACCAGCGCGAGTGCTGCACGACGCGAGCCAGCCCCGTGTCAATCACCGCGACCACCCCTTCAATCGTTAAAGAACTCTCCGCGACGTTCGTTGACAAAATGATTTTGCGCTTGCCCGCAGGGCGCACCGCGCGGTCCTGTTCGCTCGAAGGCAACTCGCCGTGCAGAGGTAAGACGAGCGCATCAAACTCCGAAGCGAGCGGTGCGCAGGCTTCCGCCGCGCGCCTTATCTCCGCCGCGCCCGGAAGAAAAACCAGCACATCGCCCTCCGGCCCTTCACTCAGCAGGCGGCGCGCAGCCGCTTGGACCTGCGCGGCGATGGCACGTTCGTCGGGTCTGGCGAGATGCTCTATTTCCACCTCGAAGCGACGCCCCTCGGAGCGAATGACGGGACAGTCTCCTAGAAAATTGGCGACGGGCGCGGCGTCCAGCGTGGCCGACATGGCGACGATGAGCAAATCGGGGCGCGACTGTCTTTGCAGACGCTTCAACAAAGCGAGCGCGAGATCGGATTCCAGGTGTCGTTCGTGAAACTCGTCAAGAATGACGACACTCACTTTCGAGAGTTGCGGGTCGGAAAGAAGCTGCCGCAGCAGTACGCCTTCGGTAACGTATTTCAGACGCGTTCCCGCACCGCCGACGCGCTCGAAACGCACTTGATAACCGACAGTGTCGCCCAAGTCTTCGCCGCGTTCTTCGGCCACACGTCGCGCGGCCATGCGTGCGGCGATGCGGCGCGGTTCCAGAATCAATATCTCGCCTTCACGTGCGAGGCCGTGTTCGAGTAGTGCGGGCGGGAGACGCGTCGTTTTACCCGCGCCGGGAGGCGCTTCGACGACGAGCCGGGGCGTGGCGCGCAGAGACGCGACGACAGACGGCAAGAGCGCATCAATGGGGAGCGGCTGCATAAGATATGTTCAAACGGTGGAATGATAACGCACGCCAAAACGCGGGATAGTAGTTTTTCGTTCTCAAGGCCATGAAAAAAGCGGAAAATTGAGTAAGTTTAGTAAAACTTATTCTCCCTATATACACTAACGTACAGACGCCGACCATAACTCGCTTATAAGCTGGCCTGTTCAAACTTTAACCACAGGTCAGAGGCACGACGCGTGCAGGCGCAGGGTTGGCGTCTTTTGCAAAGGACTCACCCCGTGAGCCGTGCATCGGAGTTTCTCTAAAACAAGACGGCGAAGGGCGGCATAGCCCAACGTGCAGTGGGTACAAGCGGGTTCCAAGATGAACTATAAGTTGCCTCATATGCGGCTTTCGGCTGCTGGCAGGGCTAAACAAGGGGCGCGTCGGTCTATTGCGACGCCGCATGATTCTATAAATGCGTAGATAAGGGATGAGGTTTTCAATCGAAAGCTTCATCCCTTCTATTTTGTGCGGCATTGTGAGTGTGGAAGGCAAATGTGGAAGGCAAGTGTGGAAGGTTGCGCTGGACGGTTCGAGCGCGCCGCGCCGGTTCGGGGAAAATTCAACAACGCGGCTCAGGCGTGAATGCCGTGTTGATATTGCAAAAATAATTTACGCGTAGCGAAAGGGGAGACAATGGCGAGTGCAAAACGAGATGTGAAAAAGGGACGGGGCGACGGAGGGCAAGCCGGGCAAGCGAAAGGCGCGTCGTCGCGGCGAGGATCGAAAAATGGACAGACGGGCAATTCGCGGCGCAGTCAAGGCACGACCGAAGCCGGAACGTCTTTGCTTGAGAACGGGCGTCTGCCCGCCGTGTTGAAAGATATGAACGGGGAGCAACTGGCGCGCGGGCTTGGCTGGTTCAGCATCGGTCTCGGGCTGGCGGAGGTTTTGACGCCGCGCGGCATCGCGAAGATCGCGGGCGTCAGCAGCAGCAACTCCGGCTTTATTCGCCTGATGGGATTTCGCGAGATCGCGCACGGCGTCGCCATCTTCATGCAGGGCAGAAGACCCGCCGCCGCCGTCTGGTCGAGAGTCGCGGGCGATGCGCTGGACCTCGCCGCGCTCGGGGCGGCCTTTGCCTCGCCGCGCACGGACAAAGGGCGCGTCGCCTTTGCCACGGCCAACGTGCTCACGGTGACGGCCCTGGACGTGATCTGCGCACAAAAACTCAGCAGTCATAACGGCACGACGACGCCTGATACAGGAGGTGCACAACAGGTGAAGAAGAGCATCATCATCAACCGCTCGCCCGAAGAGCTCTATACATACTGGCGCGATTTCGAGAAACTGCCGCGCTTCATGCAACACCTCGAACAAGTTCGCGTGACGGGCGAGGGACGCTCGCATTGGGTGGCGAAAGCGCCCGCCGGAACAAGCGTCGAGTGGGATGCGGAGATCACGGAGGACCGCCCGAACGAACGCATCGCATGGCGTTCGCTGGAAGGCGCGGACGTTGACAACTCGGGCTCGGTCGAGTTTCTGCCTGCTCCGGGCGGGCGCGGCACGATTGTACGCGTCGAAATCGAGTACAACCCGCCGGGCGGCGTCATCGGCGCGACGGTCGCCAAACTCTTCGGCGAAGAGCCGGGGCAGCAGGCGCAGGAAGACTTGCGCTGCTTCAAGCAGGTGATGGAGACGGGCGAGGTCACGCTTTCGGACGGAACCTACTGGGACAACGGCTACCTGACGCAACGCCCCGCGCAACCCGTGTCGAGCGCGGAACTCGGACAGGCGCACAGGGGCGGAACGGCGTAGACAGGAGCGACGCCGCTTCAACAACACAGGCGTCCGCAGCTTGTAAGGATCGTTTAATTACGGAAAGGAAAACGTGATGAGAGCAACTTGTTGGTATGGCAAGAAGGATGTGCGGGTTGAGAACGTGCCCGACCCAAAAATATTGAATCGTCGTGATGCCATCGTGAAGATCAGTTCGACGGCCATCTGCGGTTCAGACCTGCATTTATACAACGGCTTCATGCCGACGATGGAGAAGGGCGACATTCTCGGCCACGAGTTCATGGGTGAGTTGGTGGAAGTCGGGCCGGACGTGAAGAACCGCAAAGTGGGCGACCGCGTGGTCGTCTCCTTCCCGATCTCTTGCGGCAACTGCTTCTTCTGTCAACAGGAGATGTACACGCTCTGCGAGAACTCGAACCCGAACGCGTGGATGGCCGAGAAGATGTTCGGCCACAGCCCTTGCGGTATCTTCGGCTACTCGCATTTAACCGGAGGATACGCCGGAGGACAGGCCGAGTATGCGCGCGTGCCCTTCGCGGATGTGGGCACGCTCAAAGTGCCCGAGGGCATGTCTGACGAGCAGGTCTTGTTCCTCTCCGACATCTTCCCGACCGGCTACATGGGCGCGGAGATGTGCGACATCAAACGCGGCGACACCATCGCCGTCTGGGGTTGCGGTCCTGTCGGGCAGTTTGCGATGGCGAGCGCGTACCTGCTCGGGGCCGAGCGCGTCATAGGCATTGACCGCTTCCCCGAACGCCTACAGATGGCGCGCGACGGCGCAAAGGCCGAGACGATCAACTACGAAGAGGTTGACACCTACGAGGCCCTAATGGAGATGACGGGCGGGCGCGGCCCCGATGCATGTATTGACGCCGTCGGCATGGAGGCGCACGGCGGCCACGGCATCGTCTATGCTTACGACCGCGCCAAGCAGGCCGTGATGGGCGAGACGGACCGCCCCATCGCGCTGCGCGAAGCGATCATGGCCTGTCGCAACGGCGGCACGGTCTCCGTCATCGGCGTCTACGGCGGCCTGATAGACAAGTTCCCGATGGGTTCTTTTATGAACCGGAGTTTGACGATGAGGACCGGCCAGTGCCACGTGCAGCGTTATTGGGGCAAGCTGCTGGAGAGAGTGGAGCGCGGCGAGATCGATCCGAGCTTCGTCATCACGCATCGCATGAGGCTCGACGACGCGCCGAACGGCTACGACATCTTCACGAACAAAGAAGACGATTGCATCAAGATCGTCCTCAAGCCCTAGTCTCTCGTGAAGACGTACGCGTAAATAGGTCGAAGAATAATTAGTGAGTCCCGTCGAAACGTTTGAAGCTGCGGCAAAGGCATTTCAAACGTTTCGACGGGACTCATTCTTTGTTGCCGTCCTTGTTTCCTGCTGCGACTGGTGCACTGGTGCGAGCCGCGCGCATCTTTCGTGCACATCAAAGATGCTGACAACTTTGCGGCGCGCGCAAAAATTATCGGCGCATGCGTAGTTGAATATGCGTTGATTAACGGCTAGGATCAGCCCTGTAATAAATAGAAAATTGTTAATTTGCACTTCGCCCTGGAGGCGAGCATCAAGCAGGGAATGTATGACTCGCAAACGAATAAGCCTCGATGGTTCATGGGAATTTCTGCCCGACCCGGATCAATCCTTTCAACCCGATACTATTAAAGACGCGGGCACGCTGCGCAGCATTCGCGTGCCCGGCCCATGGCAAGCGCAGTTTGAAGATTTGCGCGGCTATAGCGGCGTGGCCTGGTACCGGCGCGAGTTTGAGCTTCCGCAGATTGACTACGCGCAGACCATCCCCGAAGCGACTTACATAATCCACTTCGGCGCGGTTGACTACTTCGCCACCGTCTGGCTCAACGGTCAACTTGTCGGCCAACACGAAGGCGGCTATCTCCCTTTCGAGTTGGAGCTAAACGGCGCGCTGCACCTCGCAGGCTCAAACGAGTTGGTCGTGCGCGTCATTGATCCGGGCGACCACGAAAACCTTTCGCCGGACATCACTTTCGGCGAGATACCGCACGGCAAGCAGAGTTGGTACGGCCCCATCGGCGGCATCTGGCAAAGCGTCTATCTGGAAGCGCGCCACGCAACTTACATCACGCGCCTACATATCACGCCCGACATCGAGCAGGCGCACGCGCACGTTGATCTCAAATTCAACCGGCGCGCAAATCAAGCCACGCCTTTGCGCCTGACGCTCACAGACCCGCGCGGCGCTGTCAGCATTCACAATTTAATCATAGAAGAGGCCAAAGATTCTTTCCAGACAGTTCTGCCCGTCCCCGATCCTTTGCTCTGGGATACACGCAGCCCGCACCTCTATCATCTCGAAGCTGCCCTGCTGGCAGACGAACATGAAGGCGCGGTGCTCGACGCGCTCGCCTCGCATTTCGGCATGCGTTCCATCGCCGCTTCTGCGGACGGGCATCTCATGCTCAACGGGCGCATCCTCTACCTGCGCGGCGCGCTCGATCAAGACTACTACCCCGAATTGATCTACACTCCGTTTTCGGATGCGGAACTCGACGAGCAGTTCGTCAAAGCCAGGCACATGGGCTTGAACTGCATACGCACGCACATCAAGATCACGGACCCGCGCTATTACGACGCCGCAGACCGCGCGGGGATGCTCATCTGGACGGAACTACCCAACTGGGAGAACCTCACCACGGCCACCAAAGAACGCGCACGCGCCACGCTCGACGGCATGGTCGAACGCGATTGGAATCATCCTTCGATCATCATCTGGACCATCGTTAACGAAGGTTGGGGCGTCGAGTTGGCCGTCAACGCAGACCACCGCGCGTGGCTCTCCGAGACTTACGATCATCTCAAGCGGCTCGACCCGCATCGCCTCGTCGTCGGCAACTCCGCGTGCTTCACCAATTTTCATATCGTCACGGACATCGAAGATTTTCACAACTACTATTCCATACCGGACCACTATCGCCAGTGGCGCGCGTGGGTGGAAACTTTCGCCGCGCGCCCGCCGTGGACTTTCGCACACACCTACGAAAACAACGACGCGTGGCGACAGTTTTTGCGCGACCCCTGGAAGGCCATGCCGCGCACGCCCGCGTCCGAGGTCAGGCGCACGGGGCGCGAGCCGATGATCGTCTCCGAGTTCGGCAACTGGGGCTTGCCCGATCTGGAGAAACTGCGCGCGGGCTATGGCGGGCGCGACCCGTGGTGGTTTGAGACGGGGCTTGAATGGGGCGACGGCGCGGCCTACGCGCACGGCGTCGAAAATCGTTTCAAGACGTGGCATCTCGATAAAGTCTTTCCGACCTTTGCAGACCTCGCGCGCGCCTCGCAGCGTATGCAGTTCTGCGCCCTGAAATACCAGATCGAACAGATGCGCCGCCATCCTTCAATCGTCGGCTACATCATCACGGAGTTCACGGACGTTCACTGGGAGGCGAACGGCCTGCTCGACATGTGGCGCAACCCGAAAGCCTTTTATGACGCGATGGCGGGCATCAACGGCGCGGACGCAATCATCCCCGCGTGGAAGCGCGTCGCCTACTGTGAGGGCGAGCGTTGCGAAGTGAGTCTTACGCTCTCGCACTTCTCCGAGTTCGAACTCGACGGCGCGCGACTCGAATGGCATCTCGACCTGTTTCCCGAAATCAACGGCGTGCTGAAAAGGGTGAGGCCGCAAAAAGCGCAGATCACGAAGCTCGGCAAGGTCGCCTTCGAAGTGCCGCAACTCGATGAGAGCGTGCGTGTGCGGCTTGAGTTGCGTCTCGTTGACGCGCACGGTGCGGAGGTCACGAGCAATCATCAGGAGCTATATTTCTTTCCGCGTCGCGCCGTGCGCGTTCCGCACGTGCGCCTGAGCGCATCGCCGCGTCTCGCCACGCAACTCGCCGCGCTCGGTTATGAATTAACCGAGGATTGGGCGCGCGCCGATGCGCTCGTCGCGGATAAGCTGACGGATGAGGTGCGTTTCTTCGTGCAGAATGGCGGGCGCGTGTTGTGGCTGGCCGAGTCGAGCCAGTCGCAACAAAGTTATCTGGGGACGGTTGAGATCGTCGCGCGGCAGGGTCGCCGCTGGCAGGGCGATTGGGCCAGTAACATGAACTGGATTCGACAGGATGACATGTTCAAAGAAATCCCTTCGGGCGGCACGGTTGACTTCGCCTTCGCGGACCTGACGCCCGAACACGTCATCACGGGCATCAGCCCACGCGACTTCGCTGCCGACGTGCACGCCGGTCTGTTCGTCGGCTGGCTGCATCACATCGCCGCTCTCGTCGTCGAAAGACGCTACGGCAACGGGCGTCTGCTCATCTCGACTTTCCGGCTGCGCGAACAATTACCCAAGAATCCTGTGGCCGCGATCATGTTGCGAGATATGATCGCACACCTGTCGAAAGAGCGCGCCGGAAATGAAAGAAGAGAAGTTGAACCTGAGATGCTCGATGAACTGATTAAGACGTGAGGCGCGCGCCGTTGGATAAGGACGACGCTTAGAATTTTCTGGCGTGGATTGGTCTGAGCGCAACCTTCTCGACGCCCCACTTGCGGCGTTGTTCTTCTTGCGCGGGAGAGTTGCTCGCCGTCGTCGCCTTCGAGTTCTTGAAGACTTTCGCGGCGTCGAACGTCTTACTGTCTTTGACTGTCTCCGTCGAAGCGACGAGTTTTGCGGCGGTCGCCATGTTCTACATCCTCACAACTCAAACGATCCTCTGAATACATTTGCAGCGCGATTCTTCCGTGAATAAAACTTACGACGGTTGCCGCCTGCTCGCTGAACTGTCCGAATTTTCAGAGATTATAGTGAGCGTGCTTAGAAATTTCTGTACGATAGCGAACTATCAATTAAGCGCGCGGGATGAAGCGTGAAAGCCTCGCGGAGTTGATTGACGTATGACAGAACTATGATGGCATGTGCTTTGCCATGAATTTTTGCAGGAAAGCTCGACGGCGTGAATTTGCGCTGTTGGAGCGACGTATCAAGTCAAGTTGAATCATAAGTCAGCGATCCCTTCGGTCAATCTGCTAGGCAGGCAGCCATTCTGACGCAATAAAGTTCTGCCCCTCCTACCAGTTTCGGAGATGCCTCCTCCGGCAATACCAAAAAAATTTAGTTTGAGAACCGCTTTTGATGAACTTCAAAAAGAACAGGTTGATTCTGTCTGCCACGAGCGCCTTGTGGCTATTAATGGTCTGCGCGGGAATCGGCATCCTCTGGCGCTACGAGAGCACACCGGGTTTGGCCGCCGCCGCTCCCGAACGTTGGCCTGACGGGAGCCGCATCGAGCGCGCACGCGACGGCGCAACGCTCGTTATGCTGGCTCACCCGCATTGCCCCTGCACGCGTGCGAGCATAGGCGAACTGGACCGTCTCATGACTCAGGCTCAAGGCCGTGTGAAAACTTACGTGCTCTTCGTCAAGCCGCCGAACTTCGCAGACGCGTGGGTGCAGACCGACCTGCTGGCGAGCGCGGCGGCGATCCCCGGCGTAGTCGTCGTGCGAGACGATGAAGGCGTCGAGGCCGCACGTTTTCGCGCGACCACTTCCGGCCAGACGATGCTCTACGACACAGTTGGAAAATTACTCTTTAGCGGCGGCATCACGAGCGCGCGCGGCCACGCGGGCGACAACGCAGGCCGCGCGGCTATCGTCTCGCTGCTCGCCACGAATGAAGCTGCGCAGCGAGAGACGCCCGTTTTCGGCTGCCCGCTCTTCGCCCAAACTGAATGCTCTGTAGGAAAGGAGGCCGTACATGAAAAGGATAAACACTAAGTGGTACGCGGATGAATCTTTTCAACAACGCGTGAAAGAACTCTACACGGAACACCACCAGGCAATCTTCAAACGCACCGACCGCATGTTCGCCGTCCTGATGGGGATTCAGTGGATGGCTGCGATAGCGGCTGCCCTGTGGCTCTCGCCGGAGACCTGGGCCGGAGCGGAGAGTCAGGTCCACATACACGTCTGGGCTGCCGTGTTTCTCGGCGCGGCCTTGAGCATCTTCCCCATTACTCTCGCCCTCACGCGTCCCGGCAAGACTTCGACTCGCTACATCATCGCGATTGCGCAAATGCTCATGTCGTCGCTTCTGATTCATCTCACCGGAGGACGCATCGAGACGCATTTTCACGTCTTCGGCTCGCTGGCTTTTCTTTCCTTCTACAGAGATTGGCGCGTGCTCATTCCGGCAACGGTCATCGTTGCCGCGGACCATTTCCTGCGCGGCATGTTCTGGCCTGAGTCTGTTTATGGCGTGCTCTCGGTGAGCAGTTGGCGTTGGCTCGAACATGCGGGCTGGGTGCTCTTTGAAGACACATTCCTCGTGATCGCCATACTGCGCGGCATGAGCGAGATGTGCGACGTTGCGGAACGAACGGCTGAAAGCGAAAAGTTGAATAAGAGTTTGGAACAGCGCGTGGCCGAACGCACGGTCCAACTCGCGGACACCAACCTTGAACTTGAAAAAGAGGTTGCGGAGCACAAGCTGACGGAAGGCGCGCTGCGCGAATCGGAGAAACGGTATCGCATGCTCTTTGAAAGCAACCCGTTCCCGATGTGGGTCTATGATCTCGACACACGCGCTTTTCTGGCCGTCAACGACGCAGCGATTCTCCACTACGGCTATTCGCGCGAAGAGTTTCTCGGCATGACCATCGAGAACATTCTGCCTGCCGAAGACCTCGCTTCTCGAAACAAGAACGTTTCAAGTGTAGCGCCCGTAAATGATCAGGCGGGCGGTTGGAGACACCGTAAGAAAGACGGGACGATTATTGACGTGGAGATCACCTCGCATCAATTGCTCTTCGACGAGAGAAATGCAGGCGTCGTGTTGGCGAGCGACATCACCGAGCGCAAACGCGCCGAAGACGCGCTCTACGCGACCGAAGAACAACTGCGCCAGTCGCAGAAGATGGAAGCGGTCGGTAAGCTCGCGGGCGGTGTCGCACACGATTTCAACAATCTCTTAACGGCCATCTCCGGCCACAGCGAACTCTCCCTGCGCAGGCTTGGCGCGGACGACCCGCTCCGCCGCAACGTCGAAGTGATCAAGAGCGCGAGCGACCGCGCCGCGTCTCTGACGCGCCAGCTTCTCGCCTTCAGTCGTAAACAGGTGTTGCAACCGAAAGTGCTCGATCTAAACGACGTGGTGGTTGACACCAACAAGCTCTTGCGCCGTTTGATCGGTGAAGATATTGACCTGTTGACCGTGCTCGAACCTTCGCTCGGAAAGATCAAGGCCGACCCCGGACAGATCGGGCAAGTGTTGATGAACCTTTCGGTCAACGCGCGCGATGCCATGCCCCGTTGCGGCAAGCTCACCATTGAAACTTCCAACATCTACGTAGACGAGGAATATGCGCGTCGTCATGTCTCCGTAACGCCCGGATGGTACGTCATGCTCGCGGTCAGCGATACGGGATGCGGCATGGACGATGCCACGCAGAAGCGAATATTCGAGCCGTTCTTTACGACCAAGGAAGTAGGCAAAGGCACGGGGCTCGGGCTTTCGACCGTCTACGGCATCATCAAGCAATCGGGCGGCAACGTCTGGGTGTATAGCGAGGTGGGGCGCGGCACAACGTTTAAGATATACCTGCCGCGCACGGACAAGATCGCGGAGAATCTCGAAGTGAGCAACGGTTATGACGATGCGCCCGCGGGCACGGAGACGGTGTTGCTCGTGGAAGACGAAGAGATAGTGCGCGACATGACGCACGAGATACTGCGTATGAGCGGTTATCACGTTCTGGAATCGAGCCACGGCAGCGAGGCGCTGGCCGTCTGCGAACAGCATCGGGGACCAATTCATTTGATGCTCACAGATGTGGTGATGCCGCACATGAGCGGGCGCGAACTGGCGGAGCGTCTGATGCCGCTGCGACCTGAGATGCGCGTGCTTTACATGTCGGGCTACACGGACGACGCCATCGTCCATCACGGCGTACTCGACGAGGGCATGGCCTTCATCGAAAAGCCGTTTACGCCGAACGCGCTCGCACGCAAGGTGCGCGAGTCGCTCGATGCGTGCGTCCACGCTTAGCGCCTCTTCGTATGATCAACGTGCATCTCTTCGTGTGATTAGCGCGCATCTCTTCGTGTGATTAACGCGTTGCATCTCTTCGTGTGATCAACGCGCAACGCGTCTCCCGTTGTGAATCACTCGCTGGCGTCTTTAAATTGTCCGGTGAAGTTTGTCCATAGGCGTCAACGTTTGCTTGTATTGTTTGCTTGTGTCGTTTGCTTGTGTCGGCGGTCGGCATCATTCATGCCTGCGCAAATCGTCCGTGTTAATTCGTTTAATCCGCGTCAACTCTCTCAACGTAATTTTTCGAGTTCCGCGATAGCGGCTTGCACCTGTTCCAAATTTTTGCGGTCGGTTTCGGAGAGAGCTTTTAGACTCTCGGCTCTCAGAAGAGCGCCTCTGGCCCGCCCGTAATTTTCCTTCGCCGCTTCGAGATGGGCCTGACGAGTTTGCCCGGCGGTGGTTTTGATGTGATCGTTGTGTACCCAACCGATGTTTCGCCAGGCGATTGCCAAATCGCGCAGCACGGCCGTGTTAGCGGCATCCTCCGCGAGTTGCTTTTCAAAAAGCGTTGCGGCTTTTTGGTAGGCCTCAAGCGCGGCGGTCATGTCGCCCTGCCGGTATCGCACATCGCCGATTCTTAAATAAAACGAACTTAAATCCCGGTCATAGCCGCGATTCAGGCGGTCTTTTTCCTGCAACTCAAGCACAATCGCCGTCCCGCGTTCCAGAAAGCCGAGAGCTTCGACGTGTTTTCCGAGATGGGAAGCCAACACTCCGAGTTGTGAGTAAGTTCTCACCAGATTATGCCGCGCCTGCACGTTGGCGCGGTCGGCGGCGATAACTTCTTCTACGACCCTTCTAGCTTTTTCGACAAGCCCGAACGCCCGCGCGTTGTCAATCTCTTCATAAATCCCGCTCGCCGTCAGGTAAAATTTCCAGAGGTCCTGTTTGAGATTCGTATCGTTCGGGAAACGCGCGGCGAGCGATTCGGCCATTGCCACGGCGCGCGCCATTTCCGCTTCGGCTTCCGGCTGCCGACTCTGCCACGAAAGCGCGTATCCGATAGCGACGAGGCACCTGGCGAGAATCCGCTCGGTCTCCGCATCGTACGGGTATGCCCGGCGCAACGCTTCGATTTTGCCCGCCGTCTGCTTGAGCGGCTCGACCGCTTCGTCAAACCTGCCGAGGTTAACGTAATTCGTCACGTCTTCGACTTGCGTTTCGAGGAAAGCCCTCTGCAAATCGAGCGAGCCGGGAGTTTCGGCCACTAGATTTTCGTAAATTTGCAAGGCTTCTTTGCTGTCTCTAAAACCGCCTTCAACGTCGCTTTGAAACATTCTTCTGACGGCGAGCAGCCGCAAGTTATCCGCCAGCAATCGCCGGTTTTCCGCATCCTTCGGATTGACGGCCAATAAGCGCCGTCGAATCTGCTGCGCTTTTTCGAGACTCGCAATCGCGCCGCGAAAATCGCTCAAACTCGGTTTACGCGAATCGCCTTGCAGCATGCCGACTTTCTCGTAAGCCGCCGCGAGTTCGGCCTGCAAAGAGAGATCGTCGGCCGATTCGCCCGCCAGCGAATTGAGGTATTTGAGCGATTGCGTAACAAGGGATTGGCGCGCTTCGGTCGAGCCTTCGAGCCGTTCGATCTTCGGCGCGATGTCATTCAAAAGCGCATTCGACAGACCGCGCACATCCGCGAATCTTTTCTCCGCACGCGCTTGATTCGCCTCTGCGCGACGCGCCTGCCAGACGGTCGCGATGATGCCGCCGATGAGCGTCAACAGGACGAGGGCCGCCGCCGTCACGCCGACCTTGTTGCGCCGCACGAACTTCCCTGCGCGGTAGGTGAAGGAATCTTTCTGCGCGCGTACGGGCTTGCCGTCCAGGTACCTTTGTATGTCTTCGGCGAATTGTGCCACGGAGGCGTAGCGGCGCGCGGGGTCTTCGTGCCGCGCCATCGCGACGATGTTCTTCAGTTCGACTCCGACGGATTTTCGACCTGCCGCTTTCTGCACGCCGCGCGCCTCTTCCTGATTCGGCGGCAGATTCGTCTCCACTGTTTTCCGCAGACCGCCGCTCTCGCTCCTCCAGCCGCCTAACGCCTGTCGCTCGTATGGCGACGGGCGCGCGCCGTGCAGAAGTTCATCGAGCAGCACGCCGAGCGAATAGACATCGCTGGCCGTCGTAACCGAAGCGCCGAGCACCTGTTCGGGCGAGGCGTACTCGGGCGTGAACGCGCGCAAAGTTGTCTGCGCGGGTTCGCCGGCGTGCTCCGTATCGAGCAGTTTGGCGATGCCGAAGTCGAGCAGCTCGGGCACGCCTTCCGCCGTGACGAGGATGTTCGAAGGCTTGAGGTCGCGGTGTATGACTAGATGCTGGTGCGCGTAGGAGACGCCGCGACAGACGGCGAGGAAAAGCTTGAGCCTTTCGACGAACGGAAGGTTGCGTTTGTCGCAGTACGCGTCAATGCGCACGCCTTCGACGTACTCCATCACGAGAAACGGCTCGCCGTCCGCGCTCACGCCGCCGTCGAGCAGGCGCGCGATGTTCGGATGATTGAGCGAGGCGAGGATTT
>WUUC01063514.1_pt1 | contig 32708 bp, 39 predicted proteins | sample 6278441 | NCBI WGS metagenome assembly WUUC01 (sample SAMN13675441, study PRJNA597444) | soil metagenome | isolation source: soil | place: USA: Washington | collected 2017-10
GAACGTTTGAACTGTTAGCGCGTCGATCACTCAATCGACAGTACAAATATATGTCATCTAAGATGACAAATGCAAGTAAAAAAAAGGGCGCGATCGCCGCACCCTTCGGAATGTTTTAGTTAGTGGTTCGCTATGAATTCTTCGATCCGTTCCGGAACCTTGCCGCCGATCGTCGGCTTACTCTCCGGAGGGAGAGGCAAGCGTTTCTCCTGCTCCGGAGGATCGGCTTCCCTCTCGGCGATCTCCACTTGCTTCACATAGGTTTCGCCCTGGCAGTTGAGACCGTATACGATTTCGACCCGACCGGTGAACGTGTTCACGATCATGGTCGACGACCAGGTACGGCCGTCCTCACATTCTCCGGAGTGCTTCCGCTCCTCGAATTGAGCAAGCGCGGTACCTCCGGCGATGATGAAGAGGATAGCGACGAAGATGCGTTTCATAAGATCCTCCATTGAGAGTAACGTTTGCTTTGTCATCTTGGATTACACTATATTCGCGCCACAATGATTGACGTACCCCAAATTACATGGACTCCGGAAACGATCCGGGCCTTTATCGATCACCTCGGATTAACCGTTGGACAATTCGCCGATTACGTGCGAGTCAAGCGCCAGGTTCCGTACACGTGGTTGAACGGTGGTCGCGAGCTACACGGCCCTACGAGCCTGCTCTTCGATATACTCGCCGCTCATCATGGGTTCTCACCTACTCGGCGGAGAGCGACCAAGAAAGTAGCGAGCAAGGAGCCGACGAAGAAGACTTCTACGAAGCAAACTTCCCGAAAGAGTTGACGGCCTGAACAACCGTCGACCGGTCTGCACACTGACTGTGATCGTAGGTGTGGACTGTTAGCGCGAAGCCCGGTACAGGATTGAGTTCCTGAAACCGGGCTTCTTTATTTGTAGCCGGCGCCCTTCTGCCCGGGGCGCCGGCGAATATCGATCGGCTGGCAACATCCCTCTCTTGTTGAGCCGATCGATCGACCTTCGAAATCAATCCCCTCGATGCTCGAAGGTGATCGTCGTATCTCGGTCGATAGAGAGGTTCGTCCAGAACATCGTCGGGGGAGTGTGGAACGGCCGGAGTGTCATCTCATGCTTTCCCGGCGTCACTCGGAATTTGCAAGAGCGGAAATTCTCCGAAGCCATCACAGTATCACCGTCGACCAGCAGGATCGCCGCTAACGATCGTCGATAGCGAGGATCGGCTCCCATTGTTGGGTCTGTCGTATCCCGGCGTATGGTCACAAGGGGATCTCCCTCGGTGGCCGATCCTACAACAATGATTGAGTCGCTCGGCTGATCGGCGATCATCGAGCTCGTCGGTGTGTCCTGGCATGCGGAAAAGGTGATCGCTCCGCATGCGAGAGTAGATAGGTAGAACTGTAAGCGCGACATGGTAGTTATTACTTACTACTTGTTGGTGTTGAGAGGTGTAATGAAACGGCGAGCGGCGCCCCCCTCGGAGCACCGCTCGCGCGGCAATCCTTCACCAAGGACCGATGAGGAGTATGCATCGCGAAGCTACAAAAAAAATGAACCGGTGAGGGCCAACCCCCTCACCGGTTCCAGCTATCGCGAGTCTCACGCATCTCCCGGGAGACCTTGCGGGACGTGGCAATGGTGCGAAAATAGTGACGCGCAACCCCTCGAAAAATGACATTTGTCACAAAATCAGCTTTGAGGCCAGTTGCATCGCGACGGCCGCGATCGCGGCGCCGACGCTCGCATAAACGCTCACCTTCACCCAATTTAATTCTTGTCGAGTGATCCGCTCCGTATTCGATTTGACGGTCTCCTCGAGCTTCCCGATCCGGAGCTCGATCGGAGCATGCGAGAGCTTCGCCCGTTCTTCTACCCTCGTCAACCTCTCGGCGAAACGGTCGAGCTTGTTATTGGCTTCCTTGGTCTGAGTGAGCACTTCCTGCAGCAACCTCTCCACATGTGGACTTTCCATCTCCCTCTCCCTTATCCGATCTGTCGAATGATGATCCGCGCGTATATGTTGTTTATCGCCGGCGTCCAATAATTCCCGGTGGCTATGCCGTGAGCGCCAGGCTGGTCGAGATAGGCGATCTGCTGGAGCTGCAGCGTTTTTGCGGCATTGATCTCGATCGCTGCATGCAGTGACATTTCGATCACTTCGGAAACCCCGGCGCTATTCGTCGCCTTGACTGGCAGACCGATTGCCAGCGTGCTCGAGTCGGTGATGCACTGCAGCCGGAGCGTTGTCTCTCCACATGCGAATGCCGTTGCGTAGCAGATGATTTCATAAACGCCGGCGACTGGGAGATTATACTCGCCGGTCGTAGTGTTCAGCGTCACGCCGATCTGATCGATCCCTTTGGTGTTGAGCTGCCGGCCGAGCCAGACTCCAGATACGGAGCTGGCATCGTTCGCCCCTGGGGCGAGCTGGTTCCGCAGCTCGCAGATCTTGATCGTCGTCCCACCCCCACCTCCAGCCGGAACCGACCATGCACCATCACCCCGGAGGAAGGTCGTAGCGTCCGGCGTCCCGGTGCCGAGGCGCGACGGCGCAATGATGCCGCTTATGATATCGCCGGCGCCGTGATCGTGATCGAGAGGGGCTTTCCCATCGAGCTCTCCCTCGAGAGTCTCGATCGATCCCGCCAGATCCTCGAGCTCTCCCTGCAGTCCGGCGATCGAAGCGATTGGCTGCGTTCCGGTGTGATTGGCCCGGTCGTAGATATCGACCATGCGGCCGATCGGATCGTAAACCGAGCGGAGCATATCCCCATCGCCGGCGCTCGGCGCGACGATCCGCCATCCTCCGGAGCCGTCGGTCTCGAGTTTGTATCCCTCGGCCGATGCACCGCTCGAGAGGTTCCCGACAATCGGAGCTCCGACCCTGATAGCCGGCGCGTCGATCTGGAGCGGCCCTCCAGCCTCATAGATGGCATCGAGCGTGATCGAGCCGTCAGTATCGGCAACGGATCCCGGGAACGAGAAGAGGAGCTTCTTTCCCCTCATCAGCCGGAACTCGTAATTCCCGGGCGCCAGGATCTTCGCGCCCGCTTCCAGCGCTCCCCCGGTGATCGTGTACTCGACTATCTCCGGAATGTGCAGGATGCCCCCGGATGCGGCGACGCGCTCGATCGCCCTGACAACGAGCCTATCGGCCGTCGTTGTCTCCCATCGGGAGGTCTTTCCCCCCATCGATAATGCCCTCTCCCTCATCTCCCCCTCTCCTCTTCTCTACAGCGTAAACCAGTTCGTCCCGTTTGAATAGACCTTGAGCGATCCGTGACCGGTGGTGATCGTCTTGCTCGCCGCCCCGTCGACCAGTGCTCCCCCGGCGCCGGCGACGGTGATAATTCTGGTCGTTCCGTTTGCTAATCCGGTCTCATCCTTGACATGAAGGATCCGGTTGGTGAATAATGCCGCGGCTGGAAGCGTGACCGTCAGCCCGGCCGCAAGTGTGGTGACGGCGATCAGATAGTCGTCGACGCGCGCGGTGTAGTTCCCCGCGATCGTTCGCCGGCGGAATTGAAAACTCCCATCACATGCGATCGCGGCGCCGGCTGCCGGCGTCCCCACTACGGCCTCTCCCTGATATCCGTATATCGCGTGACCGTTGTTGTAGGTCGATCCGGAGATGGCATTGCCGTTTCCCCTGGTCACGCCGTCGATCGCCCCGCCGTTGCCGGTGTTCTCGATCGATAGAATCACCGATGCACTCGCGAGCGACTTTGCCAAGGGAAAGAGGGTGGACGGTACCCACTGCGACCCATCATAGGAAAGGTACTGTCCGGAGCTCGGCGCCGTGGTGCTGATCGTGCGGCCGCGGAGCGCGACAACCGTCAACGCTCCGGATCCGGTTGCATCCCCTGTATGACTGCCGTGATCGATCGTTACGTCGACGCGATCGCTTCCGCTGTTGTCGGCCGTCGTGATCCCGATCGCGCCGGCGCCGGGAATGAGGTTCACAATCGGCCGTCGGCCGATCAGAGTCCCGGATTGCTGAATACTCACTTTGCCGGCCGCGTCGGTGACATAGATCACCCCCTCGGCAGTGATCCCGATCGTCGCGCCGTCGACCTTCACATGTCCAAGTGTCCCGGTACCACCGACGCCGGCAACATCGGCGATCTCTGCAGCGTGATTACTGAGATCATCGGCGATCGCGTCGACCTCCGATTGTGTGGGAAGCTCGACAAGGGTGTATTCCGCGGCGCTCGCGTTCCATATGAGCCCGTATCCCTCCAGCGGTGCCACGTCCGTGATTGCGCGCCCCTGGAGCCGAACAACCGAGGGGTTCGGAAGAAGTCCATCGAGATCTCCCCCCGCTTCGGTCTCGGTCAGGTTGCGCGTCGCGATGTTTTGAACCGTTGTCGTAGTAATGCTCTTTTCGTGGCCGGCAACATGCCGAGGCCCCCAAAGCCGGGCTTTCTTCACCCGCTCTTGCTTGTTCATCCCTTCAATCCCTCATCCGTTATTCCGGCGCCGTGGCGATCAGGATCACATCGGCGATCAGTTCCTTCCAATCGATTTCACTGCTGACAAGAACAGGCTCCCCGGGGTAACTGCTGAGAAACGAGCCGGTGATGGGGAACGCCGGCCCGGTCAACAGCGACGCTCCACTCGACCATGCCGTCGGCGATGCATAGCCGATTTTATCCATCGTCGCCAGCGTTGCCGGTACCCGCCCGGGATATCCGATCTGTCTCTCTCCGGAGAATGTCTCGCCGCAATAGGCGCAAACGGCGAACGCCGAACATGCCCGGCGTTGCATCTCGATCATCCGGAGCCGTGTCGGAATCCAAAACTGGTTATACCAATTCGGCTCGAAGAACGATGTCGGAAGACTTGCCGTTTCGAGCTTATCCATGCAGTCAGCGCGATCTTGCACCAAGTGAAAATGATGCACTCGGATCGGGATCGGCCCGTTCAATCCTGCCGGCGTTCCCATGAAGAAAAGGGTGTTGACCCATACATGGGATGTATTGATGAATGCGACACTTCTTGCGGGATCGAGTCCGGCGAGAAGATTATAGCCGACATTATCGGCCTCACCGACGCGCGGCAGAGTGTGGAATACGACCGGAACGCTTGCCCCCTGGTCGTTGTCCGTTCCCCATGCCTTGTATTCCGTCGTTCCCTCATCGCCGCTCTCGGCGCCTGGTACTTCAGCGTCGACCGTGGCAATCAGCTCATGCCCGATCTTCGGCTTATGCTTTCCCTTGAACACCCCGGGAAGAATTTCCGATCGCTCATTATCGGGAGATCCTTTTGTTCGGTGGTAGGTGATGGCGATCGATGTATCGGAGATCTGGCGAATGATCGCTTTTGCCGATGTCGTTCCTATATGGTCACGCCATAGATCATACAATGTCGGATAGTCGAAGATCGATGGCTGATCTTCGGTTTTAACCAGCCAGCCGGCGACGGGCTTTTCCGTCCCATCATTCGATAGATGCGCCGATCCGATGAACACCATCGCCGGATTGATAAACGTTGTCTGATGCTCATAGTCCGCTTTATAGTTCGGAGGATGGCACGTAATGATATCATCGTTCCAGGGACCGAGATTATTCGTTCCGGTCAGGGTGACGACCGGAATATTTGCATCCACATGTCGCAATAGTTCGCTGTACACTTGCCGGCAAAGGTTCTCGATAGCCCGGTGAAGATCCGCAAGTTTGTAAAGCGTATACAGGAGATGAACGTCGGCCTGAGATCCATATACATGCGCGAAATAGCCCGCTCCCGGCCCGCTCTCCCAAATGAGGTTGAAGAGGAATCGGAACGGCCCTTCCGTCGTGTAGAGATTGCTTGTGAGTATCTGCTTTGCTATATCATCCGCGGTGATCGTCTCGAAGACGACTCGGAGAATGTGAACCAGCTCGATTTCGAGTATCACCGTGCCGGTAACGAGATTGATCTCGAGCTCCTTTTGCTGCGCCTTGCGGTGTACACCCTGAAACTCGACGTGAAACGCTTCGACCGGGATTATGGAGTCTCCTCGATCGGAATAGAGCGTGATAACGCTCCCCGTTTGGAATGCTCTCCCCGTCGCGCCAGTGACCAGATCGCCAGCTCCCTCGAGGGTAGGATTTACGAGATAGTTCTGGAGATCCTGCAGTTCCGAGGATGAGAAGAACTTCGCAAGGTTCCATGTCATCTTCATCGTGGAAGTCTCCGGCAACCCGATCGCGTTCCCTTCATAGCCGGCGCGTGTGGTGACCGTCTTCAGAATCGATCCATATGGGATCCTGGTCCATTGCGTTGTCCCGGCCGCGGGGTTCGCTTTGAACGCCGGCCGATTCGATCGATCGAGCGTAGTGCTTCCGGCCGGTTGAACCGTCAGACGGAACCGGATCTTGTTCCGCTGCCAATCGAAATAATAGGTTGTCGTGCGTGGCATGCCCTCTCCTCTTCCCTTCCCTGCTATATGGTGACGCCGATCGTCGGGAGTACATCCTCGAGTGTGAGGAAGACTTTGAACCGGCCGGAGCCGACGCTCGATTCTGGCTTATCGAGACTCTTCACACGCACCGCGACCGGAAGGATCGTTTCTGATTCGGTTGTCCAGAACCAGTAATTCAGCGGCTCACCTTCCTGCTTCATCGTGCGCCGTGCCGGTCCCTCCGGCTCTTCTACGGCGACGATCTCGAGATACGAGGCCCGTAGGTACATCATCATTCGCTCATAGTCGGCATGATCCCAATCGGTATCGCTCACCGAGAAGCTCCGGATCGCGAAATCATACTCCCGTCGATAGGTGATCGGATTATCTCTGTACCCCGCCACATCATCTTCGATATCCCCCTCTTCCATAACGAAGAACGGCTCCGCACCGAGGCAATCGAGAATGATATCCTTGAAGGTCAGGCTCCCCTCGACATTCCGCGCGCGGATCGTTACCCGCAAGGCATTCCAGCTCATGACAGCAGGCTCCTTTCGGCGGGAGGATCCTTCCGGCCCTTATCGCGGGAGTTCATCTCCCGATTTGTCCGCGCGGTGTCCCTAGTATCGCGATTGATAAATGCCAGTTGAGCCGAGATTGTGGTTGTCATGGTGCTTATCTCCTCTTCGATCCCCTTCACGGCCTCGAGCGCGATATCGGCCTTGCGCGAGGCGTTCTCCACTTCCATTCGTTGAATTGAGCCGGCCGGCGTCACGACCAGCTCGGAGAGCTTGACCGATCCGGAGAGTCGGCGCTCGATCCGCTTCATCATTCGATCGCTCGGATCGATATCCCGCTGAACGTCCTCCAGCACATCCCAATATTTACGATTGAGGTGTGTGGGAACGACGCGCTCTCCCGGCATCAGCACGGCCGGGACGCTATCCCCGTCGGCGGGATTCCCTGGTATGCTGGAGATGCCGGAACGGAGATGTAGCGATGATTGCGCGGCCGACAATAGGCCATTGATAACCCCGACAGCTACGGCGCCGAGTGCCAGACCGAGAAGCGGATCCTTGGCAAATGCGCCTGCGAAGATCGCCGGGATGATGATCGTCACCTCTTTCTTGATGATCTCAAAGAGCATCTGCAACATGAAGTTGCCGAAGTCCTTGAGGTCGAGCTTCCCCTTCTCGAGCGCTTCGCCGAGGTACTGTCCGACCTGAGTCACCCCCACCTTTGCGAAATCGACCGTAAGATCGAGCGTTGACTTCGCGAACTCCCCGAACGATTGCGTACCCGACTTTGCGCGTGTCTCGAAGCTCTCGATCGATCGATCGAGCTGGCGCTGCAATCCGATTTGATCGTCTTCCCGCAAGAGCCGGAACGTTTCCGAGAGTGTTTTCCCCGCGGCGACCTTCCAATCGAATGAACGCCCCTCGAGCTCGCGAGTAGTCTCGATCCGCTGGCGCTCGATCTCCTCGAGGCGCGATGCGTATTCCATCGCGGAGATCCGGCCGCGTGCGTGATCCTCATCGAGAGCCTGGCGTTCTTTCTCGAGGTTCTCGATCTTCCCGCGGGCCTGCTTCCTCTCTTCCTCGGATAGCCCCCCGGTGAAGATCTTTTCAATTGCCAGCCGGAAAGCGACGGCCGCACGATATGCCGTGTTCGTTTGTGCGAGAAACCGTTCCTGAATCCGCACACGTTCGGCCGCGGCATCCTGCTCGATCTTTGCGAGCATCGCGGCGTTGCCGGCATAGAGCTCGCGTTCCTTTGCGAGTCGTTCCTCCAAAGCGAGGAGCTGCAGCTCCCTTTCCTGCTCCTCGAGAGAGGCAATCCGGCCGATTCCTTCACGCCGTGCGGCGATCTCGATCTCAACCTCTCGGCGAGCGTTCTCCGTGGCCGTCTTCACGTCAAAGGCTGCGATCTCGGCCTCTGACTGCAGGAGGGTCCGCTCGCGAGCCTGTATCTCCCGTTGTAAGCGGAACCGCTCTTCCAGGGCTTCAACGGTCGATCCGGTGATCGCGGATTGACGATCTTTCAGTTCCTCGATCTCTTTCTTCGTCGCTTCGCCGGCGCGTTTCAGCGCGTCCTCTCGATGCTTCTTGTCGAGCTCATCGAGAGCCTGCTGCCGTTGCCGCTCGATCTGTTCGGCCTGCAGTCTGAGCCGGTTCCGGAATTCCGTCTCGATCTCGGCTCGATCAGTGAGCACCTTGACGACATTCCCCTTATCGTCAGTGACCTCGAGCCGGAGGGGCTTCTTCTCCTTTTGAGCCTTATCGAGATCCTCCTCGAGCCGATCGAGAACCTTTTCCTGTCCGCCGATCTGTTCGTCGAAACGGCGATTCAGTTCGGCGCGCTCCCGTTCGCGTCGATCCTCGATAGCCTTTACCTCGACCTCGGCGCGACGCTTCTCAGTATCGTCGGTGATCGCTACGAGCCGATCGGAGAGATCGAGAGCTTCTTTCTCCTTGCCGTCCTTTTTTGCGGGTGTGGTGGTCTTCGGTGGTGCCGGTGGTGCGATCGCGGCCGGAGAGAGAGCCTTCTTCCGCTCATCGGCGAGAACCTTCAGCCGATCGATAACGGCCTGGTAAACCTTCGCGAACTTTGCCGCATCCTCCGGATCGCTGAAGGTCTTACCAACATTGTCGATCAGTTGCTGAACGCTCGCGATTTGCGTCGCCAGCTCCTTATCGACATCCTGAACGGTGCGAGCCAGGGCGAACCACTTCGACCTTTGTGCGAGGAGATCGTCGAAGGATTTTTTCGCGGCCGCGTCCATCTTCACATCGTTCTCGGCTTCGACCTTGCGAAGCCGCTCGGCATGCTCTCGAGCGCGCTCGATCCCGTTGACGATGTTATCGAAGAACCCCTTTACATCGAGCGAGAGGAGACTCTGAACGGCGTCGACGGCCGCGGTCTTGAACGCTGAAAATCCGGTGACGATATCGCGAAGGATATCGATCGATGCCGCGAATCCCGCTTTGAGGAGCTCCCATTTCTGCGTGACGAACTCGATCGCCGAGCGGAAGATCCCGAACGAGTTGATCGTTGAAACGATCCATGTGTACAGACCAGAAACGGAGGTGGTGAGCCCTTCCCATGCACCGATAAAACCATCGAGGATAAAGCTCCCGATCGACTCGAGGATCGACAGCAAACCGGAGAGGATCCCTCCGAATACATCCGAGAGAAACGATCCTACCGAGGCAAGCTCTCTCCCCAACGAAGAGATCACAGGCTCGAGGAAATTCCCTATGGTTTCCCCGGTCCGGATCAGCCAATCGATCGCCGAAACGATCCCCTCGATCACGACAGTCAGACCGGTCGCCAGACCTCCGACCAGAAGAGCCGCAAAATCCGCTATCCCGCCCGCTACGGTCTTCAGCACGACGGAGAGCCCGTCGGCTAGAAACCCGATGAGCGAGACGATCAGAGGAAGTAGTAGTGTGATGACCGGCAGTAGAGCCGACAGGATCGTCGCGGCAAGATTCGCTACGGAGCCGATGATTGAAATGATCGGCTCGAGGAGCGATAGCAGAATAGGAGCCAAAGCTCCGAGAAGCGACCCGAGTATCTGCGAGACGGCGGGTAGGAGGACTCCAAGGAGCTGCAGGAGAACACCGAGAAGCGGCTGCAGTGCGGTGTTGAGCTGCAGCACGATCGAGAAGATCGGAGCGATCGCGTCGATCACCGTCGACAGAAGAGAACCGACTGCGTTCCCCAAAAGGGATAGGATCCCGGATGCGACCTTAGCAACGGTTGTCAGAATTGCTGACAACGGCCCGGATAACAACCCTACGAGCCTGGTCACGATCCCGACCAAAACAGGAAGAAAGTTTCCTATCGGGGTGATGATCTGCGTCACGGCCGAAACGATCGGCGCCACCAGGGAGAGGATAGGACCGATCAAACCAGCTACGGCCTTGCCCAACGGACCGATCACGGCGCCGAGGAGCTCGCCGAGCTGCTTGAGAGCACCCTGCACCTCCGGCCCGGCGATGACCTCGGAGATGGTCTTGAGGAGATCCTTCGCGACGGTGAAGAGCGGCCCGCCGAGCTGCCGGACGATCTCCCCGATCGAGTCCTTGAAGGTGGAGAGAAGCCCCTGGAAGGTCTGCCCCTGCTTCTCCATCATCCCCGAAAACTTTCCCCCCTCGGAGGTCAGATCGGTAAATGCCTGCTGCAGATTGGTGAAGGTGATCTTCCCCTCGGAAGCCATCTTCTTCACCTCGGATTCTGAAACGCCGAGCTGCTTCGCGAACTCCTGGATAACCGGGATACCGCGGCCTACAAGCTGATTGATATCCTCGGCGTAGAGCGTTCCCTGAACCCGGGCCTTGCCGTAGAGCTCCGCCAGCTCGCCGATCGGCGCATTGACGCCGGAAGCGATATCCCCGACCTTCTTGAGCTCCGGAATGGTCTCTTCGACTCCGAAGCCGAACGCGATCAGATTCCTCGAGGCATCCGCCAGCTCCGGGAATTCGAACGGCGTCGACGCGCCGAATTTTTTGATATCGGCAAGAAGCGTTTGTGTCTTTTCCGCGGATCCGGTGAGAACCTCGAAACTCGCCTGGTAGGTCTCGATCGTGGCGTTCCCCTGGATCATCTCCACGCCGATAGCGCCGATCCCCGCGACGATCCCCGCAATCCCGAGCTTCCCTCCGAGTCCCCCGAACAACCCTCCGATTTTCGACCCGGTTTTCTGCGCGTCGTTCTCCAGCTCGCTAAGAGAGGATCGCGCGGCCGACGTATCGATCGGCCCGGCGCGTACGGCGCCGAGAATGGCATTAGCTCCCTGTGCGGTGCGGGTTACAGCCTGGCCGAAGGAATTGAGGGTGGATTGCGCGGCCGAGGAATTCGCGACAAACGATATCGCGGCCCGTCCGTGCTGGTTGACCCATGCGGCAACAGATTGGGCACCTTGCCGAAGCGCGGCGCCCAATCCATTGATAAATCCCCCGAAATCGATCGTCAGCCTACCGCGAAGCTCCGCAACCCCCGCCATGTTCCCCCCCCTCTATGTCGCCCCCCGGCCGGCGTGTGGTGATCGCCTGGCTATCGCCTGGCTGCCGGTCTATTCCTCTGCGCTTCCCCTCTCTCTCATCCTCTCCATTGCTCGATCCTGCTCTTCCCGTTCGCGCAATCGCGCCTCTACCCACGTCAATAGGCGGAAGTGCGGAACATGGTCCATCACTTCATCATAACGCTCGATCTCACTGCCACACATCCCGATCACGGCGTGATAGAATGGCTCCGGAGCATGCTCGAAAACTGTTGGGATATAGCCCTCTTCGATCGCCTCGGCGAGCTCCTCGCCGGTGAGATCTTCGGAGTCTAATTCGTCGTCATCATGCTCTGAATAAACCCGCGGGAACTGCCCGGGGAGAAAGAGAAATTCGAAGAAAAAAAACGCCGGAATGCCTGAAATTTCTCGTAATAGGTGATGTCCTCGAGATCCTTCATACGCTCGTCGACGCTCTCCGGATGGAACGTTCTCATATCCTCCGGCAGATAGAGGCATGCCAACAGACGGAGATCGAGATCTTCCATAAGTAGAGCATTGAAGACGGCCGAGAGATCGATCTTGCCGAAGAGCTCGACCAGCTCGGCATTGCTGACACTATTCAGGGCATCGAGACTATCGGCGGCTTCCTGATCCTTGAGCTGTGCGGCCGCGTCGACGGCGAGCCGCTTCATCTCCGCGGCGAGCATGATGATGATCGGCAGAACCGGCCGTACGGCATCGCGGCATGCGTTCTTCTGGCGCGTGTTCATCTCGGTCAGAAGATTGGAAGCGCGATACACCTTGCCGCTCGATCCGGTGATCGTGGCGAAATCATTCATCGTTGCCAGCGTGACCGGCTCGAAGCTCGAGGTATCGGCCGATCCCTCCGGCGCGGTCTTCTTCTTTGTGGTGGTTTTCATTGTGGTGGTTCCTCTCGTATGGTGATGATATGGTACCGCCGGCGGGATCCGGAGCGATGCTCCGGATCACTCGCCGACGGCCCACTATTATGCGTAAGTGAATTCGACGATCTGCTCATAGTCGCCGGGCGCGAAGGTCGCGCTACCGACGCCGGCGCCGAGCGATCCGGTGAATGCACTCAGATCGACCGTTACGGCAACCGTGACCGGCGTCGGATTCCACTTGTGCTTCACGTACATATCCGAGCCGTCGATATTGAGGCTCGGCTCGATCGTCGCGCATCCGATCACAAGAATCTGCCCCTTGTTGGCGCCGGTTCCGAGCTTCTTATTTGTCAGCTCGACATAGAACCGGCCGTACTTGCCGGCAAAGCCCCCGTTGGATGCCGGAAGCGGCAACTTCAAGTGTTTCTCATCGCGCTGCATGATCGTGTAGTCGAAGGTTGCAGTCGTCTTGTCGCCGGAGACGTGCTCCGTGCCCCCCTGATCGGCTTCCTTCGTCTCCTCGGTCTTACGGTCGTAGACCGTCTTTTGGGCATATCCCATGTCGTGAATCGTGTCCGCAACTGCGAGCGCTGCGCCGGTCTGTTGAACCTCCGTCAGCGCAAGGAATGCGGATCCCTGCTTCCGCATATAAGTCTTATCACGATTCAGCCCATCGAGCGTATTAGGCATCCCTCTCCTCCTCTCCTCTCTTCTGTTTTTTCGTTACTGTCGTTGGTGGTGGTGATCGCTCTCAGCTCTTAGCTCTCGCTCATCGATTCGGTGAGAGAGCTCCCCCCCTTCGCCTTTCTGATCGATGAGCGAACGCTCGGCTTGACCGGTGCGGAGATCTGCGCGGAGACGGCATAACCTTCGCTGTTCATCTCGTTCATGATCTTCTCGATCTCCTGGGGGATCGAGATATCGACCGGAGCATCATCGGCAAGGATCTCGAAGTTGAAAATCTTGTTGCCGTTCAGATCCTCCCGGGAAACGATCTGATTGTAAGCATCCTCATAGAGCTCGATCGCCGTTCCTGCCGGGATCTCGATATTGATGCAATGCCCCCCCGGGAAGCGCTTCTCGTAGTAGTAGACTTGCCCCATACGGAGCCTCTTCGTTGCTGCCATCGTGAATCAATCCTTCGTAATTGTTACTCGTACATAGCCTGGGATGAGAACCCGGCCTCGGTTGTTCTTGTCGTCTGGCGAGGGCAATTCGTTCTCGAGAATGATTTCGTCGACAAGCATGCTGTATCCCTCACCGGTGTAGTAGTCCCCTCCCTCATAAACGGCCGCGGCAAGGTTGACCAGCTCGACAGCATTGTCGAGAGCCTGATCGAGCTTCCCGCTCGAGGTCGTATCCGCTGAAACGCTTACATGTGCGGTGATATAGAACTCTGCGCGGCCGCTCATCACGTCCCCCGTCGGCTCCCCATCCTCGGCCGATTGATCGATCCCCTTCCGTGGAAATGCGCCGAGGTCGATCGTTATGTAGTTCCCTCGAGGGCTTTTGCCCCCGATCGGAACGATCGGCAATTGCGATATGTCTGAGAAGAGCTCACTCAACAGCCCCCGGATCGCCTGCCGGCGATTCTCCCCTTCAAGCTCTGCCATTATACCTTTCCACTATCCTCGCCATCAGCTCTTCGAGCAACCGTGGCAATCCGTCACGTTCATAGGCCTTGAATCCCGGCGCCATCGCCGGCCGTGCCTGCATATAGTCGGTTCCATCTTCCAGATGCTTTACATAGGGCACTCTGTTTCCATAGTCGTAGATCGCGCGGCCGCTCTCCACACGAAACTCCGAGATGTTCTCGGCTTGCCCTGGGATGAACCCCCGGCTTGCGCGGCCGGTCTGTTTCCCCCATCGATCGGACTGTGACCGCGTTCCCGGCCGCGGCCCTCGATCATCGATAAACTTCTCGATATAGGCATCGAGCTCATATCCAGCTCGCTCGATGAACTCCTTCACGATCCGGGGGAGATACGCCCGCAGATCAGAGATGAACGTTTCCGGAGTCATATCACGACGATGCTATGCCGCGCGATCGCTGCAGTCCATTCGGGATTCTTATCGAGGAGCTGCAGCGTATTGGTAATGCCGGAAGTAGTGTCGGCCTCGGTGATCGTCTTCAAACCGGACCGTCCCTTTCCGACTCCATCGAGATCACTATCCCGGACCAGTTGAGCAACCATTTCGAGAGCGACTTTCTGAATCTCTCCCGGAACGATCGCATGTCCTACGGTGAGCGTCGCCCGGTACCGCCACGTATTATCAAATACCCCTGAGAAGCGGAGATAGTAGCATCCAGTATCTTCGATCACATCGAACCCGCTTCCTATATCGCTGAAGGTCGATCCGATCGATAAGCTCGCCTGCTCGAGCTTCGTCACGCCGGCGACCGGCCAATAGTGCAAGATCTTCGCGTCGCTATCTTCACCGGTGAAGGTGAAGATCTTCGATCCGCTTTTGATCGGCTGCCCGGCTCTCCGCTGAATCGCGTCGGATACCCATTGGATATAAAGCGCGATCGGCGCATCGAGGGTACTATCGCCCGGTTCCATTCCAAGGAAATCCTTCACGGCCCCTATTTCGATCAGATCATTAAATTCTGGCATCTGTATCTCTCCCCACAATAGCCGGCCGCTGCCGGAGGAACCCGTAGCAGCGGCCGGACTATTCCCCCCACATCATTTTCGGTTCTTCGGTCCTTTCACTACCTTTGCGCTCTCGGGTGTTGAGACTCCTTTATTCAAGGCCTCATTTCCGGGGTTGTGCTTATCTACGAAACTCCTCTCAGCGCCGGAGGAGAGTTCCTCCGGCGCGTTATTTTCCTCGAGGAGTCCATATCGCTCGGCTACCTCGGCGGCGAGCTGTCCACCCTTCGCGACCAGGAGGGTGATCCGGCTTGGATCCCCCTCTTTCACTACCTCTCCATTCCCATTCAGATAGAGCCGCTCGTTTGCCATGTAAACCGGTCTCATGGATTTTTTCCGTAGGTCAATAATATTCTTCGGCTTGACGTATCCGGAGCCGACACACGCCGTGTGATCGGCTCCGCATATTCTACACTTCATTGTCGCACCGATTACGGAGCGGTGAGAGCGATCGAGACAACCGCGGCCGGACGCTTCACGCCGAACGCTGCGCGGAGCTCGCAAAGGATCGCGATCAGACCCTCCAGGAAGAACCCTTCGTGCGAATCGGAGAGAAGGATCTGCGCCTGCTGACGATCCCAAAGTTTCGCCTGGCGAAGATCGCCGGTGATGCCGGTCCCCTGCGGAACCGCTTCCGACTCGATCACCGGCAGACCCCACAACCGCGGATTGCCGAGGATCGAGGGGCCTCCGAAGAGGTAACGATCCTCACCGTCGGTGAGGAGATCGATCGCTTCCCAATCGTAGGGATTCAGTACATAGGCGTTCGGATTTGCACGGCCGACGGTCTTCGCCTTCGTTCTCGCCTTGCGCGTCGTAGTCAGCAACGGCTTTCCCGTCGCATCGTACGCCTGAGTCGTGATCCCCGACGTGTTGAGAAGTCCCAAAAGATTCGATCCCACACCATCGCCGGCGATGATCTGATCCTCGAGCTCTTCCTCGACCATCCGAACCAGCTCGGTATTGATAATGCTCCGCATCTGCGGGGCATCGGCGAGAGCCTGGCGCGTTGCCGGAACCCACGTCGCGATATTCTTTACCGCGGCCTGACGCTTCGCCCAAGCGAAAGCGGCTTCGCCCGGAAGAGGCTTCGTGATGAGAGTCGGCTCCGGCCTGGATGCGGCATTGTTCGTGCGGGATGTCTGCTCGACATACTCGACCAGATCGGAACCGGTCTCGGCGATCGTGATGATATCCCGGATCGTCAGCATGCGCGTCGGCAATGACACATCGCTATCGAATGCCGAGCGAATGAACGCGCCGGCCGATGTATCCGAGCTGCCGGAGATGAGTGTCTTCACCTCGATCGATGGCGAGTGGATCTTCGTCTTCGATGCGATATGTCCATTCGGCGCGATCTGGTCGAACCAGGCTTTCACCTCGCTATCATTGAGGAACATGTCACCGTAGGTCTTCGCCTCGGATCGAGTGTTACCTCCGGCATTTCCCGGGAGTCGGTTCGTAGGCTCATTCAATGCCGAACGACGGCCGGCATTCTTCATACGGAGGTTCTCGGCTTCGCGAGATTCCTTGATAGAATGCTCGAGCTCCTCGATCCTCTTGTTGTTATCGATGAGCGTCTTCCGCTCCTCGGCGCCGATCGCTTCGTCGCCCTTGGCATCCCAATACTTTGCTTCCGCCTCGACTCGCTCGCGAAACTCGGCTTCAGCGCTCTTCAGATCATTCTTTCCCGCGTATTTCTCCGCGATTCCCTCGATCACTTTCATCCCCTCTCCTCTGCTAGAATTCTTTTTTGTTTGTTTCGGAGGTACTCCGCGCGGAGCTTCCTCGTGGTGGCTATATCCGACTGACCTTTCCCATCATCCGCCGACTTCAGTAGATCCTCATAATCGTCGACTACTTCGCGGAGCTTGCTGATATGAGTTTGCATCCGTTGCCGGCGATGGTCAGCGATCGCGCGGCCGGCTTTCGATTCCGTGGTGAGCGAACCGATCGCCGTGATCGTCGCCTCGAGGAGATCCTCCGGCTGTATGCCGGCGAGATCCCCCTTGGCACTCAACAGCGTTGTTGCTCGATTGGCGCCGACAAGAACCGGCGACCATTCGAAGAGCTCCCCCTCGATGAGATCGCGAACCTTCGTCGACTGATCGTAGGCATCTTTCGTAACTCGATAGCCGATCGAAAATTCGTCGACATATCCCCCCTTCACATTCGAGAACGCTTCGCGGCCGTCGGTGGTATCGAGATTGAACTGCCCTTTGATGTAGAGGCCTCCGAGCTCCTTCAACTCCGGAGGAAGGAGAGGATCTCCCGGAAGGAGCTCCTTGGCTTCGAGGGTCTTGCCTACCGGCTTCGTCCAATCATGCATCCACACCCCTTTGGGGAGCTTATTGGCAAGCGATTTCGCGAAGAAGCCCGGAAGCACTCGCTCGCTCACCGAATCCACATTATTGAACACGGATACGACGGCCTCGATGATCCCCGCCTCGGCGTCGACCGTCTTGACGCTCACATGGCCGACGCCAAATTCCTTGTGCTCCAATTCGATCCCCTCTCCTTTCATCCCCTCGTTCCTCTTCCTGGCAGTGAAAACCCATTACGTATTTATTACGTACGGCTCTCGATTCGGTGGTGATTACTCTTGCTTCTCGTTCCGCTGGCTTCCTGTGCGAGTGCTCGCCAGCATTGCGGCAAGCGCTCCGATCCCCGTCCCGGCGATACCGACGTATTCCCCGCCTGGCTTCCCCTTCAACGTCAGTACGACGCCGGCGATCATCCCGGCGATCGAGCATAGGGCCAGCGATGCGACAACGAGCGTCACGGTGAATTGCTTCGTTCCCATCATCCCCCGGTCCCTACCGAATCGGCCGGTACCTCGATCTCGATATCGTTGAGAACCTCGATCGCGCTATCGGCCGGCATGACTACGCCGTCGACTTCCACCGAGTCGAACCCTCCGTCGGGATTGCGGCCGCGGAACGTGATACAATGCTCCGGCGTCGTGAATGAGAACGACCCCGCGGAATCGCTCACTTGCGCCCCGACGCATATCGCCGAATCGCCGGCGATCCGGAGCGAAGCCTGTACACGATAACGGGCGAACCCGCCGCTTGCCTGGCATCCGCTGGCGAGCATGGTAATTGTGAGCATAGTGATAGCCAGGCTTGCGGCGATCGCCGCGGCTCCGACCTTCTTGAGTCCCTTAGAGATCATGGTGTGTTTCTTTTTGGCCGCGCCCGTAGGACGCAATTACAGTTACAGTTTTCCTTTGCCGAGTTGCCGGCGCCGGGGTGCGGCATGATGTCATCGCCGATCTTGAACATCCCATCATCTCCCGGCCGGGATCCATTGGCGACGGCATGAGTATCGCGAGGATTCGAGCCGGTCAACCATTCATAATCGATATCGAGATGCTTCCAGGCTGATCGCTGGCTGGTTCCCGTTGCGTATGTGGTGGTCGTTCTGGCGATGTTCTCGGCGCGCGCGCGCCGGTAATGGTTGAACTTCGCGCGGATCAGATCGGAGAGATCGGCCGGTGCCAGATCCCGATTGCGGATGAGGAGATCTCGGAGCTCACTCTTCACCGTCGGAACGGCTTCCCGAATCTTCGCGATCGATCCCTCGAGAGCCTGAGAGATCGCTCGATCGAAATCGCTCTCGATCTGGCGCCAGTTCGCCCCGACTTCCGTCACGGCATGCTCGAAGGTCTTGGCGACGTGGGAGAGTACTTCCGAGCTGGTGGCCGCGGCGAAGAGCTCCCCCCATTTCACTTCGTCCAGGAGCTCGCCGGCGAGGAGCTGGTCGAGCTGGTCGCTGTCGATCGGCGCCTCTCGCTTCACCTCGATCGCGGTGCCCACTATCGCCCCTTTCTTCAGCCGGCCGAAGATCTCCCCCTCGAGCTGATCGAAGACGCCGGCGAGCTTCTTTGCCAGCCGGCCGACGGTCGCCGTAGATCGATCGTCGTATGCCTTGAGGTACACCGCTGTTTCCTGAGCGAAGAGTAGGGCTGTTTTGCTCTCAGAGCGGCCGGAAGCCTTCGAGCCGTCCTCAGACACCCCCCCCGGGAGATCGCCCTCTCCGGAGCTCCCTTGCGGATCATCTCCCCCGGTGTCAGCGTCGGCGCCGGCGAACGTATCGCCCCCCTCGGCATCCTCCAGACCGAGCGCGCGGCGCGCCTCGTTTTTCGTCCGGAGTCCCTCTTTAAATTCGTTGACAATCCTGGCGCTTACCTCCGTCTCATTCGCCTGCAGCGCTGTAACGGTCTTGGTGTCAAACCAGAGATAGATCCCCCCTCCAAACTCATTGGCAAGACCCCTTGTGAGACTGCCGGCGACCAGACGCCAGAGCATTGAGAGCGTTCCCTCGGTGAAGAGCCTTCGAGCTTCGCCGAAGTTTGCATAGGTCGCATGATCGAGGCCTACCTTCAGCCCGGCGATGATCGCCGGGACGCCGAACTCGGAAGCGATCCGGGCCTCCGGCGTCGCGCGAAGCGAATCCATCCCGAGCTCATCAAGATCGAGCGCGATTCGCTTTATATCGACTCCCATCGGCAATACACCGACCTTGCCCCGCTTATCCCCTCCATATCCCTGTTCGAACTGCCGTTTCAGGAGCTCACCACCATCGGGGCGAACGTTCGGCCCTTGTGTGAGCACCGTCTTCGGCGTGGCGTCGTTCTTCAGTAAGGCGAGCTCATAGCGGGTTGCCTCATTATCGGTTGCTATCTCTCGCGTGATCGATCGGATCGGAGAGAGGGCAATCCAAGGCTGCAGCGGGTCGACCTTCGGCCACTTAACATGGATGATATCTTCCGGAGCGATATCGATCGGAGCATCGGCGCCGTTTGTGTAGCGAAAGAACTGAATGAATCGATCTCTACCCGGGATCGGGGTTATCTGGCCGACGTGATAGGGCCAGAGCTCCACTACCCGACCATCGGCCGATCGCACTTTATGTATGTAGCAGTTGCCGCCGATCGCGAGGTAGGTAACCAGGATGAGGAGGAGCTCCTCTTGCGACATGAACTCGTTTGGAGTCCATAGCCGATCCTGCAGATCGTGATCGGGAAGCGGCTCGTCGTTCTTCTCACTGTAGACTCGGAGCTCCGCTTCCGGAAAGCCGAACGAGAGCGCGCGGATGCAATTCGAGACGACGGCGTTTTGCTTGTATGCTTCCTGCGTCGTGGATTCAAAATCGAGATCGGTAAACGTTGACGATCGCCACGACGGGGCATAGGGAAGGGCAAACCCCTTCCTCTCCGCACCATCGATAAATTTCGTTGCCGTCGACCGAAACAGCTCCCCGGCTATGTGTGCCCAGATGCTCAGATACCCCCCCTCGTCCTCAGATGTCCACCCACAAGATTTCTCCGTCGACGTACCCCATGCCGTCGACATAGGCAACGGCATAACGCATTGCATCCATGCCGTGATCGTCCGTTTTCACTGGTCGTTCCTCGATCGCCTTTCCGTCGGCCCCTTTCGGCCACACGTACCCGTCGATCTCCTGTTCGGTGCTGAACGGCCGGCGGCTCTCTTCGAGATCCTCATCGACGCTTACAAGAGCATCACGAAGCATGAACAACCGCGGCCGGCCGTCTCCCGCCACTTTTACCCGCTCTTGAACTTTCTGTATGCCTCGGGAGATCTCCTTTCTGGCTGCGATGGTGTAGATCCCATATTCCTCGAGCGTCGCTCTATCCTCGGCGTCGTGATCGGCGATCGTCGCCTCGATCAGATCCTTTTCTCCGGCATCCTCCTCGATCTGCAGGATCCTCTCGGCGTGTACTCTGACGGTGCGTTTCGTCTGGTAGATCTCTCGATAGAGATACATCCGGCCGTCGCCGTCGATTGCCCACCATTGGCAGACGAACGGATTTGTATAGCCGAAATCGATCACACGGATACGGCGCCATTCGCGCGGTATCTCGAAGCGATCGAGGAGATGAATCGCTCGATCAAATTCCTGGTAAACCGCTCCCTCGGCCGCGGCCCACTGTCCCAAACGCAATCGGCGATACCGAACCCCCGTCAAGGCATCGAGCTTTGCGATGTACGCTCTTCCTCGATCTGTCAGCTCGCCGGCTTCGGTGAACAACACCGGATTATCCTCATGCCGGCTTTCCATCATCAGGCTCGCCCCGCGATCGGCGCGACGTTTCAGCCAGTGGGTAGGGGCATCAGGGTTGCAATCGCCAATGAGGAGCTGGTAGGGAACCACTCCATTGCGAAGCCTGGTCGTCAGGCTCTCTAAATCGTTCTCCAGGAGCTCCGTCGCTTCCTGGATATAGATCACGTCGTACTCAGTCGACATGATGCGGATGGCTTTATCCATCCCCCCGACTACAGCCGTCGATCCGTTCGGATAGCGATAGGCCATCCGGTTTTGCCGTGTCGGTCCGGCCACGATCGGATTGTCGTCGCCGAGTACCCACTTTTCATATGTGACAAGTCCCGACTCCGACAGGCTGGCGCGTGTCTTCCGGACGATCAGACCGCGCGCCCCTGGATACCCCATCAGAATGTCGTGGAAGAGCTCGAGGGATGCTCGGCTCTTGCCAGTTCCGGCCGGCCCGCTTAGAATGATCTCCGGATGGTGTGGAGCCTGCTGGAGAAGCCGGAGAGCGGCTCCTCGAGGGATATAGGGGTTGTCGATCCGACGCCGGCGCCGACGAAGCTCAAGCTCCGCTTTCGCCCGTAGATCTAAGGACGCTCTCGATTGACTCCCCTCTTGCCAGCGCTTCAAGTTGCCCCTCCGTCAACCTCGAGAGATCGACTTCCCTCATCTCGACTTTCATCTTCCTGCTATAGACTTCCGGCCGGTGTGCTTCCAGCAATCGGAGCAAAACCGTATCGCTTTGATCGTGGGCACGATCGAAAGCCACGATCTCCAGCTCATCGATGCCGTCGGCGATCGCCTCGAGCCATCGAGCCGCGAAATCCGGATCGTTCTCCCGGCGCTCATAGACTGTTGTACGTGAAACATTCGCCTGCTTGCATGCATACCGTACGTTCGGATACCATGCGAGAGCGGCGAGAAACGGCTCGATCCATTCTCCGGATCCGGCGTTTCGCTCCGGAGCCGAGCGAGCTCGACCAGCTCCGGCCGCGGCTCCGGTCGACGCCGGCGTAGTTGTCAGGTTTTTTATAGATATAGCGATGGTGTCGGTGAGCTGGCGAAGCGCCTGCTCCGGACCCGCGCGCCATACATCCTCGGCGATCACGATCAGGGTATAACCCCGCTTATGGCACCACTCTCTCTTCTTCTGATCCCTGGTCACGACCTCCGGCAATTGATGCCAGTAGTCGCCATTGATCTCGATCAGGATCGGGGTTCCCTGTATCGCCGCATCGAATACCCATCGGCCGAGCTTCACTTGCGGAACGATGTCGAATCCGGCATCGCGGATCTCTTTCATGATGTTGAGCTCGAGCTGGCTTTGCTTGCAACGTTTATCGGTTGTGGTGGTGTAGTGGTGCATGGATCGCGGCGCCTCGCCTGGTCCTCTCTCTGTTCCCCTCTTCGTGGCGAGACGCCCCTTCTGCCGATCCATGTCCCCTCATTGATTACGATAGTAACCGGCCGTATGATCGAACGAGCTGCCGAAGTTTCGCTCCGGTCGAATCGTTCTTTATCTCCCGGACCGTACGATCTACAAACTTCTCCAGCTCATCGTTTCGCGTCTGCCGATCGGTGTCATCGGTCTCGATCCGGAATCCGTTGCCGAAAGCATCCCCCATACTATTACCGCCGAGCTCCTCGAAAAGCCCCTGAAATTCCTCAGAATCGCGTGGAGCTGGTCTCAACTTGTCACGGTTGCGCCAGAGGTACGTGCGAACGGCTCCGTAGGATCGAAACCCCCCTGAGAGCTGCGGATACATGATCCGGAGCCATTCGAAGGCTTCGCGGCCGGTGAGACCGTTCCGCTCGATCGTCTCGAGGAAGAGAGTGATGTACAGCCGGCGCGCATTATCCCGACGTGCGGCTCGTTGCTTTCCCATCCCTACCTCCTCGCCAGATTGGAGATGTACACACGAAGCCGCGCAAGACGATTCAGCCATCCCTCGAGAAACTTCCCTTGGCTGGCTTTCCGGGCGAGCTGGCGATACGTCGCTTCCCGCATGATGATGTAACGGCTGACAAGCAAATCGAGCATGCCCGGTACCGCTGTAGTGGCTCGCAGCGCGTTCCGAGTCTTCGGCCCGAGCTTCCCATCGGCCGGGACTCCGAGAAGCCCCTGCAGCGTCCGTATGGCGCCGGCGACGCCGTGATTAACAGCCCAATCGAAATGGACTGTTGCCAGCCGGAGCGGAAGCTCCTCACACCCTGCCGGCATCCAGTACATCAGCCGGTAGAGATCCCGGACCTCTTCCATACGGATCCATGCAACCCGCCGAACCGGAAGCCCGCGCTTCAATCGATAGTCGTTATAGGTTGCTTGCGTGACGCCGTAGGCCGTCAATCCGCCGCGGTCGTCCTCATCGTTGACGACTCCCCCCTCGGCTCGTAGGACGAAGCGCAGCGCTTCCTCGAAATTGCTCATTGTCGCCCTCCCTTCATGGCGATCTCGATCATCTTTTCGGCCCACTTCCCCCCGGTGACAGCCCTTCGGATCGCTCGGCGAGCGAGGAGCCAAGCTCCGACAAAAGGGATGAGATAGGCCGTGGAGAGGATGATCGCTATTAAAACGTTCTCACTCATTTACGTGCAGGTTAAAGTTGTAGGTGATGGTGATCTTCTTCCGATGTCTCGTTATCGAGAGGATGCTCCCCCGACCGTAGTCGGCCACTCGATCTTTTCCGGTTCGGTCTTCGCCGGAACTTCCTTCGACGGCGTGATCTTCGCGAGGATGGTTTCCATCTTCCGGAGACCTCCCTGGAATGGAGCATAGACATCCTTGTAGATCTTCACATTCTGATTCGTGACCGGATCGAACGTGCTGCCCAATCCCCAAATGCAGTGCCCCGGGGAAGTCTCGCGAATCGTTACCTCGATCGTACCGTCGACGATCTTGACAGATTCGATTTTCTTGGTCACGCCATAATGATTGATGGCGTCCTTCTCGGTGATCTGCAGCGATCCCGGAACCCTCTTCGCTCCGGAGTCTCCCGGAAAGCGGTATTCAGCCGGTCGCACCTCGGCCGCGCGGAAATGTCCGTCGACGCGCTCGACGAGCTTCACTCCCCCCTTGTATGCTCCGTAGATCTCCTTGAAAACCTGTGACCCACCCCGCATCATATCGCGGTGCCGATAGATCACCTCGAGCGCACCATCGATGAGAACGACCTCGATGATCTGCTGCAACTGGTGCATTCCAGTAAACCTGACATTAAATGTCCTTTCGATCATGTCCTGAATAGAGATCTCTTTTCTGAACTCCTTGTTCGTCCATGTGTTGTTGTTTCCCATTGCCGTAGTTCCTCCGTCGTTGTGATGTAGTGGTTGAAGTGGATTTATAAGCGATCTGCTTATAATCGATTTGTTGAGGTCAGCGAGTACCTCAGTAAAAGATGAGGGCATCGCGATCGAGAGCTGGCAAGCGATTTCACGCTTCATCTTCTCGATCTCATACGCCAATCGCGCGCGATGTCCCTCGAAGGTATCGTGATACCTATCGTTCTCTCTCCTGCGAAGCTCAAGCTCCGCTTTCGCCTGTAGATCTTTCATGGTTGTTGTGGTTCGTGTGGTAGTTGAGCCGCTCTCGCTCGCTGGCGCTCTCGATAGGAGTTCGCGAGCTGTTGAGCCTGGGAATAATCATCCATCACGTAGACAGGGATCCCGCGCCCGCGCAAGAACGTGTGGACATCGATTTGCTCCGGAGAGGGTTCCTCTCCCTTTCTCTTGACCTCGATCAGCGCCGTATATGCAAACTCACCGTCTCCCTTCATGGCGAGGAGATCCGGGAAACCATCGGATCGATTCAGACCATAGAGGATATAGAAGCGTACATACGATCCCCGTATCTTGGCTGCCCCCCCATTGATCCGTAGAACCGTAAATCCATTCGCCTCGAGCACCTTCCGGATGCGCGACTGTATCTCCGATTCCAGCTCGCCAGATCCCGAGGAGCTCCCTCGAGAGGGGCGCTTCGGATCGGCCGGAGATGGATCGAAGAGGCCAGGCTGAAGAGCCTTTCTTCTTCGTGGTGGCATTGTGATTGCGGTGATAGGTGGAGCGCCCCTTCCTCTTCATTGTTGGCGCTCCACCCTCCTCACCTTTTCCTGTAAGCGGTGATGAAACAAAAGCATTGTGGTGTCCGCGCCGTCGGCGGGGATAACTGCATAATGTACCATGACATTGCATGGTACATGCTCCGCATGCCTCGAGGCATCATCGGCGCCGGCGCGATCGATCTCTTCGACACTGAATAGTGTAAATGAGCGTATCGATCCCGCGCGCCAATAGCGCGGAGCTCTCCTCGAATCAGATCATAGGGATCCGACAGGATGAAGGTTAAAAGAGTTCAAGTACGGGATTAAAGGCGATGAGGTTGGATCACGCCGTGGCCGTGGTGTAGTCGAAGAGGAAGGATTTTCGACACTCGGTGGTGTGTCGATGATGCAATTATAGCAAAACTTGAGAGGATGGCGCAATACCCTGGGAATTATTGTAAGCGATTGAGATCCTCCCTCCCCTATCGGGGTACACTCAGGGCGATAGGGGAGGGGGAGGATCGGCGCCAGAGGAGACATCCCCCACCCGTGGGAGCTCCGTCGCCAGTGAGCCGATCGAGCAAGGGCGCGGGAGACGGGTACAATGCTCGATCGATCTCGATGTTCTCAGCCTGCCAGTACTGCTAAAGTCCCGATCGAGATCCTCGGCGCCGATGAGCCGAGGATCTCGATCGCGCCGGCGTCAAAGATCCCCATCACGTCCCATTACGATCTCGATCACCTTCCGCTCGATCGGCGAGAGATCCCACTGTGCAAGAATGATGAAGATGTTTCCGGTGACTCGGCGCAACAGAAATGGATCGATCGGAACCTCTTTCCAATCCGCTTCCCATAGGATGTAGTATCCCTTGAGATCCTTTTGTGGTGGTCGGATATCCGGAGGAATGAACGGGACGATCGCAGAGAGTCCCGTCCCATGAGCATACGTCGATCGATTCAGGGGAAAGGTTCCCGGTGGAAGGTTGACGACCCGAGTCGATCGCCTATAGTGTGAGATCCATCGGAGTGTCTGGAAGGATCCGGAGCCATCCGTGGAACCTCTATACCATACACGTTGAGCATCGGCTCGAGCGATCGCCAGATATGGCCGATTCTGTTCATCGAGTCCGATGGCGTTCATTACCGTCGGGAGATCGAGCAACCTCTTTCCCTTGGAGAGCTGGTAATAGACCTTACGGAGCTCCTGATCGATATCGGTTGCATCTTCTCTCTTGCATGCTTCGAGATAGACTCTGTAAAGTTCATAGGCTTTACTCTGCTCGATCTCCATTGTTGGAATTTCCATCATCATCTCCGTTTGTTGGTTTGTGCTTCCACACCATCCATAAAAGAGATCCAAGGCTCATCATTACCGTTGCCCCGATGATCGCCGAGCTCTCGGCGGGGATCTTCAAGGCGAGGATCGAAAGGATCTTCATCACGACCGAGAAGAACGCCAGGATTGCCACTGTCAGGGCCATCTTTCGGATTGGTATCATCGTAGTCCGGTGTTCCGTAGGATCTCATAGGCTCCGAGCTGCAGAGCGAGCTCGGTACACTGAAACATTACATACGATAGCGGCCTGTAGACCATTCCCCCCGATTGGAGCCGGGCGATTTCGTCGCGCTTCATCTCCTCCGGCATGATGGTTATGCCGAACATGAGACCGTGAAGCCTGGGACAATAATCACCACCGTGGGCACAATCGAAGCCGAACCACCAAAAGAGCTCGGGTTCTCCTGGTCGTGTGAGGTGAAGTAAGTTCTCCGTATCGCTGGCACGGCCGGCGAAGTTCACTCGGTCCCGGTGAGCGGTGAGATTAACTTCCGTGAAGCTCTTTCCGTGGAGCGGGTGAGCTGGATTGATCGCGACGTATCCACACCAACTACCGTGCTCAGGGTGACGCGACGCGATGCAAAGCATGCCGGTCGCCTGGTCGATCCATTCCACACGATCAGGCTCATTTGTCCAACTTCCCGCCCCCCACGATGATTTATCGATCAGGTCTCGCTCGGTATCGAGCGGTCCCCATATCGAATCGATTGTCTCGAGCTCCGGCTCGATGCCGTTGAAGGATATGCTTCTGGTCATTACAACGGCGACCCCGCATTCGGTGAGGTGCTGTAAGCACCATTTACAGAGATAGGCTTCCTTTGCTGTGACCTTATCGATCAAGAGCATTCGAACTTGCCCCTGCAGGATCCTCTTCTCGCAATAGGAGCAAATCGAATTCGGATCGCTTGCCTCTATATGCCGGTCGAACCATTTCAGCTCCGCGGAGCTGCCCGTTTCCGTGATAACGATTCTACCCATTGTCGACCTCTTCAAGATCTTCCTCGAGAATTTCAATGGAGAAGCTATATCCGCGGGGTGAGGTATAAGATTCCTCACATGAATAGCTGTTCTTTAGAGCCCAAAGGATTTCTGCCACTGCTGGCTTTACAATCTCTTCGAGGGTCTCTCCCTCACTGTCGCAGTCAATCACAAGGCTTATTCGTACCATGACTTTCTTGTGTTGTGAAGGGATTCGCACGCATCCACCGAATCCATTCGAAGTGGTCGTGACTGAGTGTGTATGGAACCGATACCCTTATCGCTCCTTCATCCATCGCGATCTCCGGTGTAACCTCATCGTAGAATCTGGCGAGCATGATGGCGCGAATCTCTTCCTTGTCGGAAGCCGGAAGAGCGTTCTCCCAATCGAGTGCGTACTTCCCGATCTTCAGTAGAACGAGCCGGTCTCGCTGGACTGCATAGCATGTCATCTCACTAAGAAACATTCTCTGTTCCTCGGTCAGACTGTCGATGAATTTCTGAGCGTTGACTCGTAGATATGAGTATTTCGGGATGCCGCTCATAGTGCAGCCCCCGGGATTGCTGGCCGTGGATAGCTCCCCTTACTTGTACTTGGTTTCGATCCGGTTGCAACAGCCGGGGATTTCCCCTTGGTATCGAAGATCCCGAGCTGTTTGTGACGCTCTCCCTGTATGTAGAGCCGCACTTCATTTTGTAGATCGAGGAGAGCGTCGATACATGCGGGTGTCAGACAGAGACTACTATCTCCCCCTTCACGCACTGGTTCACACCATCGCGCCGGCGTCGCCAATGCAAGGGCATCTTGTAAACCGCTGTATCGCTTCGATGCGAAAATGACGGCTCCCATTGTCTCGTACATACCACCATAGAGGAACCGTACGCCGTTGACATAGAGCCGCGATCGCCACGTATCGGGAAGCTCGAGCATGAAGAGCACATGGCCGACGAGCCGCTCCATTGATGCGTAGAATTCCGGCCGCGCTCGTTCATTACATTCGCGGGTGATCCGATCCCATGCGCCCGTATTGGAAAGCTCTTCATGGCAGATGATGATCTTCCCCTTTTGTTCAGTTTTTACGAACGTTAATCGCTTGGTCATGCGAGTCGCCGGCTTCTTCGGTTCCATAGTCACCCCCATGTTTTATTGATTGGAAAATTCGAGTTCCTAGCCATTGGCGACCTTCGCGGCCCGCTCAATGCCTCGGAGTTCGGCCGCTTGGATCTTGTCAATCGGGATCCCATTCTCGGAGAGGATGCGCCGGAGTTCCTCGACCTTTGCCCGCTCCGCGGCGATGGTCGCCTCTTTGAGCTTGTGCTCCTCGGCAATGAGCTCGATCCGTTCGTTTGCGCGGGTGAGTCTGACCGTGATCTCTGCCAGCTCCGTTTTGAATTGATCGCGCTCTTCTCTGATCGATTGGAGCTCCTTGGTTGCCCGGAACATTCCTCCGGCGTCAAGGCTCCCTTGTGGAGCTTGTGGCGGCTGTAGACGTTCAGCGACCTTTCGGCCCTCTTCTACCCCCTTGCTGTATCCTGACTGATACGCTTTCTGCTCGAGACCAATCACGACGTGGCTCGGATAGATCGGCTCGGCAAACGCCTTGATCCAATACTCCGGAGCCATCGGCCGATTATGAGCTTTGTCCATTGCGAGAACTGTATAGGCCGCATCGCGGATCTGATCGATCGTATGATGAGTCGACGCGAGCCAGGCTATGAGATCGGTTCGCTCACTCGGCAACAGCCGGCGATAGTGGAGAAGGTCGCGGAGATTGTCGACGATCCCCGCGATCAGTCTCACACGTTCCCGGCGTTCAGCGAGTGAGAGCTCCGCTTTCGAAGCGGTCCCATCGTTCGAAGATGGCCCGCTCTTCTTCTGAGAGTTCGGTCGTTCCATTGCTATCGCCCTGGTTCGTGTGTAGCCCTGGTATCTCGTTCGGCGTCGCCGTATCGTGCTCATCGTGGTAATCGGTTGGAGGTTCGTTCTCCCTATCACGTCCGTCGGCTGCTTCCTCCAGTTGCCTCGAAGTCTCCCCTTCGACTGAGGGGGTAGGGGGAGATTTCTCTGAAGTAGTCTGGAGAGTAGTCTCATGTATAGATGTAATCGGGGAAGAGTCGAATTGCAATTCCGGTTTTCCCTGATTTACACCTTCCTCATTCGCGGAAGTGCCATTTCGATTTTCCCCGAATTGTAAATCGGGTAATTCCTGATCGGCTTCTCCAACTTCGTGCGGGGCTGGAGGTCCGGCGCCGAGGCTCTCTTCCTCTCCTGGAGGTTGTTCTTCCGGTGGCTTCTTTCCCCGCTTCGTTGAAGGAAGCACTTTCAACCGATCCCCCTGCTTCGGTGGTTTTGCGAGAGGAGCATTGATCGCGTCCGCATGAGCTGGTAGGAAGACATCCCAATTGATTGTGATATGTGTTGCGGGGAGATTCCGAAAGTGCCACACACGGATGGTAACGAGCCGAAGGGCTTCCAGGATCCCGATCGCTCGATCGAAACGATAGGGGCTGATTCTAGCCTCTTCCCACCATGCTTCTCTCCCCTTTGCTAACCATGTGGCGCCATCGCGTTCAACATGAAGTTTTGAGTCGTGCGTGATCTTCGATGGGAGAAACCAGTATACGATCTGACTAAGGAGAACGCCGGCAACAAGGTCGCCCCCTGCCATATCGACATAGGCTCGCTTCACGTCGATCGTATCCCGGGATCGTTCTTCCCATCGAAGAAACTCTTCTCGATTCAAGGGCATGCTAGACCTCTTCTGACTGGCAAATCAGTCTGATTTGCGGTAGGGGGGAGGGTCCAAATCGGGGAAACCACGATAGGGGGGAGGTTATTGTCACCTAAGAGGGCCAATTGTAACGATTATAATTTATATTATTGTATCTACGAGGGAATATCTATAGACCCTTACCCCTTCTACGCTTCAAGGCGATTCTCCCCCTGATTAGAGTCTAAAACTCTACAACGGTATTCGTTATATGGTAGAGCCTCATTCCCCTGCTGAATTTCGTACAATGTAATCAAAGATGACAACGTAACAAAAGCGGATCAGCAGGGAAGAGGGGTAGGTTATTATCGGCCGGCAGTGATCGCGGCGTCACGGTGACGGGCTACGTAGGTAGCGGAGCACGATCGACAAGGGATTTGAACGATGAAATCCATGTAGACTACATACGGCTCTTCGCAGACGATCGCCGGAGGGAAACCCTCTCGATCGATGAATATCCAGACCGGTCGAGAGCGAGCTCGTAGTAGGTCAAGTTTCTTACCACATGCATCACACTTCATCTGTTGGAATAATCAGTTAGTGAGAGATAAGCGCCCGGACCCACCGGAGTAGGAAGCCATCGGAGTACGTCCGGAGATCGATTCCGGAGGCATCCTCTAAACAATGCTCTCCGGCTGCATTAGCACAACGTAGGTTCGTGAAATCGATCACCATGCTGTACTGTCGATTCATGTGGACTCCTGGATGGGATAGATGCCCCGAGGGACAAGCGAAGTATTCTCCAGTGTCGGTAAACTGGATGACAACAGGCCCCGGCTCCCATTGGGGATTGTTGACCGCTTCGCGGAGCGCGGGGAGAAGGGGATCCGGCCAAACGATCGATATCGGTTCCGGTAGGGGAGTGAGGTCTCGCACTTTCTTAAGCCAGCTCGCAACATCGGGATCGTGCAGCAATCTCTCGAGCTGAATCCCGATCGGTTCGGAGCCGATGACGGCAAGGAGGTTTTGAGCATAGATGGCGATCGATCCGAGCTTTCCGGCAAGCTCTATTGAGATAGGTAGCATGTGGTAAGGTAGAGATTATTTAAAGGGCTGGAGATTATCGTGGAATATGTTGTTCTGGTTTCGGCGGCTCCGGTAATTCACGTACGGAACATTCCATCCGTAGATAGGTATTCCGATCGACCTCGACATTTGTCCATCTCCGAACCTCCAGGGAACCGACCAGTTGAACGACGTTGTGAAAGCCCTCGGAGACTTCGACGTGTAATTGCTGGTCGTATTCTGGAAAGCGATATCGCACACCGTCGACGATCAAAATGATCTCCCGATCAGCGCATCGTTTCTGTCGAGTGAAAATGATTCGATGCTTCAATTCAGGGTTCAGCGGCCGACGTGGGGGGACCGAGCACGACGTAAGGAATATCGCAATCAGTAAGGGTGAGATAGCGAGCCACACGAATTTAACCTTAGGTGACATAATGAAGATTATAATCGCGAGGGGTTACACGTCGCGCATTGATTGAATTGGTAGGATGTCTTGCAGCGGTGCCAGCGGCGAGCTCGTAGCGCGTTGGTGAGCTCGTAGCGGAGAGTAAATATACTCTTCAGGGTGAATCCCGCAAGCGTCGCCTGATTTCCTCGAGCCATCCGGCCGGTCTCAGATCTACATGATAGTTCGCCTTGTAGCGACGACACACTTCGCATAATATCTGAAGGTTATCGAGCTGGTTATTTCCACCTCGGCATAATGGTAGAACGTATGCGATAGTTAGGTCGTAAGTGTCACCACATCGGATACAGCGATCGGCAACGTCGACGATCGCCCGGAAATAGCCGATCTTGCTCAAGAGCCAATGTTCCATTTCGATGGATGAAACTTTAGGAGCTATTACTTCGCCAGCATCATAGAGCGCTTGTTTTCGTCGGCCGAGCTCCTCGGCCTGGTCGATATAGAGCTGGAGATCCTCATCGTTAAAAGATATGTATCGTTTCATGGTTCCGTGACAGGGTGAGAATGGGAAGAGGCTCTTCGAGGATACCATCACTCGCCAAGAGAAAGAATCGTGCAGCCGTCAGAGCTCCGTTAATTGTAACAGTGGCCCGGGATAGGAGAACATCTCCATTGTCGGCATGGAGATGTATCTCGTAAGTGTCGTCTTCTTTTTCAGGAAGGGAGATCGTAATGTAATTGCTCATGTTCGCCTCTCCCCTCTCAGTAATGCCAGCGACTAGAACGGTCGCAGTAATCACCCTTGCTCACCGGGAACTCTCGGAAGTAGAGAATTGTCCACCCTCCGCCTGTCGTCGTTGTGGCCGCCTTGCAGCCGAGTTTCTCTAAAGCCCATTCCACCATCGCGATCTCTGCATTGCCCTCGGTATACCATTCGGTGCGGTGCTGGCTCATGTCCACCTTTATGCATTCGATCGAATCCCGATTAAAGGTAAAATCATCGACACTCAAACCCATCTGACGAATCGCTTTCTTGACGGTGGCGATAGTGGCTTTCTTCTCAGGCTGCATACTGTACTCTCTGACTGTGTGAACGTTTGAACTGTTAGCGCGTCGATCACTCAATCGACAGTACAAATATATGTCATCTAAGATGAC
>WUUC01106352.1_pt1 | contig 32637 bp, 45 predicted proteins | sample 6278441 | NCBI WGS metagenome assembly WUUC01 (sample SAMN13675441, study PRJNA597444) | soil metagenome | isolation source: soil | place: USA: Washington | collected 2017-10
AGGTCCAGACCCAGCTCCTGATGGCGGAGGTGACCCGGAACCGCGCGGACGCTATCGCGCTGGTCCGGGGTGAGCCCCGGGCCGAAGTGCTCCGGTTGGCCCTGGAAGGTGGCGGTTTGCGTGGGCTGGAGAAGGACCACGCGGAGGAGCTGGCACGCCTGGGTGAGCTGGCGCGAACCATGGGGATCGCGGGCGGGCCACTGCTGGCCGCACGTGCCGCGAAGGACGGTTACACGCTGGCTGAGCTGGAGGGACGCAAGAGGTACCCCGTACGCAAGTGATCAGCGGTAATGTGTCCAGACTCAGGTTCCCGGACACGAAGAAGGCCCGGCGGTAACCGGGCCTCCCCAGGGCGCAACCTGTCAGCAATCGGAGGCTAGCACATGACGGACGAAGCCGTCACTAACGACACACAGATAGCGCTCGATATCGCACGCCAGCTCATTGAGGCTGGCGTGCCTGTCTTCGCGGCGGAGCCCTGCCCGGAGGGATGCCCCGGGACCGTGGACAAGAACGGCCGGCACGTCCCGCACAAGGGTGGGCCGGGGAAGTACCACCCGCCGCGCCACTGGGAGAAGATGGTCCCCAGCCTGGTGAACCTGGAGCGCTGGCGGCCAGGGTGGGCGCTCGCAGCGGTAGGTGGCCACCGGCTGGACTTCCTGGACGTGGACCCGCGCAACGGTGGAGATGTGTCCCTGGCGGAGCTGAAGGCCGCTGGGCACATGCCCCGGATCTTCGGGGAGGCCGTCACGCCCAGCGGGGGCCGGCACTTCCCCATCTCCCCCACCGGGGAGCGCAAGTCCACCGGCTTCATGCCTGGGCTGGATCTTCAGTCCGGGGCGGAGGATGGCCTGGGGCGGGGCTTCGTGTGGATCGCGCCCACGGTGCGCCCCTCGAAGGACCCGAGGGACCAGGGCGCGCTGAAGCCGTACCGCTGGATTCAGCCCCCGGACCCCGAGGTCCTGGAGGAGTTCCAGGGGACCCACGACGCCACAACGGAGGGCGTGGTGTCCCGGGTGACCGCTAGGCGCACCCCGGTCCCGCGCCAGCGTCAGGAGGTGGACCTGGAGGCGGACCCGTTCATGTCGTCCAGTCAGACCTTCGGGTCCCTGGACAGGTCCTTCACTCAGGGCCAGGCCATGGACTTCTGCCGCCAGGTCCTGCTGGACCTTCAGGCCGCGCCACTGGGCCAGATCGAAGAGCGGTGCAACACAGCGGCGGCCACCCTGTCCCACTTCATTCCGGAGTTCTGGTCCGTGGACCAGGGGATGACCCTCCTGGAGGCGGCCCTGGGACACACGGCCTATGACCCGGAAGGTCCCGGGGAGTGGACCGTGGAGAAGTTCAGGCTGGTCCTGGACGGGACGCGGCCCCCGCTGGACCCGTGGGTGGCGACCCGGCGCCCGGAGCCAGCGGCACCTCCCATGCAGTCCGTGGAGGCGGCCCCAGGCGAAGAGGCCCTTACCACCCTGGAGAAGCTGAAGCGGAAGCTGGTCAGCGCTTCGGACCTGGCCAACCAGCCGGCACCTGAGCCACTGGTCTACGGCCTCCTGGACATGGACACAGAGTCCTGGATGATCGGGGCTCCCGGGTCCCTGAAGTCCTTCGTGGCCCTGGACCTGGCGGGACACGTGGGCGCGGGACGTGAGTGGCAGGGACACAAGGTCCGGCGGGCCAATGTCCTGTACGTGGCTGCGGAAGGCGCACGCGGTCTGGTGCTGAGGACCAGGGCGTGGGAGAAGTCCTTCGGCGCCATGGAGGGAGTGTCCTTCCTGCCGTACCCGGTCCAGGTTCAGTCCACCGATGGCCAGTGGGCCGCCCTGGTCGAGATTGCGCGGGAGCTGGCTCCGGGCCTCATTGTCCTGGACACTCAGGCTCGCATGACCGTGGGCCTGGAGGAGAACAGCGCGAAGGACATGGGCATCCTGACCAACGCCGTGGGGATGCTGAAGCGCGCCACCGGAGCCTGTGTCCTGGTGGTTCACCACACCGGGCGCAACGGCGGGGACGCGCGTGGGTCCTCAGCCCTGGACGGAGCCCAGGACACTGAGCTGAAGGTGGTCCGCTCCAGTGACCGGAAGGTCCTCGCGTGTCGGGTCATCCAGGACAAGCAAAAGGACATGGCGGAGGGGGATGGACACGGCCTGGACATTCGCCTGAAGGTGGTGGGCCTGGGCGTGGACCCGACCACGGAGCGCCCGCTGTCCTCACTGGTGCTCATGGGCCAGGGTGACCCGTTCGATGAGGCCCAGGGACACCAGGTCCTGGATGTCCGCCAGCCGTGGCTCCCGTCCTTCAGCTCCCTGGACACGTGGCGGAGGCGCTACCTGGACACCCTCTTCACGTTCGCCCCGGAGAACCAGGGCCTGACGAAGGCTGACCTGGACCTGGTCATGAAGACCAACTGGCCAGATTTCGAGCCCCGTAACAGCGGGCCCAAGAAGGCGTGGAAGGACCTCCTGGAGGTGGTAGACCCGGACGGCTCCCCGGTGGTGGCGAAGGTGGGCGGAGAGCGCTGGGGAGTCGTCAGCCTCTCCGTGCGGGCGGCCCTGGTGGAGGAGCTGGGCGCCGCTCCCAGCGGCCAGGTAAGCCTCCCGGGTGCGCCGGCGGCCAGTGAGTGACGCCCTCAGACCCAGCCCAGCAACCCAGTCCATGGTCTGGGTCTGGTCTGGGTCTAGGGCTGGAACGTTCATCTATATATGGTCTGGGTTGGGCTGGGTCGTGGACTGGGTTTGACCTGCATGGGCTGGGTCTGGTCTGGGTCTGGTCTGGGTTCAAAAACACCCCCGGTCCCCGTGTGGTCTGGGTGTCCCCCCTCTCTTAGGGGGACCCAGACCCAGACCCAGACCACGGGAGCCAGACCGAACCAAGATCACTACGGGAGGCACCTCCTGGCCGCACGAGAAGATGACCAGTTGTGTTCCAGACTGGTGTGTGGGATGATTGACCCACGGGCGGGGGTACCGCCCACTGGCTTAGGAGAACGAGATGGCTCAGAGGCTCACCCTTCAGGAAGTCCGCAACTACCCGGTGGACGGCCAGGCCGTGAACCTGGAGAAGCTGGCCGAAATGCCGTTCCAGCAGGACTGGCGGTCCCGGCTGGACATCACGGACCTGAACGTGGGCCAGGTGGCCATGGTGAACGCCCTGGGCGGATGGAGGCTCGGCGTGATCGTGAAGCTGGGCCGGACGAAGGTCACCGTGGCCCTGACTACCCCCGGAGCCATCAACGAAGCTCAGCGCTTCGGTTCGGACATCCGGGTCCAGGCCAGCTCCTATCACCTGACGGATGTCCGGGTGGCCGTGGAGTCGAAGGTGGAGGAGCCGGTGGCCGCCAGCGTGGAGGAGAAGACCCCGGAGGCCGTGGACATGACTGGCTCCTGGCCCGTGGTGGCCCGGGGTGTGGCTCAGGTCCCCACGGTGGAGGAGCTGGACGCCCTGGCTCAGGAGGAGGACCCGGAGCGGTACGGCCTGGAGGTCCTGGGCAACGGCCAGGTGGCCATCACGGACGCCTGGCGCGGGAGCTGGGCCGGCATCCTGGGTGGGGCCTATGCGCTGGAGGTGGCCACCCGGTCAGTCCAGCGGATGAATCGGGAGATGATCGGTCTGGGCGGGGGTCGCACTCCTGGCCGCCATGACTACCGGGGCCACGTGATCTCCGCTGCCCGGGTGTGCCAGGCCCAGGTGGGCGTCCGGGGTGGCGGGTCCACCCCGTGCCTCCTGTCCCCGGAGGACCCGTGCCACCGCCCGGCGCCCATGGCGAAGGTTCGGCCCGGGGACGTGGTGACCATCCACCGTGGGACCCACCGCTGGGAGGTCACCCGGCTGGAGCTGGACGCCTACGCCAGCGGGGAGCGCCTGGACTATGCGCAGGTGGTCCCGGTGGATGAGGCGCTGGGCCTGGAGCCCACCTGGATCAACCTGGACATGCTCCACGTGGTGGAGACCAGCGCGGGGGACACCGGGGTCATCCAGTTCGCGCGGCGGAGGCTGGAGCGCGAGGTCCGGGACCTGAAGGTCTGAGTAGATCGGAACAGGGGACCAGTTGCTATCGCGACTGGTCCCCTGTAGCATAGGTGTATGAACCTCACCCCTGAAGCACAGAGCGCCCTGTCCCGCATGGGGACCTCCAAGGTGGGAGCGTCCATCCTGAAGGGTGGGGCCGTGAAGGCGGATGTCCTGGTGGAGCTGAAGGAGCGCCAGGTCATCACGGCCACCGGTAACCTGACCATGCGGGGCAGCATCGCGCGGGAGCGCATCGTGGACGCCGCCCTGGACGCGGCCTTCGCCCTCTGAGGAGAGACATGACGCAAACGATGGAAAGGACCCTCCTGGCCGGCATACGCCGGGAGGGTCGCCCCAGGACGAAGGGGTCCCTCAAGGTCTACTGCACGAAGAACCGCGCGCACTCCATCCACCTGGAGGAGGAGACGAAGGACAGCGGCCTGTGGCGTCGCCAGGTGGCGGTTGCTGCCCAGAAGTCGATGAAGGCGGCCCACGGGAAGCTGGTCAACTACGCGGGGGCCGTGGAGGTCCGGGTGACGTTCATTTTCGAGCGTACGCGTGGCGTGGATGGCCTGTGGTGGCCTTCGCACTCCACTCCCTTCCCCACGGACGTGAAGCTGGGGGACCTGGACAAGCTGATGCGCAACCTGGGTGACGCCCTGGAGGACGCGCACGTGTTGGCCAATGACTCCTACATCGTGACCACCTGGATGCACAAGCGGTGGGCGGTGGATGGTGAGGCCCCGGGGCTCATCGCGGAGGTGTGGACGCTGTGACCACAGTGGAGGCTCCAAGCTTCATGATCGTGGAGGAGCATGAGCCACACCCGACCCCCGTGCACACGTCCAGGATGCCGTGGCCTGAGGCCGTGGCTGTCCCGCGCTCCGTGGCGGGCCTTCGGAAGCTGGGGGAGGCGCACGGCTGGCGCGTGGACGTGACCTACTCCCAGGGCTACGTGGCCACCACGGGCAAGGGGAAGGTGAAGCTGGTCCACACGATCCTGGTCCGGATGACCCGGACCCTGGAGGGCGGAGTCATCCGCCGGGGTGCGGTCTACTACGAAGCCAAGCCAGGTCCAAAGCTGGAGTGGGTGGCGAAGGAATGCACGGTCCTGGGCGTGGACCACTGGCCCCACCAGGAGGGCGTGAGCGTGACGGCCATCCAGGAGTGGGTCCGAGAGAGCGCTCTCTGGACGGGGGCTCAGGTGGACGCCTGGGGCCAGCCCCTGAAGGTCAAGGTGGCGGAGGCGAAGGTGCACGCGGCAGCGAAGGCGAAGCTGGCTCCGAAGAAGGCGCGGGTGGCAGCATGAGGATTCACTGGTGGACCCATGGGTGGCAGGAGTGCGATGACTGCCAGGGCCTGACGTGGATCACGGACCCGTGGGGGTGCTTCTCCTGCTACAACACGGGCAGGCTCCCGTATGAGCGTAGGTGGCTTCAGTGGCTCCGGGGAGCCAGGTATTACACCCAGAAACTGGTCCGGGATCTGAGGGCCTAACCAGTTGTGTTCTGGACTGGCGTGCGCTACACTTCTAGTATGACGAAGACAGAGGCCCTGGCCACCACGAAGACCACCGCAAAGACCGACGCTGGACAGATCCGGTGGATTGACCGGAGCATGGAGGCTTGGGCGGGCGTCAGCAACGGCCAGCCCCGCGAAGACTGGATCATCACCCTTCCCTCCGGAGCTACCCTCCAGACCTGGATCACGGTGGCCCAGGCAGCGGAGCTGGAGCGCGCGGGGATCAACATCAAGGCGAAGGGACGCTGAAGAACGGGGAGGCCCTACGGGGCCTCCCTATCCCTATGGGGATGTAGGAATTAGGCCCCGGCGTCCACCCAGGACCCGGGGCCGTTGCCGTACCGTGAGGCCCCTGGGGTTTTGAGAGCTGATGGAGGTTGATCATGATGGAGCCGGTGGAGTCCGATCGGTTGCTGGGACGCAACGGGGCTATCTGGGTGGCTTACTGCCGGGGCAAGACCCAGGAGGCCCTGGCTCAGGAGCATGGCATCAGCCAGGCACGCGTGAGTCAGATCATCCGAAAGGTTCGCGACAGCATCCCGGAACTGGACAGGGCCGAAGAGGTCCAGCGGTCCCTGGACCTGTTGCACCAGCTCCGCCAGGGCGCGCTGGAGATCTGGGACGGAGCGGCGGCCCCGGTAACCGCCGGCAAGGATGGGGACCTGGTCCAGGACCCGGACACCCTGGAGTACGTCCGGGACCACGGTGGCCGCCTGGCGGCCCTGACCACGGCCCTGAAGGTGGACGGGGAGATTCGCAAGCTCCTGGGCTTGGACGCGGCCCAGAAGGTGGACCTGAGCGTCAACGCTCAGGCGGAGGCCCGCGCTGAGCAACTGGCCCGTGAGGCGGCCCAGCGGCTGGCAGGCAACGACACGAAGGAGCTGGAGAGCAATGGGGATCGCTGAGTGGCTGGCCGGCGTGCTGGGCCAGGCGTCCGGAATGGTGATCGTATTCCTGGCCGCGATGGGCGTGGTGGTGGGCTTGATGCTCGCGGTACCCAGGCACGCGTTCCGGAGCTTCAGGAAGCCGCTGGAGGACCGGGACCGGTACATCGGTGTGCGGCGCCACGGTAGGCGCTGGGCGGCCAGGCGGGGCGACTCAGAGGGCCGCCACCGCACCGTGGAGGGCGGCCAGTCAACCTGGCAGTACGTGGACAGCGGCGCCTGGGCCATTGTGGACAGGGCTAGCGCGCGGGTCCCCGGGCCGCTGGCGGGGCAGGACACGACAGTGCTGTCCGGGCGTAGGCTCACCCCATCGGACACTGAGGAGGGTCACCGTGAACAGAGATCAGGGTCGCTGGGTGCCAGAACCGCGTGAGCCAGGCCAGGTGGGTGGGGAGCCGGCGGACGGTCCCCTGATACCCACCCAGGTCCCCCAGGAGGAACCGGTCCAGGCGTGGCACGAGATCACGGCCGATGAGGTGCTTCAGCTCCTGCGTACGGCGGAGGGCCTGGAGAACGCCACGTATGACCCGAGGTCCCACCCAGCGCGGGACACGGTGCTCCAGGACGTGGAGCTGAGCACGGGGGAGCGCTTCAGGATCATGGTCCAGCGGCTTCGCTGAGCCAGTGGACGCAAGGCGGGTCAGGATCTCCTGGCCCGCCTTTCCCATGGGAGCAGTAGGAATTGGGTTCCTGGATTGGTCGAGCCCCCGGCTTCCCAGTAGCGCACGCAACTGGTAGAGTGAGGACATAGCCAGCCGGGGACGGACCCCGATGGCAGACCTGAGGGAGTAAGACATGTTGGACGTTCGTAACCTGGTGCCGATGGACAACGACCAGGCCGTCAAGCTCGCGGAGGCCAGCAACGCGAAGGCCCTGGAGCTGAAGGCCGCGCACGACGTGATCGCGGAGCGGTTCGCCGGCCAGAAGCGCATCAGCCTGGACACGGTGCTGAAGGCCCTCACGGACTCCATCGCGGAGTACACCCAGGGCGCCGACCCGTCCTACTGGACCAACCCCGCCCCGGCGCCCGTGGCCGTGGCCAACGTGGACCCGGAGGTCCCCGGCGTCCTGGAGCCCACCACGGAGACCCCGGCCGACGAGACCCCGAAGGGTCGCCGGAAGTAGACTTCCCCGATCAGCGCCCCGTACCGGTACGATCCGGTACGGGGCGATTCTATGTGGCGCTACGTGTGCGGGGGTCTGCTCCTCCTGGCCGTCCTGATCACGGTGGCCATGTGTGTCTGGGTCACTCGAACGAAGGACGGTAGCTGAGGTGGCGCGCTGGGATGCGAACTGGTGGCGTCGGTTCGCTGTGGAGCTGGAGCGCCTGGACGGCCTGGAGCGCGATGAGAAGACGGCCACCCGCCGCGCCCTGGGTGAGGACCCGGTGGCCTTCGCGGTCCTGTACCTGGGTCACCACCTGAAGGACCGCTCCGGGGCCGTGAGCTTCGCTGAGGTCCACTATGAGTGGGCGGAGCTGGCCCTGTCCTGGGCTAAGCCCAGTGAGGAGCCTCAGTCCAACCGGCACGCCTTCATCGCCCCGCGCGAGACGGGTAAGAGCACCTGGTGGTTCCTGATCCTGCCCATGTGGGCAGCGGCCTACGAGCACCGTAGGTTCGCCGTGGCCTTCGCGGACACGGCGGCCCAGTCCCAGACGCACCTGGGGACGTTCAAGCGGGAGCTGGAGCGCAACGCCCTCCTGGCCGCTGACTTCCCGGACCTGGTGGCACCCATGCGGAAGCGGAGCGGCCACGCCCTGGCCGACCGGGCGGGGATGATCCATCAGGCGAACGGCTTCGTCCTGGCGGCCAGGGGTATGGACACGGCGTCCCTGGGCCTGAAGGTGTCGGAGGTGCGGCCCGACCTCCTGATCTTCGATGACATCGAACCTGATGAGAAGTCCTACAGCCTGGACGTGATGAAGAAGCGCCTGGGGACCGTGACTGACTCCGCCTTCCCCCTGAACATCTACGCAGCCGTTGTCATGGTGGGGACAGTGACCATGCCTGGCTCCATGACCCACCAGGTGGTGAAGAGGGCTCAGGGCATTGAGCGCGCGGACATGGAGGACTCAGACGGCTCCATGTGGCTGTGGGACGAGAAGATCCAGTGCCACTGGCACCAGCCCATCCTGACGAACCCTGACGGGACGGAGCGCTCCGCCTGGCCCCAGAAGTGGCCGCTGGAATGGCTCCTGTCCGTGCGGCACACGCGCTCCTTCGCGAAGAACTACCTCAACGATCCCCTGGCGCGGGACGGCCTGTACTGGACCCGGGAGGACTTCACCTACGGGAGCCTGGGGCCGATGGCCACCAGGTGGATTCTGGCCCTGGACCCGGCCGTCACCACGAAGGGGACCAGCGACTGGACCGGCTGGGCCATCGTGGGCTTCGACCCGCGTGGGATGCGGGTGGAGGTGGCGGACGCCGGCCAGGTGAAGCTGGCGGGAGAGAACCTACGGCGCTTCGTCCTGGGGAAGCTGGCGGAGTACCCGCGCGTGAAGGCGGTCCGTATCGAGGTGAACCAGGGCGGGGAGCTGTGGACCACGGTCCTTCACTCCCTCCCGGTCCAGCTCCTGGTCCACACCAGCAATGAGTCCAAAGAGGTGCGCTTCGCCTGGGCGCTCGACTACTACCAGGCAGCAGGTGGACGGGTGCTCCACCGGGTCCAGCTCCGCTCCTGCGAGGAGCAGATGGTGGCCTTCCCGAACGCGACGCACGACGACATCGCGGATGCCGTGGTGAACGGGGTCCTGTTCTTCATGAGGTCTGGGGAGGTGGACCTGAAGGCCAGGTCCGCCAGTTACGTGGGGAGATGAGGGGTCATGAACGAAGAGGACCAAAGGGCACTGTGGGCGAAGGCCCTGGTGGAGCTGGACCAGGCAGACCCGCACCGTGTGCGCCCGGTGGTGAAGTGCTCATCCACGGCGCGGTCCACGGGATGCGGCCACCCGGTGGACTGGCACACCGGGCCGATGAGTCCGAACCCAATGTGTCCGTGTTGCTCCTGGCGTCAGAACGATGTCCCGCCCCAGGACGCGGTATCCTACAGGCCTAGTGGGATTTCCCGCGTGCCGGACGGTATGCCACCGGAGAAGTGGGCCATGATGAACCGCGCGCAGCGTCGTGCATATGGACGGAAGGGTGGCAGGCTGTGACCGCTTCAGCGGACCTGATGGAGGGCTGGAACGCCCTACACGCCAATGCAGGCCGCTACGTGGAGGCCCTGGCTTACTACAACGGCACGGCGGCAGAGCGCTTCGCGAACGAGAAGATCCGGGACCTGATCCACCGGACTGGTAAGGGGTACCGCTTCCGGTTCGCTGCGATCCCCGTGGACGTGATGGCGAAGCGGGTCCGGATCGCTGGCGTGCGGTCCGACGTGGAGGCCGCGAACGCGCGCCTGGAGGAGATCCGCAAGGCCAATGGTGCGGACATCCATGAGCCCCACGTCATGAAGCAGTGCTTCACCTTCGGGGACGCCTATGTCCTCGTGTGGCCCGTGGAGTCCGATGAGGACCAGGACCAGGTGGACGGGGACACGGAGGACGCGGCGGCAGAGGAGGACATGCGCGCCGTGGGGGTGGAGCTGAGCTACCAGTCCCCGGTGAACTGCCGTGTCATGTATGACAGCGAGGACGGCCGGCGTGCGCGCTTCGCCATCCGGCGCTGGCTGGTGCCCAGTCCCCTGGGGGAGGGTGAGAACTACTGGCGCGCGGAGGTCTGGTACGCGGACCGTATCGAGCCCTGGGCCACCACGAAGGGTGCGGAGCCTGGCGTGGCGGAGTCCTGGAAGCAGTGGGTGGACCCGGAGGACCCGGAGGCATGGCCGCTCCCGCACGACTTCGAAGAGATCCCCATCAAGCACGCGCGTAACGTGGGGCTCCCCTATGGACACCCGGCGCATGAGGCGGCCTATGGCCCCCAGGACGCCATCACGAAGGCCATCACGACTCAGGTAGTGGTGGGTATCGAGGCATGGGGCTGGCGCGAGCGCTACCGCATCCTGGAGGACACGAAGATCCTGGAGTCCGGTGGCGGAGCCATCAACTGGGGTGACAGCGCCCAGGGGACACGCCGCACCATCGCGGACCAGGACGACCGGACGGCGGACATCGGGCGCGGCGCCGCGATGGAACACGTGTACCCAGGCACGAAGGCCGTTGGGGAGTTCACTCCGCCGGACGTTGGGGACATGGTGGCACCCATCGAAGCCTGGCTCCGGTGGATGAGCGTGGTCACGTCCACGCCACTGTCCGAACTGGACCCCACGGTCCAGCTCAGTGGCGTGAGCCAGGAGAAGGCGGACGCGCCGCTGCGCGCGAAGGAGCGAGACGCGAAGCTGTACCTGGAGGACTTCTGGCGGGAGGTCTACACCCTGGCCGCACGGATGTCCGGCATGGATGACCCTGGCACCATCAGCGTGACCTGGGCGCCGCCTGAGGTCACCATGGACGCTGACTGGTGGTCCACGGCCCAGGTCCGCGTGGGCCTGGGCGTGCCGGTGGCTCAAATCCTCCAGGAGGCCAACTACCTCCCAGACCAGGTGGAGGCGTGGCTGGATGCCCAGGGTGAGGCTATGGCCCTGGCTCAGCGCATTGGCATCCTGAAGGAGCTTGGAGAAGCCATCCAGCTCCTGGGCGTGGGTGTGCAACTGGGCACTGTGGACGCTGCCACCGTGAGCGCGCTCATCCAGCGTGCGGCGGGCCAGATAGCGGCGGAGCCGGCCGATGACCCAGCCTAGGCCGTGGGAGGTGGCGGGGACACGCGAGGTTCCCGCCCATGAGCGCGAGCTACTGAAGGACGCGGGAGACATCATGATTCGCCTCCCGTACCCCTGGGAGCCTCAGTCCCCGGAGCCCACCTGGAAGGACCTGACGTCCAGTGACGACTCCTGATGGACCACTGGTACCTGATGCGGAAACCGTCTCGTTCGAAGTCAAGGGCGCGGCGGAGGTTGCTGGCGACTTGCGCCACGCTATGGCGGAGGCCATGGCCAGGCTCCTACAGGCGTGGGCCGCTGGCGTACGCGGAGAACCGCTCCGGGCGCTGGTGGCCACGCAATTGCGGGAGGCCCAGTGGCCGGCTATGGGACAACGACTCAGCACGCTGGCGCTGGAGGCGGTAGAGCTAGGCCTGGAGCGCGCGGCCAGGGAGGTAACCACAGCGGAGGCCGTTCTGCTGGCCGACGTGGACGGACCGGAGCTGGAGCTACCCGACATCGACCGAGACACCCGGCGCCGGGTACGTGAGGTCCTGAAGGTGGCGAAGGCCCTGCCGCTGGAGACGAAGCGGGACCTGGACGCGGTGATTGGGAAGCTGGGGGCCGTGGGCTCCCGGGCCGAAGGCACGGCCAGGTGGGCGGCCAACTACGGGATCAACGCCGGCACGGGCGCGGCGGCAGAGGAGCTGGATCTGGGCCTGATCTGGGTCCCGGAGCGTGACGCGTGCCTCCACTGCCTGGCCTACGCCGGGTGGTCAGTGGGGGCGGGCCAGCCGTTCCCGGTGGGCCTGACGTTCGCGGACAGGCCGCTGGAGATGGACCGGGACCTACTTCACCCGCCGCTCCACCCCGGATGCCGCTGCCAGACGAAGCTATGGCCCGGTGAGCCAGGGCCGCCAACGGAAGATCGGTCCTCACTGGACCCGGCGGCCAGGCTGGCAGCAGAGGCCCGCCGCTCCGTCGTGTACGGATGGACCGCGCATGCTAGCTCAGCCGCTACACTACGTGCAATGACGCGCCTCCTGGACCAGGGAGCCAACCTCCCAACGTCCGTGGAGCGGCGCGCGCGAGCCCTAGCCCGTAAGGGCCAGACCCAACCCCGACCACGGTAGGAGGCCATCGTGGCAACTGAAGACGACACCAAAGACCAGGACGACACCGGCACCAAAGACCAGGACGACACTGGTACTGAGGACCAGGACGACACCGGCACTGAGGACAAGCCAGCGGACGACAAGCCGAAGGACGACGTGGACCCGGAGGTGGCGAAGGCCATCAAGCGCCGGGACGCGGCCATCACTGCCCGGAAGAAGGCGGAGGCGGAGGCCCAGGCGCTCCGGGACAAGTACGAGAAGGACAAGACGGACCCGCTGGCCCAGGCCAACTCCCGCCTGGTGAAGGCGGAGGCGAAAACGGTCCTGACGGCTTCGGGCGTGGCGAAGGAGGACCAGACAGCCGTGATGCGGTACCTGGCCCTGGATGATGTCCAGGTGGACAACGATGGCAACGTAGACACGGACGCCATCCAGGACGCGGTGGATGAGCTGAAGAAGATCTTCGGCAAGGGCGCGAAGGACATCAAGCGCACGCCCCGGATCGACACCCGGGACAAGGGTGGCAACGGTGCCAAGCCGGCGGACGCGGCTAGCGCCCGGCGCCGGGAGATGCTGGGATACTGATCTAGCGGCCCCTCAGCCAGGCCGCAACGGAGAGCCCCGGACCATCAGGTCCGGGGCTCTTTCGTGGTCTGGCTAGAAGCGAAGGCTGGAAGCCTTGACCCGGCGCTGGCTGGCGCTGGTGGCCTTCGGGTTGTCCAGCCAGACCATCGCGTTCCCATCCTCATCCACGTAGCTGTGGAGGACCGGGAAGGACTGGCCCTTGAACTTTCCGGACTTCATGGTGGCCATCGTGCCGGTGGGGATTGTGGTGGCTTCGTTCGTCATGCTAGAAGTGTAGCGCACGCCCAGTCCGGATGTCAACTGGTCCCTTCTGGCGTGTTGAGATCATCTCCTACCGGAGCACTATGCTATTGTGCCTCCCAGGACCTCATGACGCGCGGAGCGCGGGAGGGGTTCTTCTCCTGGCCGGATGGCTGGGCGCGTCACCGCCGGACCTTCGGACGAAGGACACGGAGTCAGCATCCCGTGAGTCCATTCGAGTGTCCGAAGGAGTTGACCAAACATGACCACCAACCGTCAGGACATGGACGTTTGGAAGCCGGTAGAGTCGTCCGGCACCGTCATCGAAGAACTGAACCGCGTGAGCGCCATCGAAGCAGTGGCCCGCCCGGAGGCCATGGCCAGCGACACGAAGCGCGTCCGCCGTAGCGGAGACTTCGACGTGGCCGGCGTGGCAAAGGGCGCCGAGTACGGCTTCGACATGAACAACAACGACTACATCGAACTCATCGCCGCGAAGGTCGGTGGTCTCCGGAAGTTCGCGGAGGAGGACCTGGGCGGGGACGTTGAGGGCGGTGAGGCCCTGCTGGCCAACGCCGAGAAGCAGGCCATGAACGCGCTCGCGGTCACGTACGACCAGGGCTGCATCGGCACCACGGCGGCACGGAACGGGACCACGGTCCTGTGGCCGTCCATCTACTACACCCTGGCCACGAACGACGGCGGCGCGGCCGGTGATCCGCCCCTGGGCGCGTACACGGGCGGAGCCAACATCAAGCAGTGGGACCAGTCCACCATGGGCGGCACCAACGGTTCCGTGGGCTACGAGTTCATCTCGTCCTTCCTGGCGCTGTACGAAGAGGGTCCGTACTTCGATGAGGGAAACACGGTCGTCCTGGCCAGCCCCGCGTGGAAGCACGTCCTCCGCACTGCGCTGGACGGTAACAAGCGGCCCTACTGGCAGGACGGCCAGGACAACCTCTTCGGTTACTCGGATTTCCGCTGGACCGTGGGCGCCCGTAAGCACGCCACCACCACGAACAAGCCCACCGGCTCCCCGCTCCTGGTGATCGCCAACCGGGATCTGTTGATCAAGGGCATGGCGAAGCTGACCCCGAGCATGGTCAACGGCAACCCCGGTGTGGCCATCCAGCGCGCCGCCAACGGCGTGGGCTTCACGTCGGACGAAGCCATCTTCAAGGCCGCCATGCGGCGCGCCTTCGTCCTGGGTGAGCCCCGGGGCGCCGCCATCCTGGAGTACAACACGGACCTGACTCCGTAATCGGACAGCCGGGAGGAGGGGAGCCCCGTTCATCTCCTCCCGGCCCGGTACGGACCCGGCACCAATCCATATCCCCCTGATGGGAGTTGAGTACCATGGCGAAGGACGAAGACCAGGACGTGGCCCGTGACCAGGACGGTAAGCCAATCGTCGGCTACGTCGGCAACCAGCGCGAGCCCTACGTGAAGCGCGTGGAGGAGGAGGGCCTGTCCTCGGAGGACATCGACCCCACCGACCGCTTCGTGAACGTGGGCACCCTGGGCGCCGGGACCATCATGCCGGACGGCACCTACGGGCCGCCCATGCCGGACCCGAACGTGAAGAAGCTGGCGGAGGAGGCGGAAGAGCTGGATCTCCACGGCCAGGACGCCGACCAGTCCCCCGGCATCAAGAGCGCCACCCCGGCGAAGAAGACCACGCCGAAGGCGCCCGAACCGACTAAGTAAGACCCGCGCTCCAGCGGCCAGGTGTGTGGGTGGGCCTCCTCCGCACCCTGGCCGCTGGTCCACATAGGAGGCTAAGCCATGGTTGCCAAAGGACACGTTGTAACCGGTGGCAGCGGCCCCGGTGGACCGGTGGACTGGGATGACGTGGAGGACAAGCCTGCCTCCTTCCCACCCAGCTCACACACTCACGCACAGGTGGACGTGACGGGCCTGGGTACCGCGCTGGGCGCGAAGGCCAACGCCGTACACACCCACGCCGTAGCTGACACCGTTGGACTTCAGGCCACGCTGGACGCGAAGAGCGCCACGGGCCACACGCACGCGTACGCGGACATCACTGGGAAGCCGGCCACGTTCGCACCCTCCGCCCACGGCCACGCCATCGCGGACGTTGCGGGCCTGGAGACGGAACTGGCGACCCTGAGCGGTGACGTGGGCACGGCCCAGGACCTGGCGGAGGAAGCGGCCCAGGTGTTCATCTGGGACCCCGGTACCAGCGCCTACATCCTGAGCCCTGGCGCCCGCATCTACATCGGACCGGGCGACCCGGGTACCGGCGTACTCTGGATCAACGTGGACCCATCATGAGCTTGGCGCACGAGGGGTCCACGGCCATATCCACGGGGTCCATCAATGAGGGCGTGGTGGCGGACATCCTCTACGTGGCCCCCGGCGCCAACAGGCTGGCCCTCCTCCTGGCCGCTATCAACGTGGAGACCCAGCTCCCCACAGACGCGCCTGTGGACACCTTCAACTCCTGGACCCTCCTGGGCTCAGCCAATGGCGGGGACGCGGTACACGGTGCGGACGGCCTGGCGGAACGACTCCACCGGACACGGATCGCGGCCTGGTGGACGCTCCTGGGCGGGGATGAGTCCGGCTTCATCACGCTGACCACGACACCGGCCCCCAACTCCATCACAGGGGCCATGGGGGTCTACAGCTCCACCACGGGCCTGTGGGAGCCTCCGGTCATCGTGTCCGGGGTGGACACTGTGCACGACACCGGGCGCTCAGTGACCACGGCGTCCCTGGCGACCCAGGCGGGGGACATCCTCCTGGCCGCGTGGGCGTCGGACACCGAGGTCAGCACGGCCATCAGCGCGCCGACCATCACTCAGGCGGGAGCGACCCTGGGCGCGGTCACGCTGCGGTCCCGCACCCTCAACTCCTTCGGAGCCAACACGTCCGTGATCACCGCTGACTGTGCGGTCACGGCGGGCGCTACGGCCCCCGTGGTGGCCGGCTTCACCGGGGGTGGGGCCAACTGCGGACCAGGCCTGATCGTGCGTCTCCGTGGCGCTGAGCCGGTTGGCGGTGGCCCCGTGGCGTACGCGCGCGCGGGTGGCGCCTGGGTGGAGACTGATCTCAGTGGAACCATCCGGTTCCCGGGTGGCCCGACCATTGCTTTCGGAGGCTGATCATGACCACGGCGCTAGCCGGCACGGAGACCACGCTGGTTGCCCGCTTCGAGGCGGACGGCACAGCGGCAGACCCACAGGACCCCATCCAGCTCACGGTGACCTCCCTGGCCGGCGGGACCCCAGTGGTGGACACAACCAACGTGGGACACCCGGCCACGGGGACCTTCACCTACGTCTGGTCCGTACCCGAGGTCCTGGAGGTCACTGACTACCTGGTGATCTGGGACCCGGCGGGTGATGACGTGTCCGCATCCGAGGTTGTCCAGGTCTTCCCGGTTGTGACTCACTCCTGGGCCACGGTGGCTCAGGTCCTGGGCTTCACGGCCCAGGAGGTCACCCCGGCGGACATCCAGATGGCGTCCGGGATCATCACGCTGTACGGCAACGCGAACATGGAGCTGGCGGACGACTACGCGAAGCAGGACCTGTACTGGCTCGCGGCGGCCACCGCGTACCAGACCGTGTGGATGAAGCCGAAGGCGGACACGCTCCTCCAGGACCGCGAGTCCCACGCGTCCACATCGGCCGATGGCGTCCAGGTAGCGCGGAAGGCGGACTCAGACATCATGCTGGCGCCGCTGGCGGCCAGGGCGTTGCGCAACCTGAGCTGGATTGGCGGGCGTACCGACGTGCCGCCCAGGACCCGCAAGGGGTACAACTTCCTGGCGGAGCAGGATGACCACATGAATGCCTGGATGAGTGGGCGTGCGCTGTGACCGCCGGGTCCTACACGACGCGCGTGGACATCCTGGGTGGCTCGGACACGGTGGATGAGTGGGGAGATCCGATGGAGGGGACTCAGGTCCTCTTCCCGGACATCCCCGCGTCCATCACGGAGTCCCGCCAGGTGGTGGCCACAGAGTCGGACCCTCAGGCCGTGGCGGTCCACTACTACACGGCGCGGGTCCCCCGGCGGTACCCAATCACGGCGGACTACCGGGTCCAGGACATCCGGACCGGAGACATTTACAGCATTGACTATGTCAATCGGCCAACAAATGATCCCACCGGCACGGCGGACACGCGTCTGGACCTACGTCGGGTAACCTGATCACAGCTTCACCCCGGTCCCGGAAACGGACCTAGCTCCACCACCTTCGCTCCCCGGAAAGGAGGGCGGCCATGGCCACGCGCGTCCGTATCAGTGATGCAGGAATCGTCAAGGTCCAGGCCGCCTCCGATGCCGTGATCGCTGAGCGCGTGGTGGAACCGATGGCAGAGGACATGAGGACCTACGTCCCAGTCCTGTCCGGGGATCTGAAGCGCACCATCCGCACATACGGTCCCGATGTCCTGGGCCCTGGACGCTTCCAGGTCTGGGTGGGTGACACGGCCGGTGGCGTGGACTACCACCTGTGGGTGGAGTTCGGTACATCCATCATGGACGCTCAGCCCTTCATCCGTCCCGCCGTGTACCGCCTGAGGAGTGCGTGATGCCGAAGCTGGCAACCGGGGAGAACGTGGCCGTTGCCTTCGCGAAGTGGGCGCTCGCGGCCCAGGGCTTCCCGGATGTGCTGGTGGCGACCACCCTTCCGGCCGTAGCGGTGTGGGGGTCCACGCCGACCGTGACCGGGACGGGCGCGGTTCAGGTGGAGGGGATCGTGGGGACCACGGCCCATGACACGAACCTCCGGGACCACATGGTCAGCTACGGCGGGTGGGCCGCCCGGATCAACTCCGACAAGCCCCCGTGGGGCCAGGCGAATGAGTTGCTGGAGGTCATCCGGGAGCAGTGCTTCGCGTATGACTTCGTGGACTGGGTGGAGCTGGACCTGGAGCCAGCGGGGGTGTATCAGGCCGTGGCCGTCCAGGGTGCCATCCCTCAGGTAGACCCCAGGCGCATCCCGGACCCGGATGCCTCGCGCGCACACTACTCAATGGACCTCCGCCTCATCTGGGTGGCGGGAACATGAAGGAGGAACAGATGGCGGAGAACGAGACCCCGAAGCCGAAGGCGGCCAGGGGGGGATCTCCTGAGCCAATCCCGGCGGGTTATCAGGTAGTCGTCCTGAGCAACCGTCCGGACCAGCCGCTCCTGGTCACGGAAGCGGAGCACCTGGACCTGGAGTCCCAGGGACTTCTGTTGCAGTCCACGAAGGAAGGCGCACGGTTGCGCCAGGAAGAAGGCGAGTAGACATGCCGGCAAGCGCATCTAACCTCCTGGTGGGACCCGCGTCCCTCTGGGTGGGGGACTTCGGGGCGGAGGAGCCCACGGACGCAGAAGTGGCCCTCCCGCTGGACCCGGAGAACTGGACGGACCTGGGCGGCACCGATGGTGGCGTCACGGTCACGGCGGCCAGGGAGTACTTCCGCCTGCGCATGGACCAGACCGTGGAGTCCCCGGGCCGTGTCCTCACGGAGCTGGACGTCACCCTGGCCACGAACCTGGCGGAGCCCACGCTGGAGAACTGGAAGGTAGCCCTGGCGGACGCGGCTAGTGCCGTGACCGTGGGTGGTACCGGTGGCGCCGCGTACGCAGCCATGGACATCGGGTCCTCCGATGACCCGGGTGTGCAGCCGGACTACATCAGCCTCATCTTCCGGGGCCGCGCGCCTCAGGGTCGGCGCCGCCTCATCATCGTGCGGAAGGCGCTCTCCTTCGAAGAGACTGAGTCGGAGTACAAGAAGGACGACCAGACCTTCATCCCGGTGACCTTCGGTGCTCACTGGGTGTCCAGCTCCATCCGCTCCGTCCACGTGGTGGACGAGCGTCCGATCGCGTAATTCCTACCCGCACCATAGGAATCTCTAGGAGGAGGCCCCTCATGACATACACACCGATTCGCATCAAGACCAGCGAAGACCCGTTCGCAGGCATCGGCCGTAGGCCACTGTTCTATGTGGACGAGATGGAGTTCACGGTCCCCGTGGACGTGCCGGCTGGCTACGCGCTGGAGGCTATCGAGAAGATGGCCGAAGCTGGCTCCGATGCCCTGGCTACCCGCTGGCTCATGATGGAGATCCTGGGCAAGGACGCGTACGCGGCACTCCTGGCCAACAGCTACCGGGTGACGAAGCCGGAAATGGCCCAGATCCAGGGCGCGATCCGGGAGCTGGTCTTCGGAGAGACTGAGGAAGAGGGAAAAGACTAGCGGCCAGGGTGGCTCAGGTGGCCTGGATGCCTTACCACCGCCGGGATCTGATGGCGGACTTCAGGGCCTTCTACCACCTGAGTCACGCGGAGGCCATGGCCCTACCCGCAACGGAGTACCTGGCGCTGGCGTCCCGGACGCCGGCATACCAGGGAGTGATGGCAATCCGTCAGGCTGAGGCGGAAGAGAAGGAGCGGAGGTCCAAGCCTCCGCGCGGTACGCGCCTAGTGGACAGCGACCGGGAGAGCATCCGCAAGGATGAGCTACTGGCAGCGGCCATCAGCTTCAGCTAACGGAGGTAGGTCATGGCGGACGGCTTCAAGGTCGCAGACGCCTATGTGGACATTGAGGCGGAGGTGGACAAGGGAGTCCTTACCTCCTCCGCCAAGTCTGCTGGGAACGAAGTCGGGATCACTATCGCCGATGAGGCCCAGAAGGGTTTGAAGAAGGGCCTGGAGCGCGATAGTAAGGGCCAGTTCAAGCCACTGGGTAAGCGCTCCGGGGAAGAGATCGGGGACGGCCTGGGGGATGGCCTGAAGGGGCGTAAGGGCCTCCTGGGCACCGTGGGTGGCCTCCTGGGTGGTGGCCTCATCGGTGGCATCACAGGAGCCATCGGCAAGGGCGGGTCCGCCGTTGCCAGCGTCCTACCCTCCGTCCTGGGTAGCCCCTACGTCCTGGCCGCCGTTGCTGCGGTGGGTGCAACCCTGGCCCCCGCGCTCATGGCTGGCCTGGCTGGTGGGCTCATCGGGGGCGCGGGCCTGGGCGTGATCGGTCTGGGAGCCATGCTCCTGAAGGAAGAGCCGGCCCTGGTGAAGGCGGCAGGCCGCCTGAAGAAGACCACCATGGGCATCCTGAAGGACGCAGCCAAGCCGCTCCTGGGTCCGTTCGTGACGGCCCTGAAGCTCATCGAAGGCAGCGTCAAGCGGCTAGAGCCCTTGTTTGATAAGGCTTTCGCAGCCGTGGCTCCAGCGGTAGTGCCGCTGACGAAGGCCATCACGGGCCTGGTCGAGAACGCCATGCCTGGCTTCCTGAAGATGGTGGAGGCCAGCGGCCCCTTCCTGGCCGGACTGGGGCCAGGCCTGGCGAACCTGGGCAAGGGCCTGGGCTCCTTCTTCACCCTGATCTCCGGAGCTGGTCCCGATGCCCTACTCTTCTTCAACGATCTCCTGACGTTCCTAGGCGGGACGCTGGCCCAGATGGGCCTGGTCATCAGCGTGACCGCGAAGGCGTACTCCGCCATTCGCGGCTTCTTCACGTCCATACCCGGCTGGGTGTCCGGCGCCCTGGGCTCCATCGGGTCCTTCTTCTCCAGCGTGGGCAACTGGTTCGCTGGTATCGGCTCCTGGTTCGCCACGCTGCCAGGTCTGTTCGGTGGCTGGATCTCGTCTGCCGCATCCGTTGTCTGGGGCGGTATCCAGTCCATCGGTCGCTTCTTCGCCAGCCTCCCAGGCCTTGCCCTGGCTGGCATCCAGGCGCTACCCGGCTTCCTGTGGGCCGTCTTCACCAACACCCTGAACCGGGCCGGCTACATCGTGGGCTATGGAATCGGCCTCATCATTGGCTTCTTCGCTGCTCTCCCTGGCCGCGCGGCTGCCGCTGTGTCCTTCCTCTGGGGGGCCATCAGCGGCTTCTTCACCCAGTCCCGGGACAACGCCAAGAACACGGCCAGCTCCCTGGTGTCGGGCGTGATCAGCTTCTTCACCAGCCTCCCCGGGAAGGCGCGCTCCGCCGTGTCCAGCCTGTGGTCCAACATGGTTGGTGCGTTCAACGGCGCGAAGTCCAACGCCATTTCGGCCGGCACCGCGCTGGTAACAGGAACCATCAACATCATCAAGACCCTCCCGGGCAAGGCGAAGAGCGCCCTGGGGTCCCTGGCCTCCAGTGTGAAGTCCGCTGCCGCCGGGGCTGGCTCCTGGCTGGCGGACGCGGGACGCAACATCATCATGGGCCTGATCGGTGGCATCAAGGGCGCGGTAGGCGCCGCCGTGAGCGCCGTGAAGGACGCCATGGGCTCAGTCCTGTCCGGAGCGAAGTCAGCCCTGGGCATCGGGTCCCCCTCGAAGGCGTTCCGGGACCAGGTGGGTAAGTGGCTCCTCCCCGGCGTGACGGTCGGCGCGAAGAAGTCCCTCCCGAAGGCGCGCAAGGCCATCGCGGGAGTGGTGTCCAAGGTGGTCCCGGGTCCGCACTCCTGGAACCCCAGGCGGCCAGGGGATGACCCGCGCGGTCCGAGCATGGCCGGCGGAGTGGTCCACATCGGTAACATCACGCTGGACGCCAGCAAGATGAAGGACATCCAGGACGTGGTGGAGCTGGCTCGGAGCCTGAGCACCACGGCACGGACCTACCAGGCCAGTACGTCATGGGCGTGAGGGAGACACCAATGGAGAGCACCGAGAGGGCGCATGCGGCCCTCCGTGCGTGGCGTGAGCGCCCGAACGGGGACCAGCCCTACGTCCGGACTACCCCCACGGGTGAGGTCCGCATAGAGGCCCTGAGCCTGTCCGAGGTGGATGGGACCGGGGTCCTGGAGATCTCGGTGGGTGACCCGGAGAACGGGGACCCACGCTTCCGGGTGGTCAACCCGCCCACCCTCGTGCGGGACCCTGACGGGTCCTTCAGGGAGGACCCCCTGGCCGCACTGGCTCAGGTCATCGGAGAGCATGGCGGGTCCGCCCGCCGGAAGAGGGGCCGGAAGTGACCACCACGATTGTCCTGGGACGCACGGATGACGGGTACCTGGTGAGCAGTGGGGCCACGTTCAATGACGCGCGCTTCGGGACGGCTGACTCCGTGGGCGTGGGCAACCTGAGCTACTGGGGTCAGCGGAAGTTCGCCGGGACCGTGTTCGAGGTGCGGGAGGCGGCCATTGGCTTCACGTTCCCCGCCGTGGCCGCTACGGAGCTGGTGTGCTCCGCCGTGGTCCAGCTCCAGCACTCCGCGCAGAACAGTCCCTCGCGCGGGCGCAACGTGATCCTGAAGCCTCAGAACTGGGTCCCTGGCGGCCTGACTACGGCGGACTTCATGACGGCCAGCCAGCTCCAGGCAGCGGACACCTGGTCCACCATCCTGAACGCTCAGGCCGTCGGAGCCAAGATCACCTACGGTGGCGGGGACCGGCTGGTGGCCCACCTGGAAGCCGGGTCCACCAGCGCCACGTTCCTGGTGGTGGACCGGACCACACAGGACGGTGCGCCCGTACCCACGGGAGATGAGCTGGGGACGTTCTGGTCCGGCAACTCCAGCGGTACCGCCAATGATCCCCGCCTGGTCTACACCAGCGTCCCGCGCCACCGGCTGGTCCCCGTGTTGGGGGCTAGCGTCATGCTCTCCGATGGGACCCACGCGTCCCTCCAGTCCACGGCCGTTGCCGGCCAGGTGGTGCTCCGCCACGCGGACGGCATGTCCGTGTCGAGCGTCCCGCTTCCGGCGGACTTCGCGACCAACGTCCCAGGGGCCCAGGGCTTCTCCCTGGCCGTCGATGACCAGGACAACGTGTACGTGGTGGGTCGGTCCGCCGTGGCCCCCAACAGCGTGGCCGTCAAGGCGTACCTGAAGAACAGCGGGAGCGTCGGCTTCAACACGGCCATGCCCGTGAAGGTGGCCGCACTGCCTGGCTTCGCCAGCGCCCTGAACAACTTCGCGGCGGCCTGGCACTCCACGGCAGGCGGGACCCTGATGGTGGTGGCCGCGCACACCGCTGGGGATGCGCTACCTGGTGCAGGTGGCAGCGATATCGCCTATGCGCTCTTCAGCTCCACCGCGCTCTACGGTGCCGGCAATGCGACCCGGGGCGTGGGCTCAGCTATCGGCCTGTTCACTCCCGCCCGCGTGCCTTCGTCCACTGCGTACAACAGCCACGGCAATGAGACGGGGACTGGCCTGGACGTGGCCGTGGACCCGACCCAGCCTGACTGGGGCTACGTCCTGTCCTTCAACAAAGGGACGTTGCTAGGCCAGAACAATGCCCACTACATCGGCCGGTACATCCTGAACGCCACCGGGGACGGCTTCTACCACGTGTCCGTGGAGTCCTCCGAAGGGTGGGGCGTGAAGGACGCCAACGCCAAGGTTCGAGTTGTGCCAGTCGGCGCCGCTCAGGTGGCCGCCGTGACGGCCGATGATGACGCCGGCTTCGGACTGAGCGTCAACATCTGGCAGGCCATCGGCACGCTCCCCGGCTTCGTCCAGCTAGGCCAGGTCCTGATGGACCAGGAGTCCATCTTGGACTTCCCGACCCCGGCGGACTTCGCCATGTCCAGCGCGTGGGACGTGGTGTACTCCAGCCTGGATAACAAGCTCTGGATCTACTTCGTGCGGGCGGGAACCACGGGCCAGGTCCAGCGCACCTCCATAGACCTGAACACGTACCAGGCAACGGGTGTGGTGGAGGAGGTGGAGGACTACTCCGCTACGGACAGCGTGGTGAGCCTGCGTGCCCCACGCGGCCAGTGGGCGATCACCCACTCCTTCCTGGACGTGGCGCTGAAGGCCACCGCTGGCGGGGCGTTCACATTGGACACCGTGCGGTCCGGCTTCAACGTGGCGCCGCTGGCGCCTACCCTGGTCCCGCGTGGCAACTATGACGCCACCATGGCCGCTGACTTCGCCTGGACCTTCAGGGATACCCCCGGGGACAGCCAGTCCGCATACCAGCTCCAGGTGGAGGATGTGGCAGACGGCTCCGTGGACCTGGACACCGGGAAGACGGCCAGCGCCGTGAGCCTCCGGAACGTAGCCGGCGGCACCCTGGCCAACACGAAGTCCTACCGGTGGCGGGTGCGGACCTGGGACGCCCTGGACGTGGAGGGGCCGTGGTCGGACTATGGCACCTTCAGCACCAGCGCGGGCGGCACCGTGACGGTGACGGACCCGGCCATGGACAACACGGGCGGAGTGGTCACGGATGACTATGTGATCCACTGGTCCGTGACTGGCACGGTTCAGGCTTCGTACCGCGTGATCCTGGTCCGCACGGACACCGGAGCCACCATCAGCGACACGGGATGGATTGCCAGCCTGGACACCCAGCTCCTGGTGGGTGGCATGGCGTCCGATGTGGAGCACCGTGTGGACGTCCAGGTCCGCAACGCTGGCCTGGTGGGGTCCGGCATCGGGTCCCGCCTCATCACCCCGTCCTACGCGGTCCCGGAGGTCCCGTTGATCCAGGCCACCCCGTTCCCTGAGGATGGGTACGTGTTGGTCACGGTGGACAACCCCATCCCGGGCCAGCCGGCCAACAACGCTCCAGAGTTCGACTTCGAGACGGACGCGCTGGGCGCCACGCCTGCGTCCTGGGCAGCGGCGGACGGGACCTTCGTGGCCTCCAACACCGTGGCCCACAAGGGCTCCCAGTCCGCCAGGTTGACCAGCGTGGGCTCACCCGCGTCCGCGTACGCGCGGGCGGCATCCTTCGGCGTGGTCCCAGGTACTCGGTACGCCTGCCGCATGTGGGCGTACGTCCCAGTGTCCGTGAAGGTTCAGGCGTCCATCGACTGGCGGTTGGCCGGCGGCACGTACCACTCCTCCGCGAACGGTCCAGAGGTCATGGTCCCGGCCAGCACGTGGACGCTCCTGTCCATCACGGCGGAGGCTCCCGGCGGAGTGGCTGAAGCTGGCTACGGACCCACGCTTCCGGCCAACCCCGTCACCGGGTCCATTGTGTACGTGGATGAGGTGGCGCTACCGGAGGCCAGTGACCGACCGGACGTATCCCGGAACCTGGTGCTACGGCGGCCTGTCGGGTCCACGGACCCGTGGGATGTGGTGGGAGAATGCGACCCGGACGGTTCGGTCAGGGACTACACGTGCCCAGCCTGGGTGCCGGTGGAGTACATGGTTAGGGGTGAGGTCTGATGGCATGGCGAGACAGTGAGCCGGTAGCGGTGACCCTGGCGCTTCGGGGTGTCCACCTCCATGACCCGGCGCTGGGCGGGGAGGCCAGTGCGTCCGTCTTCCCGTACGGGGCTGACTCCAAAGAGGACAGCATGGACACCATGGGAACCGGGGCCTTCTACGCTGGGCGTCAGGACCCGGTGGTGGACTTCGGGGAGCACGTGGGGGAGGCCGTGGCCGTGACCGTGGACCTGCCACACGGCCCCACCTACATCCAGGACCTGGAGGACATCCGAAGCTGGGCGGCCAGGAGGAGGACCATCCACTACCGGGACGGACGCACCCGCGCCCTGTACGGCACGCTGACGGACGTGCGGCGCCGAGACCAGGCCTGGGGCACTCAGGTGTCTTTCACGGTCACACGGACGCACTGGGACGCCGTAACGGTGTCCGCATGATGCCGCTGGCTCCCTCCCTGGCCGCGCGTAACCCGAAGGGTCACACGGAAGCAGAGATCCTGGCCGCCCTCCAGGGACGTACCGGCGCACGCCGCTTCAGCTTCCGGTACGAACACCTGGAGGCGGACGGCACCTGGATTCAGGACCTCACGACGGTGACGGCCGGCACCGTGAGCCAGAACTGGCTGGCGGACATCAAGCGCACATGCTCCTTCACTATGGCGGAGCGCGGTGGCATCGACTGGGGGAAGGACCGCATCAGGCCCAGCGTCCGGCTACACCTGGCGCCCTTCGGGCCTGAGGACTGGGTGGAGTACCCGCAAGGCGTGTTCCTACTGGCCTCCCCGGAGCGCGTGGTGGGTGAGTCCCGCGTGGTGTCCCGGGAGGTGACCGGGTATGACCAGCTCCTGGTGTACGCCGATGAGCTATTCACCTTCCGGTACGCGGTGACCGCTGGCTCCAATGTGGTCAATGCGGTACGGGCGCTCCTGCTGGACGTCCAGGTCCCGCCCTCCATCCGCTCCGTACCGTACGCGGGCGCGCTGGTGGCCACGAAGGAGTGGGAGCCAGGCACGTCAAAGCTGGCCGTGATCAACGAACTCCTGGGGATGATCAACTATGACAGCCTCGCCTTCGATGAGGATGGGGTGGCGCTGGTCCAGCCGTACCGCTCGCCGGCCGAACGGAGCCCTGGCTATGAGTACGCGGATGACCACAATGGACTGATGTTCCCTCAGGTGACCCAGGGCCTGGACACGTACGGCGTGGCGAACCAGTGGGTATGTTGCGTCTCCGAGCCAGACCAGCCTCCGCTTCTCGCGAGCTACACGAACACGGACCCAGCGTCCCCCACGTCCACGGTCCGCCGGGGACGGACCATCACGGACTACCGCACTGAGATGGAGGCCGTGGACATCACGGTCCTCCAGGAGAAGGTCCGGCGCCTGGCCTTCGAAGCTTCCCAGGTGTATGAGTCCCTGCCGTTCTCCACGGGCCTCATGCCGGTCCACAGTGGAAACGACGTGTACCGCGTGAAGCTGGACGCCCTGGCCGTCAACGCCACGTATGCTGAGCACTCCTGGAAGCTGACCATGAAGGCGGGAGCCCCGATGGAGCATGTAGCGAGGCGGGTGGTGACGGTATGACCAGGCGCATACCCACGGCTTCGGACTTCCTGTACACGGTCCAGGGGCCACGGCGCAAGACCAGCGCGTCCCGGCCCATCCGGCTGGCCGTGGTGGACTCCGACTATGAGCCCTTCGCGCCATGGCCCGACGCTGTGCCGGCGGCCAGGGTGACGTTCGACGGTGAGACCACCATCTCCACGAAGGCCTATCCGGTGGCGGACGGCTTCATCCCCTGGCCGGGTAACCGGGTGTGGCTGATCCCCGTGGGCAATTCCTACGTGATTGGTGGGAGTATCGACGGCCCATCCAGCCACGGCTTCTGGCAGGACACGGACACCGGGGACGCCGGGGTGGAGCTGGGCGGAGGGTCCTATTACGACACCCAGGAGGGCCTGGTCCTGGCGCACGATGCCAGCGTGTCAGGCACGCTCACGGCTGGAGCCAGGGACCTCCCGGTGGCGGAGATCCAGAAGGGCCGCTCCACCCTGACCTTCCCGGTAGCAGCGGCGGCCCAGACCCTGGCCGTGGTCTTCCCCGTGGCGTGGCCGGTGGGCACCGTGCCTATCGTCATGCTCAACATAGCCACGACGACCGGTAGCCTGCCCCGAATCACAGCCAGGGCAACCAACATCACGCCCACGGGATTCAGCCTCAACATCCTGAAGTCCGATGCAGCCGAAGCCAACTTCACCCTGTCCGCCCTGCCGGTGGACTGGGTGGCCTTCGCAACACCGTAGGGGGAGACATGACGGAACCACTGTCCGCAGAGGAGCGACTGGCCGCGATGGAGGCCAACTTGGCTGGGTGGGAGCAGTGGCGCTCGCAGGCCGTGTCGCGCTTCACTGCCGTGGAGCAACTGGTGGCCACCGGGGCTACCCGGATCGCGGCCATAGAGGCGAACGTCAATCCCGTCCTGGAGAGGCTGAGCAACGTTGAGGCTGGTGGCGCGGGGCTTCAGACCCAGGTTGCCTCCCTGGCCGCTGGCTTGGCTCAGGCCCAGGCCGCCCTGACGGATCTCGACACGCGGCTATCGGCATTGGGCCGGGTGGCCCGGCCAGGCCGTACAGTGATCCGTGGACAGGTAGACCAGCTCCGCGCGGACGTGGAGGCACTGAAGGCACAGGTACCGGAAGGAGGCGAACCGCAGTGACCAACGCTCGAAACACCCAGGCCCTGGAAGATGCGGGCCGCGCGGTGTGGCCAGGGATGGTCATCTATGACGTGGGGGACGAAGCCCACGCCACGGGTACGTCCGACCACAACCACGATGACAAGACGCTCCCCCAGGGTGGGCGGGCGGAGCAGTCCGATTCGGACAGTTATCCCGAGGTCCGAGCCCTGGACTTCATGCTCCGGGGGCCGTTCGACCACGAACAGGCCATGCGGCTGGTGGACGTGCTGGTCCGCCTGTGCCGGAACCGGATCTCCTACGTCATCTACAACGGGTACATCTGGCGGCGCCGGAACGGCTTCATCCGTGAGCGGTACACCGGGTCCAACCCGCACCGCGATCACGTGCACGTGTCCACCCTGGCCGCCGATGATGAGAACGCTTCGCCGTGGACGCCGGTCCTGGCGCTGAAGGAGGACGAAATGACCGAAGAGCAGTTCCAGGCCATCCTGGGCGCGATCCGTGCCGCCGGGAAGAGCGCGGACGCCGCGTCCCTGCGAGCCAACGGAATCCTGACCGGGACGGACGTGGAGACCACCTGGTCCAGCCAGACCCCGAACGCCATCCAGAACAACGTCCTGGCGGACAGGCTGGCGGAGATCAGTCAGCGGCTGAGCAACGTCACCGTGACTCTCCCGCCGGTCACCGTGGATGCGGGCGCCATCGAAGCCGGCATCACGGCGGCCCTGGCAAACCCGACCGTCATCCAGGCCCTGGCTAAGGCCGTGGCGGACGAAGAGCACAACCGGATGGAGAGCTAGTCCATCATGGACTTTCTCCCAACGACAGTGCTGGAGGGCGGCCCCTGGGCTGTCCTCCTCATTGTGGTCCTGGGGGTGTCCTTCCTCTACTGGCGGGGGATCTTCGTCTCCAGCGGCCAGGTGGATAAGACCATCGCTGGGTATGTCGCTACCAACGCTTTCCTGGAGAAGGAGCTGGCGTACTGGCGTGCGGCGGCAGACCGGAAGGACCTCACCATCGACCGCCAGACAGAGCAACTTCAGAAGATGCTCAGCTACTCCGCCGTTGGTACCCACGCGCTGGAATCCTTCATGAAGGAGGTTCAGGGCCGTGAACAGGTGGACGACCGTGGCTAGCCGGTGGCTGAAGCGGAGGCGTCCCGCTTCCCTGGCCCTACCCGCACCCCGGGACCCAGCCAAGTTGGAGGAGGCGCGGGAGGCCGCGCGCCTGGCCTGGATGCGCCTGGAGGCCACGAAGCGTCAGGACATGGAAGTGTCGGACGCATCACTTCGTGCGGACCGTCTACACAGGAGGAATAACCTAGGGCCGGCCATGCTTCGGCAACTGGAAGGAAGAGGCTAGCCATGGGGGAATTCTTGAGCTGGGATGGCTGGAACACGATCACCATCGTGGCGTGCGCCGTGGGCCTGGTGGCCTGCGTGTCCTTCGCTGCTGCGTACCAGTACGAAGTGGGCTGGGACTGGACCCGCAATCCCATGGGCCGGTACCTGATGACCCGGAAGCTACTGCTGGGCGGCCTATTCGTGACAATCCTGCTCAACCGCTTCATCCCAGGATGGTCCGGACGCCTTGCCGTTACAGCGCTTCTGATGAGCCTCTTCGCTGTGCAGACCTTCGTACCGTACCGTCTACTGAAGAAGGTCCAGAAACCGGACCACGCCAATGAGGAGGCACAACGGAGATGAGCGACCCCCGTACCGCCGGTCCCGCCGGGGACGGCTCGAAGTCCCTGGCCCGTGAGTCCAAGCTGGGCCACACCGTGGCCATCGTGTCCACCGCTGGAGCCCTGGCCCTGGTGGACATCCTGGGGGGCCTGGACACGTCCGGCTTCCCGGTGTGGCTCCAGGCCACCGCGACTGCCGCAGTGGGTACCGCCATCGGTGTCCTCACGAGCTACGCGGCACGCAACCGCGCGAAGTCCTTCCAGAACTTCAGCCGCTGACGTTCCTCACTCCCCAGGGGAAGAACCCCGGACCCTCCATAGGGTCCGGGGTTCTTCTTGTCCACAGCCCTTCCCACGGGGCGCGCACGGCGCTAGGCGCCTAGTTCCACTCGTAACCCTTCATGTACTCCACCTCCCCCGCTGGCGCCGTGCCACTAGTCTGCCACGGCACCAGTCCTGATGTCAACTGCCTAGCCCCGGCAACCTGGGCAGTGCAGGCCCACGCACCCGCCGCTGTGACCGGTGGCCATGCGGAGCAGCAGGAGCGCCACGGCCAGGAAGCCCAGGATCAGCGGGAGGAGGGCGATGAGCGCACCCACCACCACCCAGACCGCGACCATCAGGAGCGCCACGGCGGCCAGCCCCAGGACGCCCAGGAGCGCCCAGCGGCGCGCGTGGGTGGCCCAGGTAGGGCGGGGCTTCAGGCGACGCACCAGGGCACCCTGGCGGCCCGGGACCATCTCCCACCGGCCCAGCTCCGCCACCTCCCCGCGCCGCTTCGCCACAGCCAGGCGTGAGGCCAGCCGATGGGGGTTGTCCTCCCACCACTCCTGGCCGTCCGCCAGCCTGGCCGGCAGGCCGGACACGCGGAGCGGACGGACCGCTACCGCGCGGCTCATCGCGCACCGTAGCCCAGGACCATGGCCAGGAAGACCACGAAGAACAGGAGGTGCGCGAAGGTGGGCAGAGGTGTCCAGCGGAGGCCTGCGTCCCGCCGCGCCCGCGCGCGGATGGCCCGCTTCCTGGAGACCCGGCGGGGATTCGGCCGGTTCATCTTCTCGTTGTAGACCGGGAGGAGGACTTTGATCCAGAAGAACTCCGCCCCGTTCAGGAGCCACTGAGGACAGTTGTTCATCCGGAACAGGACGTAACGGCGTGGCTCCAGGTCCCCGAAGCTGGAGCCTGGCTTCCCGTAGCGTCCACCGCCGTTCACGTGCTCCCCATGGCGTGCGCCAGGGTTGCGGGTCTGGCCCACGTAGCCCCAGTGGAAGGACACGAACGGGACACGGAGAAAGGCCCCTGCCTTCCGGGTCCGGTACGCGTACACCTCCCCATAGGTCCTCCACCGGGGACCCACGTAGCTGGGTCCCACGGGACCCCGGGTCCTCCCCGGGGTCCTGGTCATGTTGGTCATCGGATGTCCTTCCCCTTGCGTCCGCAGAGTCCTTTGGTCACGTGGTAGTGGGGTCCCCATGAGCATCGGTAGGACCTGCCGCGCCCGTTGTGCTTGGCACGGAAGACCTTCAGCTCAGCACTGGCTTCCGCCTTCGTTTCAATGATGTCCTTGGCGCCAGGTCCTTGGCACTTCTCCCGCTGCTTCATCACCTGGCCGCCTTACTCGCTATTGAGCGCGCGTGGCGCTTCCGTGCCCATAGCCTAACTGAGTGGACGTCATAAAGGTAGCCGCGATTAGGACTGCCTCCGCATGGCTTCGGGAAGTCTGGGTCACCCTGGGAATCGGACCGGCTGGCCTTCTGGAGGATGGGCAGAGTGACACCCAGCGGCTCCAGCTCCCTAGCCACATCGGTCAGCTTCCGGGGATTGATGGCCTCCAATACCTCCCCCTCCAGCGGACCGTCCACTGTGCTGTGACTGGTGCTGACGGGTCGGAGCTGATCTCCCAGCGTGGAATCCCTACCGGCCCGGTCTGACATGTGGGGGAAGTGGGTGGAGGTGAGTGGGTGGGAGGGGTTCTCCTGGCCGCCCTGGGCGTATTCCCTGGCCTCCTCATTGGTGATGAGTGGGGCCTGGAATGGCACGGCTTCACCGGCCATAATCGCCACCCAGCCACCCAGGTTCGTGGGCTTCTTCGGCATGGGCTTTACCTCGGGGCAAAGCATCTTCATGGTGGCCGCCGTGAACCGGGCCGCCAGCTTGATCTGGAAGCACTCGCGGATATCCGCATTGCCCTGAGTCACCCGCGCGGAGAAGCGCTGGGCAATGAACAGGCAGAACATCCGGAGCTGGCGTCCACCGAATACCAGCGCATTCTGAGCGCGCAATGCGGGGGACCTCAGTGGCATTGTCCGCCGGATCTCCGGGTCCGGCTCAGTGGCCCGAAGGTCCTGCCAGTAGGCCATCAGGAGGTCACTGGTGGCGTTCATCTCTTCGTACACGATCAGGACGCTGGCGCGGCCACTCAGCTCTGGGTCCTCCCGGTAGGCCCGCTTCCGGGTGTCCAGGTCCTCCCCCAGCTTGACCAGCCAGTCATGGATGTCCCCGATGTCCCGCACGATGCGGACCCCCGGGAGACCTTCGGCCCACTCATGACTGACCTCCTTCCAGTCCAGGATGACCACGCCCCAGCCCCACCGGAGGGCCTGCATGATCTGAGTCTTCACCAGCTCCGACTTCCCGGCCCCCGGTCCAGCGCTCAGCGCGATGTGCGGGGAGTCTTTGACCATCTCGGCGGACAGGCCCTCCCCCTTCGCGGTGATCCCCAGGAACGGCCGGTACTCCTGGCTGGCCATCAGGTACCGCTCCACGTCCTTCCAGGTGACCTTCTCCGGGGGCTCGGTCGCCACGGCCAGCTCCACAGTGGGCTGGTCCCCGGACAGGTGCCAGTGGGCCTCCATGTCCCGCACGCCCAGACGAGCCTGGACCGTGGCCACCAGCTTCTTCTGGAGGGCCACGTCCGCCCCGGTGAAGTGCTCCGGGAGGCGGATCACCACGGGGTGGCCCTTCGCGCTCCGGTAGTCCCGGGGCACCGTGACCCACTTGCCTGCCCTGGCCGGCTGGTGGCTGGTGTGGAGCACCGTGTCCAGCGCGCGGGCCAGCGGGCGGACCTTCG
>WUUC01028291.1_pt1 | contig 32625 bp, 29 predicted proteins | sample 6278441 | NCBI WGS metagenome assembly WUUC01 (sample SAMN13675441, study PRJNA597444) | soil metagenome | isolation source: soil | place: USA: Washington | collected 2017-10
CAGGCGGGCTAGCCCCGCCGATAACGGCCGAGGCAAGCGAAGCGCGCAGTGAGCGCCGCGAACGTAGGGCAGCGCCGTTCGAGAAAATCTCATCGTTCCTCCATCACCGCTCGGAAATGACCGGCACGTAACGCCGGAGCCGAGGCTCAGCGGTCGGGTTGCAGATCACCGCGACCTCTTTGGCGCCGTCTCCATCGAAGTCGGCGAGCGCGAACTGGCGAAGCGGCGAGCACATATCCGAACCTTCGCAGACTTCGAGGTTGATCCCGTTCTCCACCTCGCCGAGGCCGCGATTGCTGCGGCCGAGCCACACGTGGATCTCTTCGGAGGAGCCGAACAACACCGCGAGATCGTCGTGACCATCCCCGTTCAGATCGCCGACCTCCACCGTGCGCGGGTCTTTCGGCGCTTCTTCCATCTCCAGCGTCAGCGGCAACAGCTCGAGCGCGGCATCTGTCTTTTGGTACAGGTTCTCGTCGAGCGAGAGATCCTGTGCGTCGCCGAAGACGACGCTGATCGTCCCGGGATCGTCGAAGCTTCCGCCGCCGAGAGACTTCGCCGCGACGATCACCACGTCCTGGTAAGGAGTACAGGCCTCGCCGGCGATCTCCGGATTACAGGCGAAACGTCCACGGGCCAGATCACGCACCGGGACCAAGTTGCCGAAGCGCGACGGTTGACCGCAGGTGAGCAGCGACGTCGTCGAAGTGTTCGACGCATATTTCACGAAGGATCCACCGGGAGCACCGAGCACCAGATCGACCAAACCTTGCTGTGGATTTTCGTTCATTCCACCGAAGTCGATCAGGTCGAAGGTCGTCGGAGCCTGCGCAAATTTCGCACAGCGACACTCGCTCGGATTGTACAGCTCGCCGAGCGGTGGGTTCATGCCGAGTGAAAAGTAGGTGGTCACCGGAATATCGGCGCTCGTGCCGAGCACCAGGTCCGCGTAACCGTCGCGGTTGAGATCCGCGTGCGTCAGCGTCACCTCGGTTTGGAACTGCACTGCGAGCTTGCAGTCGCAGGGGGCCTGTCCCACCGTCGTCGGACAAATACACGTCGGGCAATCTTGATCGAACAGCTCGGGCGTGTGCGGCACCAAAGCCGTACCTGTCCATTCGAACAGGCGCATGTAAACCTGTTCGCGCTGAGCGAGCGCTTTGGAGGTCACCACCGCGAGCACGGGGCGCGTCGCGTCTTCGGGCCGCGTGCCGAGATCGTAATAATAGCCGTAGACCGCACGCGCGGATTCGCCCACCCACTCCAGCGAGACCGTCTGGCTCGGCAGCGTCGGGTTGCGGATCTCCAGCGACGCGCGTTGACCGGCGTCGAAGAGGATCGCCACACTGTCCGGTTGGCCAGGTGGCCCGGGGAGCCGGGACATCGCCGTCGGCTCGCGACCGGAGCCGAGGCTCACTTCGTTCTCACAGTCGAAGTCTTTCACCGGATTTACGCAGGTCACTTCGTACTCGATCGAGTCCGAGCGACCGACGACTTGTCCGTGCACGCGCAGTGGATTCGCACAATCGTCGACGTTGATCTCCGCGCGCACATAACCTTTTTCGTCGGTGAGCGCGATCTGCCGCAGCGGGCTCGCACCGCCGCCGGGCTGATCGACGGTGAACATCACCGGCACACCACCGCGATTTTCCAGCTCGCGACACGGTTGCATACACTTGAAACATTCGCCGCCCGTGTTCGTCGGATCGCCGCAGCGATTCGCCACCGCCTCCGCGACCGGGCCCGGCGCGAGCACCTGATTCTTCGGCGCATTGGGTTGGAGCACGCCGCGCGGCAACAAGGAAAAAGACTCCGGCATCACCGCCTGCAGCACGAGCTCGCGCTCTTCACCCTCTTGTTCGGAGAGCAGCGGGCACGCCGACTTCACCGTCTGATCGAGCGTCGTGTTCGTATGGCGGCCTTCGAGCGTGCGCAGGCAGTAACACGCGTTGAGCAAGGTCGCCGGAACCGCGCCGCCGCCCTGCTCTGCGGGTGCGCGCGCTTCACCGCGCGCTTCGATGTAGATCATCACCGCACCCCAAGGATTTTCGGGGCTCTCGTTCACCTTTGGAATGTCGAGCGACCAGTCGCCGTCGAATGGGAACTGCTGCGACTCGCGCGGCTCGCTGAGCACGCGGCCGAGGTTCGCTTCTGCGGTGATGTTGTCCGGATCGATCAGACGCGTCGGAGGAAAGACGCCGATCTGATCGCAACGAATGAAGCTCGGGACATCAGCACCTTCGGGCGTGATCAACGGCTCGAACGCCGTCACCGCGATCGCGTTCGTCGCTTCGCGCGACGGTGCGTCTGGAAAGACGAGCGCGATCTCGTCGGACGTGCCACCGCAAGCAAAAACACTCGAACAAGCCACACCGAGAAGCAGCGCTCGCACGCGCACGACCATCATCCTCCTCCGATACCTTTGTCTTTGATCTGGAGCGTGATCGCATCGTCGTTGCCGGTCAGCGTGATCCCGGCGACCACCGCGCCGATCGCAGCCGCTCCGACGATCGACCAGAACACCCATGACGTGACGAAGCTATCACTCGAGGTCGACTGCGGCGCCACGGCAAAAGCCTTCGGTTGGCGCGCGGTTCCTTCTTCGGCGAGCGTCCCTTCCCAGCGGTCGACCGCTCGGACGAAGTACTCCATTTTGTAACCTTTTTCGTCGGGAGGGACCGAGAGCGCGGGGATCACTACGGACACGTTTTCATCTGCCCGCGCGACCACCGCGGTGAAGATCTTCACGCCTTGGCGGCGAAAGTAGACCTGTACCTGGTCGACGAGCCGCAAGGGATCGACGACCTTCACCGGCAAAGACACCGGCGAGTTCGGCTGCGCTTCCGTGGGCGCGGTGTGAACCAAGCGCAATTCGCGGCGTTCGACCGGGACGCGTTTCGCATCTTGGAAACAGTTTTGGATCTTCGGCGGCACGTCCGGCGGCATCTGGTACTCGGGATCGAGCGCCAACAAGATCTCGAAAGCGCGCTGGCAACGCTCGCGTTCTGCGTTGACCGCGTCGACGAACGCCTTCAATCGATAGATCTCTGCAAGATCCCAGCGGCAGTTCCTCGAATATTCGATCGCGCGTTGGAGCGTGCGCGCGGCGCGATCGAACTCCAAACGGTCGTACTCGTCTTTGGCGCGGGACAGGTGCGGATTCGACCGACACTCTGATCCACCCGCTTGCGCAAACGCCTGCGCAGTGGGGGCCAACATGAGCAAAAGAAGCGCGAATCGCGCGGTGAGCCGAGCTTTGTCCCGTGTCGCCAAGCGAGGAGACGATACGCCCTGACATCGACGGCAGCAAGACACGGTCGCTCGACTTTGCCTGCTTCTACTCGATAGAATCCCGGCGTCATGAACGAAGCTCTACCGAGCGGATCAAAACGCTCGTGGATTATCTCGCTCTCGAGCGTCTTCGCACTCTCCGCGACGATCTCGCTCGTCGCCGTGGGCATCGGTCCCGGATGTCAAACGCGCTGCTTCAACAAGTTCGATTGCGGCGACGGCTCCTATTGTTCGCCGCTCGGACGTTGCGAGACGGAGTGCTTCACGGATCTCGACTGCCGCCAACCGCCGGAGTGCGCGGGCGCGCCGAGTCAGTGTCCGCCGCCGCGCGGTTTCCGGTGCGATGCGAACGGCCGTTGCATCGGCAGCTATGACATCCCCAGAAGCGGCACGATGCGCAAACCGAGCGAACAAGACTACTCGGGGCCGGTCGAAGGCTGGGACGAGTTTCCAGGCTCGGGCACTTCGTTCATCGTGAATCAGATCGCCATCGCGGGACAGGATCGCGGCTTCGACGTCGATCAATCGTGCGACGGCGCGTCGTGTATCGACAACGTGCTCTGGCAGCTCGGTGAGCTCGGCAACGATCAGATCCGCCAAGGCCTGCTCGGCGGCGAATCGCTGTTGTTGATCGAGCTCGCGGGCCTCGATGTTCCCTACGACGGCGACGATCGATCGCTGACGGTGAAGATCTACGGCGCGCGCGACGCGGACGATCCGTTCTTCCCGGCGAACAACTTCAAAGTGCCGCCCGGTCATCAGACGTGTTGCGAGTTCTTGATCAACCCGCAGTCGATCACCACCGACATTCCGGCGAAAGCGCGCGCGCGTGCGCCAGCGAAGTTGGAACGTGGCCGCCTCGCGTCGCTGCAGCCGGTACCGATTCAATTCACGCTGACGGTCGGTGCGCCGCCGCATCCGGAGATCCGTCTGGAGCGCGTGTTGATCTCGGGTCGCGTGCCGTCGAGCCTGCGTGAGTTCTCGGAAGGTCTGCTCGGTGGAGCGGTTCCGATTCAAACGTTGGCGCAGACGGAGAATCCGTACTGCAAAACGGTGAGCCCGCGCTGCACGGTGCAGTTCACGGACTCGACGTTGATCGACCTCGTGGCGACGCTGCTCAGACCGGAGCCGGACATCGATCTCGACGTGCCGCCCGACGGCATCGAGTGCGTGATCGACACCGACGGCGACGGGCGCATCGATCGCTGTTGCGACGGCAACGGCGCTGCGGCCTGTCACAACGGCGTCGAGTGCGGTAATCCGCCGCCGATTTCGCCGGAGCGGGCGGGCGAACCTTCGTCCTGCGCGCTCTCCAGCCAGATGGCCGACGGTTATTCCGTGGCGATCACCTTCACCGCAGTCGGCGCGAAGGTCGTGGGCTTCGGACAATGATCCGCGCGTTCGCTGCGTTGTTCGTGGCGAGCGCGCTGCTCACCTTCGGCTTGATCACGGGCGTGCCCGGTTGCAGCCCGACTTGTTACAACACCTTCGACTGCGCTTCGGGCTCGTACTGCGAAAGTGGTGCGTGTCAGACCGACTGTTTCATCGACGAAGATTGTCGAGCGCAGCGCAAAGGTTTCATCTGCGCCGTCGGTACAGGTCGATGTAAAGGTGACTTCGGCTTCGGCTCGCCGAACGTTCCGATCGCGCCTGAGCCCGATGATGGTTGGCAAGGATTCCTCGATCCGGTGAACACGGGCCGGACCTTCGTCATCAATCGTCTCGGGATCGCGAGCGATCCCGAGGTCGGCTTGGACATCGACAGCGTGATCGAGTCGCCGAAAGTGGACAACGTCCTCAGCGCGGCGGCCGGTTACGCGAACAACTTGATCGAAGGCGGCGTAGTGCGCGGTGAATCGCTGGTGTTGATGGAGATCGCCGGGCTCGACGAAGATTTTCGCGGCGACGACCGCGAGGTGACGGTGAAGATCTACGGCGCGATCGACGCGGACGAGCCGCCGCGTTTCGCCAACAACTTCACCACCCCGCCCGGCGAGTCTTCGTGTTGCCGATTCAACATCGACAGCGAGTCGATCCCCAACAATCAAGCTGAGGCGCGATTTCGGGCGCGGATCTCCGGTCGCCGCATCCAAGCGATCGAAGCGAGCAACATCGCTTTCACCTTGGCGATCGGGAACCCGCCGCACCAAAAGATCTCCTTCCAGCGCGCGCGGATCGCCGGCGCGTTGATCGGAAACAGCGTCACCGGCATCCGCGAAGGCCTGATCGGCGGCGCGATTCCCATGGCGGACCTCGGACAAAACAATGCGAGCCCGTTCTGTTTGACGGGCGAAGATTGTTCCGTTTCCGGACTGGCCGATCGGACAGTGCTCGATCTGGTCGCCGTTTTAGTCGGCCCGCAGCCGGACATCGATCTCGACGGCGACGGACCCGAGTGTACGTTGACCACCAGCGGCAACGCGACGGTCGACGCCTGCTGCGATGGTTCGATCGGCGGCCGCTGTCTCACCAGCTCCGGCAACTGTCAGAGCGGCATCATCGTCCCGCCGGTGGTGCCCAGTCGGCCCTCGAGCTGCGCAGAAGATCCGCGCATCCGCGACGGCTACTCGGTGGCGCTCTCCTACGACGCCGTCCCCGCCACCGTCATCGGCGTTCGTTAGAACGTCAGCGAGAGGACGTCGCGCGTGGCGAGGTAGAAGGTTTCGCGGAAACTCCAAGCGACGAAGCTCTCTGGAGGAAACGGCGTCAGTGGTCGAGGCGCGGACCCGTCCCCTCTGGAGGCGTAAAGCTGTCCGGCACCGAACGTAATCAGTACATCGCGGTGCGTGCCCGCCCAGAATGCATTGCTCAAAGTCAGAACCGCAGCGCCGCCGGAGAGAGGGACGCGGTACAACGCGAGGTCTTCAGCGCGATAATACAGATGTTCCTCGAAGACACCACCGATGCTGAGGGCGCTGTCCCCGAGGACAGTGCGCGCGCCGGTGCTCAAAGAGAGGCGTTGAATACCTTGGCCGCGCTCGACGAGGACATAGAGATCGTCACCGGCGAGGAGACGTTCGGCGCTGGCACTTTCATGAATCAGTCTCGCTTGTCCGTCCGCAATGGCGACTGAGTAGATCTCGTTGCCGGTGGAGCACACGACAAACTGCGCATTCGCGGCCAGCCAGGTGCAGTGTTTGTTCTCGAACGTGGTCAGTGTCCGGGGCTCGCCGCCGCCGACATCCAGCGCTAAAACGCGGCCGTCCTCATGAGACCAGAAGATAGTCTCGTCGTTCACCGCAAATGCAGCGATAAAGGGCTCGACCGTGAGCAACGCTTGGGGCTCAGGTCCATCTTCGATCGGTTGTTGCCAGCGAAAGAACGTCCTCGACGCGCCGTCCGTCCTGACGAGGAAAAACAACGCGTCGCCGTGCGCCACGAAGCCATCGAACCACCCGTACGGAATCCAAGGACGATCGAGACAAGCAAATCCGGTCGAAGAACACGTGCCTGCGTCGCAAACGCCACAACGAACACCGGAAGACTCACCGCAGACGCGGCTGCCGCAGGCATCGAAACACATCCTGTCCGAGCAAAAATCGCGGGTTCCACAGTCCGCAGGCGAGTTGCACTCTCCACATCCCTGACCTTGATACGACGCGGGCCAACCCGGGACCGCTGCTTCGCCGCAGACGAGAAGAGAGTCTGAACATTCGAGACTGCTCATACATGCTTGTGATTCGACGCAGCTATGACCAAGACACGGAGAGTCTTCACACTCGGCGGTCGAGTTGCATTCGACACAACGCGTGCCATCGCACACCAGCCCGAGCGGCGTGCAATCGAGATCGCTCCCGCAAGGGGTCGCGGCCACGCACTGTCCGCTTTGACAGGTGAGCCCAGGGCCGCAGTCAGCAGTCACGCGACACTCGGCGCAAACCCCGCGGCGGCGGTCGCAGACACCGGCCGCACAATCATCACGCGTGACGCAGGCACTGGGGACGACGGCCGAGGCATCGAGCAACGCGCCGGCGTCCGAACGTCCCGCCGTGGGTCGGCCTTCGCCCCCGTCGATACAGGACGCAAGACACAAGGCGGTGAGGCAAAAAGCAAAGTTTCGAGACACGCGGGCCGCCAAGAGCAGTGTGCATGCCAACGGCGTTTCGAATGTTCGACCCTAAAGCGAGCTGTAACATCTTCGGCGAAAGACGGCGGCGAACACGGGCACGTTACAGCCGAAAACCGCGAGAAAGACAAAACGACGAACGAAATGATTTCTAGAAAACAAAACGCGCGGTCTCGCGAAGATGAGCTTCACAGGAACGAAACCATGAACGAAGCACAAACTCAGATCGACACCTCCGAAGACGCCAACAGCGAGCTTCACCGCCTGGCCGGCGAGCTGATCGCCGAGCTCAACGCGCGTGCGCCGCACATCTATGAAGGTGTGGTGATGAGCCTGGGAACGACGCCGTACCGGAGGCTCGACTGCGACCGCCGCGCGTTGGCCTACGTGCGGGCACGACCGCGCAAAGGGGTGGTGCGCGTCGACGTCTCCGGTTTGTGGAGAATGCCGCGCGAGTCGCCGCTGCTCGATCGCGGCTCCGGCGCGTGCGCCACGTTGGTCTTGCGGACACGAGAGGACAAAGAAGAAGCCCTCGCCTTCCTGCTCGACACGGTGGAAGCGACAAGGGTGTATCAAGTCCACGCGAGAAAACGTCACGAAGAACGAGAGCGCCAAAAGAAAGAGCTGAAAGCACGCCTCCGCAAATCCGCGCGCCAACAACAGCGGACGAGCTCGACGGTGACGGCAGGTCCGGCGCCGGTTGCAGAAGAAGCGTGAGTCGAAGATGCAAAACATATGTGCAAAACGGCCGCCTTCCTACGGGCGCATCGCGCGATTGCCGGTGCGCGATCCCGTCACCCGGCAAATGGAAGAAGAACGCCGCGAGGATTTAGTGCAGTTGGCAAGTGAGCTGATCGCGGATCTGAACTATCACGCACCGCATATCCGCGAAGGTCAGGTGATGACGATCGGGCCGGCGCCGTATCGCCGCATCGACTGCGACCGGCGTGCGCTGGCCTACGTCCGGGCGCGGCCGCGCAAAGGAATGGTGAGAGTAGATATCACCGGACTATGGAAGGCGCCGCGGCGAGAGTCGAGGTTGTGCGAGCAGAGCTCGTGCGGCACGGCGACTTTGTTTCTGCGCTCGAGGGAGGACAAAAACGAGGCGATCGCGTTTTTGTTGGAGGTCGTGGAAGAGACGCGTGCCTATCACGCAAGACGTGCCCAAGAGGCGCCGAGGAGCCGAGCGGCGGATCGCGAATATCGCGAGGAACATGAGTATGCGGAGGACCCGCAGCTCGAGCTTCCGGTGACGGAACGTTAGCTCTTCGAGGGCGTCGAGCCTGTCCTCTGGGCCACCTGGTCGCCAGGACAGGTTCCGTCGAGTTGCATGTGTGCATCTTTGGCCGCTATGATGCGTGGCTCATGAGGAACGCGTTCTCGTCTCGATGTGTGCTGCTTGCCGCGAGCTTGTGGGCGTTGTCCGCGACGGCCGCGTGCAGCGACTCGGAGAGGGACCGGGACGCCGGCGTCTCCGTGGGCCAGGACCGAGCCCTTCAAGACGCGGTGCTGCTCGACGCGGTGGGGAACGACGCCTTCTTCGAGGACGCATCACCGACGGACGCAGCGGCCGACGCGGGAGCCGAAGCCGATGCCCGAGTCGAAGCCGACGCGGCGGTCGACGGCGGGGCCGACCAGATCATCGAAGCCGACGTCGTGAATCCGGTGGCGTGCAACGAGGTCTGCGCGGCGGCCTCTCTGACCTGCAACGAAGCCCACGAGTGGCTCTTCGGAGCCGCAGGCGGATACGTCGAATACAGCGACGGTCAATGTATTCAGCTCGCGGAGTGCACAGAAACGCCGGAAGTCATGATCGACAACTGCGGCTTCCCCGGAAACTACACGCTGACGACGTTCCGCTGTGCTTGCCGCTAAGGAGCTGCGACAACGAACGCGACCGTACTCACTCCTCGGAAGAGTAGTACTTCCGAAGTGCATCGAAGATCGAGCTCTTTGAGTCTACGACGACCTCGATGTCGTAGCCGGTGAGGCGCCGGAGAACGCCGAGCGCAACGATGTTCGAGGGATCGGCCATGGCCACGATCAGGGAGCCTCCAGCGCGGTTGACCGGAACAACCTGATGCTCGATCGCCGCCTCGCGCGGCACGAGCGCGATGACCTCGGGATCTATTTCGAATTCCCTCAATTTGATCTTGGGAATACCGAATTGCGGCCAGGCGCTGCGATCATTCTCTTTGCTCAAACGGCCTCCCTGTCGGGAGGATACATCCAACTCAGTAGTTGCGGTAGTAGCTGCGATTCTTGGTGAACAGCATATGGCCGAGCCCAAAGCCTAATTGATTGATGCTGTTGATGAACGCGGGAGTCGAACCCGGGAAGAGCTGGGTCACCAGAATATGCCCCGTCGCCGCGTCATAACGGACGACCCGCTCGGGCTCCTGGCCGGTCACATTGCCGATCTTCAGCTGATAACCCACACCCCAGCCCCGACCGGTGAAGGTCGGTAGCAGGCCGATGCCAATCGAGCCTTCGAGCACTGCCAAGTTACCCAACGTTGGCCAGAACAACACGACTTCGTCCCGCGCATCACTGTCCATATTGCCGACATGGATCTGCACGCCGGTGCCGAAGTTGTCGAAGGCGGCGTTGCTCCGCGAAAACAGATTTTCGCTCCATTCCGTCAACACCACGACGCCGGTCGCCGGATCGAAGGCGATCGTCTCCTTGTCCGCGTCATTGTTGAGATTCGCAAAGAAGAGATCTTGTCCGGAGCCCCACCAATGACCGTTGAAACGATTGGAATGTGTGTGGGTGGCCATCGAGGTGATGATGATCTGGCCCGTGGTACGGTTGTAGCGAAGAATCTCCAGCTTGGCGTCGCTGTTGAGGTTCGCGAAGTGCATCTCCCAGCCGATTCCCCAGCCCATGTTGTTGTAGACTTCGGTCTGGACGAGACCCGCCGAATACGTGGTCATGATCGCCTGTCCGGTCGATGGCGAATAACGAAAAACTTCGTCGCGTCCATCGCCGCTGAGATCCGCGGCGAAGACCCGGAAATTCGGCCCCCAGTTACTACTGAAGACCTGCGTCACGCTGCTGAAGGAGCTGTGATTGAACGGCTCGTCGTTCATCTGGTAGAACTGCACGTCTCCGGTGTTCGTGTTGTAGCGGACCAATTCTCTGCGCGCGTTGCTGCTGAAATTGCCCAGGTGTGTTTCCGCGTTTGTTCCCCAGAGCGCGTCGGCGAATCCGTGGTAGAGGAACTTGGCGTCCGCGTTCGTGGAGCGCTCGACCAGCACCCCGGTGCCGGAGGTGAAGCCGAAGATCGGGTCTTGCCGTCCCGGATCGAGCGTGCCCGCGCCCGATGCCGAACACGGCGGATCGAAGATCGGGCGGCGGAGCTCGTAGACGCCGAACGGCCTCGAACACGCGCCCGGTACCGGATTGATGCAGTTTAGGACGGTCGCTTGGATGACCTCGTAGTGATGAAGGTTGGGATCCGTCGGTTCACTCTGTTTCTGGATCTCGACTGGGAAAAAGACAGTGTCTCCACGATTGATCGACACGGGGAGAGACGTGGTGACGACCGCGTGTTTCGGCTGGCCGATTTGCCCCGGCAACGTCTCGAAGTGAATCTGGCACGGTGCACCCGCCGTATCGGCCAGCTCGCATTTGATGTTGGCGCGTACGGTGACGGGAACGAAATTTTCGCGGGTACATTCAAACCCGACGGTGGGGACGTCGAGAGCCTGAGCTGTTCCCGCGGACAGCATGAATCCAAAAGAGACGATCGCGCGACTCATGAAAGGTGGTTGCATCGGGGGCGATCGATCCAAGCATCATGCCGCACGCAGCCCCGGCCGAACCGGCCAGCCGCGCGCGTGCGTCCCATGAGACAGGGGCCAAAGTCACATGGGACACCCGCTCGTCCCGACGTGGTTTGTTTCGGTCGAGACGCCAACTACGGATTTAATTTTGCTCTCACGGCGTACCATGAGGAGACTTCGGTCTTGATTCTCTCAAGGGCAATATCGTCAAGGCAAAGGAGGAGAGGATTGAGATCGAGCGCGAGTGTCGCTTCCCCACCCTCCGAGACTGGAGCCTTCAACCACGCATAGTATGCGTCGTCGCGTTCCCGCATAATGAAGCTGAAAACGCAAACTGGGAACGGAACATTCTCCAACGCTGTCCGGGCGTTGTTCGGCCACTTCTCGCGCAAAGTGCCATCATCCTGGACGAGCACTCCGCGAAGGTCCGTCGCTCTGATTTGGACGGCGAACAGACGTGCCGTTGGCCCGCTTGAATCAGCGATATCGATGAGCAGATCCAAGCCATAGTCACTCGTCTGCTTCTGCACAAGGAAGTCCGAGCGCCTAGTCCTAGTGAGATACATTTGTGCGAGGTGTTCAGCTCTGCGCCCGAAATACCGCGCGTCCGTAGCGACCATAAATTCCTCGACTTCCATTCGAATCGACGAAGGCGGAATTAAGAGTCTTAGGAAATCTCGACCAAAATTCGACGACCTCGTTCCGAAGAGTTTCGCGCACGCCCGCCTCGTTGATGACATGCTCTATGGAGAGTGAAGAAAACGCACCCAACACCCTTGTATTGGCCGAAACCAGGCACGCGTCCGTCAGCTGAGCCGAGCCGCTGACTCACGATGACTGGCGGACGAGGACTTCGAGCATCCGCAGGGCGTCGGTGGCATGCTCGCCCCAGTGAGACTGCAGGTGAAGGCGCCAACTCCACGCAGCAGCATTGGCGGCGCCGTTATCGAAGAGCAAGAGTCCGCGCTTCACGTCGAGATAGACATCGATCAGATCGTCGATGAGGTCGCCTGTTCCGACCTCGGCAGGCTCATACAGAGAGAGGGGGTTCAGAACGCACCAGTAGTACTGAGCAGGTACCGCCGACCACCCTTTCGGGGCGTACACTTCCGGTTCCTTAGAACTGTCGTCATCGAGATCGGCGTCCGGGAGCTCGAGCCCAGCGGCGTACAAACGGGCAAGCAACCGAAGGAGCTCGCGAGGCTCTGACGTCCCAGCTTCGATAAACCGACAGTAGTCTCGAGCCGCCTCAGCGAATTTCTCAACTCCAATATTCATCGGCGGCCGTTCTTCCACGCCGGCGGCCTGGCGTCGACTCGCGCAGCCTGCTACGCGAAATCGGTGCGCCCCTTTCCACAGCTCGAGGTGGGTCGCTGGCGGCTCCGCATGCTCGAGCATAATGATGCCGAACCTTGGTTCGCGGTGATCCAAGATTTGAAGGTGCGCAGCCAAACGAGCTGGGCCATCGACACCGTCGAACAGATGCGAGCGCTCGTCGCCGACTACATCGATGGGCCGAGAACAAAAACAACACGACGCTGGGCGATCATCGACGAACAGAACAACTTCCGCGGAACGTGCGGTTTCAAGGATTGGGATCGATCAAACAAAACGGCGGAGCTGAGCTACGAGCTCGCAGCAAAACATCGCGGCCAGGGAGCAATGACCACCATCGCAACAGCCGTGATCGCGCACGGCCGCACCGAAATGCAATTGCGGGCGATCCGCGCATTGGTCATGGTCGAGAACACACCGTCGATTCGTCTGCTCGAGAAGTTAGGCTTCAAACAAACAGCCATCCACCCCGCGTTCCGCACCTGCGGCGGTGTACTGCGAGACTTCTATAGTTACGAGCTCAGCTAATCGTCTTGCTGGAGCGCTTCGAGCATCTGCGCGAGCGCGTCGAGCTCCAGCCCCGTTTCGCGAAGAATCAAACGCACGACGCTCCTACTGTTGCTTTTGACGTTCGCAGTTCCAAAAGGTGCGTGCGGTAGCCCCCGCAGGTCGTTCGCCGCCTTGAGCAGATTCGCCCAAGATTGGCTCCGCTGCCGGCGGATCATCTTCACTTTCTCGAGCGGCGAAACATCTGCATCGATCGGCTGCGGGATACGTTTTGCTGCGCTCTTTCCGAGTATCTGGATCTTGTGACCATCGAGAAACCGCTCGAGATCGAGCCCCGGATCGCTCACATAAGACGGCACCGTGCTCACGCACCCCGATTTGAAGAAGAGATCGAACGAGACCTGCTGAATGAGCTTCTGCACGAACGGATGCGGGTGCTGCTCTTCGGTCAGCATTCCGAGCCAGAACGGCATATAACAAAGATTCCAACCCGCAGTAAAAGCGTCCGGGTCCCACGGGTGCCCCCAAATATGGCGAACGCCGTAGCCCGAAGAACGCGCGACCGCTCGCTTGGTATAAGCAGCCCAAGCGCGTTGAGCACGGCGGTTGTCACCGAGGACCACCGTGCGACCGTTCCAGTCCGCAGACTGGCCCGACAGCGAGCCGGAATAGTGCTCCCGGCTCAGACGAGCTCGCTCCGGAAAATACGGACACTTCGCGCGCACCGCTTCCGGCGAAACAAAAAAACAGTAATCGAACGTCGCTTTGATGAGCGAGCTACCCGCGGCGGTGAGCAAGCTCTCGAGGATCGAGATCGGCTCCGGCAGAGGCCCATCGTACACTTGAAGCGCGCACATGCCGCAAAGTACCGCAGGCTCGGCGCTCGCGGACTGTTACGCTGTAACCCCGTTGCATCTGCGCGGATTTAACGCTTTTTCAGGCACTTAGCCGAGGCTCACCCGTTGCAAAACACCCGAGGCATGGTCGGCCTGCGCAAAGTCCAAGATACACCCTCGCCTATCACCTTTCGAGGACCGGAGCTCGCGTCCCCTGTCCTTTCGATCAGTGAGGCCGATCCGCTCCCGCGCCATGCAGACACCGTCGCCCGGCCCGTCGGCGTTCCCACGACCACCGCCGAGAGCAACGACAGCGGCGTCGCCGGCAACGCACGCGGCGCCATGAAAGGCACCGCGCTGGAACGCGCGCAGGGCTTGTTCGCGCAGGCCGACAAACCACTCGTCCGCGACGACCAACAAGCACAACCGCGCGCCGACGTCCGCGAGCTTCAAACCGGACTCAACAAGTGGCGCGCCGCGCACGGGCTCTCGCCGATCAAAACAAACGGCATGTTCGGCGCCGACACCGAGAAGGCGGTCAAAGACTTCCAAAAAGCGACCGGCCTCCAACCCGGAGTCGCCGGCCAAGCCGACGCCGGCACGCGCACCAGGCTCGCGGTCGAAAACGACCCGACCTTCCAAAACCACAGCGCCGCCGACCAAACAGCGATCCGCAAACTGATGACCTCTTTCGGGAACGACGTTGCCGCACTGGATGACTTGAAGAACCTGGCCACCCGGTCAGGTTTTCTCGGGCACGTCGGCATCTTCGGCTCCAAAGGATTCAATCGACTCGACCTCAAGACGCAAAAAGAAGTCGTCGACCGCCTGCAGACCTTCGGCACCAACCCGCAGCACGCCCACAACTTACTCAATCTGATCACCGCACCCGAATTCGATAAGCTCTCGTCGAAAGCGATCACCCGTCTGGTCAACGCACAGCTCAAAAATCCGAACAACGAGAAGCTCAGCGCGAACTTCCGCGACCTCGCGAACGGCGTCGGTTTCCAAACGCTCGGCGAGCCGGGCCGCACCCGAGTCGTCGACGCGCTCGTTCGGTACGGCGGCGATCAGGTCAAAACCGACAATCTGAAGAATGTGGTCAGCGCGACCGAAGGCGTGTCGACGAAGGCGTCCCTTCACATGTTGAATGTCCATCTCGGACGACCCGAAGATGCGCAGATCGTCTCCGACTTCAAACGCGTCTCGGACCGTTCGGACTTCCGGAAATTGCCCGAAGACAAACAACTCGAAATCCTCTTCGAGGTCACCAACACTTCACCGGGCGGAGACATCGCCACCGACAACATACTCAATCTCCACTTGGACCCGCGTTTCCAGAATCTCTCCTTCGACGCCCGAGACGAAGTGCTCAGGTCCTTGTCCTACTCCAATTACGACATTCGCCTCGACCAGACGAAGATGGACAATCTCTTGACCCTCGCCGAAGCCCCCGGCTTCTCCAAGCTCGACGACAATGCCCAGCGCTTTTTGCTCGACACCCTCGCGGCCCGCCCGGACAACACAGCATTGGCGACGGCCCTGCGAGACCTGGCAAACGACGGCGCCTTCCAAGCAGATCGCCGCAATATGTACAAAAATGTCGAGAAGGTCGATCGCAGTATTCCGTAAACCTTGTTAGTCTCGCACCGTGCGACACCAGACGTTCACCGTCTTCGCGGACTACTTTCAGTTCTACCTCCGCGACGCCGAAAAACGTCCTCCGGTACCGGAGCTCTGGACGGACTCCGATGTCTCGACACGCGCCAAAGTCGCCGAGTATTTGCTGGTGGTGTGTCCGGAGCGGAATATGGAAGTCCCAGTCCGCATCGAGCTCCACGACGCCGAGCCGCCGCTCGATTCGCTCGATCCGTGGTCGCACGTCGTCGAGTGTGCGCTCGACCTTCCGTCCGGCAGACTGCTGCTCGAAGAATGTATAGGGACCAAGCCGCTTGCAGAGCTCGCCGTCGAGCGAGGGACTTATCAAGTCCGAGTGCTCTATGGCGACTTGGACGCGCTCAGCGAAGACGCGCTCTCGGGCGATGATCATTACACGGTGCAGCTCTGGCCCGGTTCGCACCGAGAGCTGAGCGTACGCAAACAATGGCCGCACGAGCGCCCAGGCTGAAGCTCGAATGTTCGAGACGCTTTGGCTCGTCAAGAGTCGGACTACGGCGGAAAGATCCCGGCTTCAACCGCCCATCGATCCAGGCATCGCTACGTTCAACGGTCGTATGATCCCACTTTCCTTCGTCGACCCTGTGCCACGGTAGTGCTCGCCTCGATGAGCCGAGCTAAGACTCACGATTTTGCCGGGCTCTGGAAAGGCGACAGATCTCGCTCGACGGGCCAATAGCGCAAAGAAAAGCAATTGACCGACCCCGGCCAAGGTTCGTTCGCCGTCGAATATCCTTCGAGCATCACGATCACTCCGCGCTCGATGAAGAGAATAAAGCCGGCGCCATGCTCGAGCTCGTCGACATCGGCAAGCACGTCCCCGAGCTGAACACGGTTCAACGACTGCAGCGGCACGACGTCAGGAGGATGCCCCAACTCAGTAAAGAACCCGACCCCTGTGAGCTCGCGTTTCGTCACGTGCATACGAGCAACCTGCGCCCGCAGGCACTCGAGCTCGGGCAGGTTGCCCGCAAGCAGCTTTGCCAACACCGCCCGCTCAATCTCCATGAGCATACTCATGATGCGCCTGCAGCCTACGCCTTGTCACCGAGCGCTGAATCGCCGAAAGCGCCGAGGATCGTTCCGTCTCGAACATGTCTCCTCCGCCGGTGTCCTCCCACAGGAAAGCAAGTAAACCTTCGAATCGCATCACGACTCGAAACATCGGATTCTCAAGATCGGGCCACGCTGCGGTTCCACGTCGCTGAAAAAGGCGCTTCCATCCTCAGCACTGACTCCATTGATCTCGATACACATAGTCAGCGACCGTCCAGATAATGAAGTGCCGTCATCGCGCCGGTCCCTTGGTCGTGCCCTCTTCGAGTCGCACAAGAATCCTGTTCGTGAGATCGGCGTCCGATGTCGCGATAGACCAGTAGGACATGTCGAAGGCCCGGATCTCAATTATCGCATCGCCGAGATCCGCATAGGCTTCGTCATCTGTCCATAGTCCTCCACATCTAAAGGCGGGCTGCTCTATCGTGGAGGACACGCCGGCGAAGACCCCGCTCTCGAACTGTTCCACTCGCTGTGCGACTTGAATGAGAGATTCGGTGGCTCCGATCAAAACCGGCTCCGGCTGCCGGCGAGCGACCGGGGACGGGCCCACGGTCTGAACGTCTGCGACGTACCACTTAATGTCGGGGCGAGCTGCGCGAACAGCATGCAGCAGGCGGACAAGCTGATCGCCGAGACAAGACGTCTCGCTGCGAAAAGCTGCCGGATCAACAGAGATGATATCGCTGGGCCGCATTAGATTAGACGTAGAGCACTCTAGAGTGCGAAACGCAGCGTTCGCGCTGCCTACGACGCCGTCGCTTCGTTGGACGGGGCGAAGCGCAAGTATACATCCGCAGGCTGAGCCAATGTTTGAGCGCGAACAACATCAAGAATCTCACTCCACGACTGGACCGTCGGCAGGTTCAAATAGTCACCTCCATGCCAAATGACAAACCGACATCTAGACTCGAACAACAGCTTCAGCAGACAAACGATCGGCGTCTCCTCGATCGGCTTCTCGGCAAGCTGGGCGCAGTAAACATCATCGATCAGGGACTCCGCGCTTCCCCCCACATCCATGACCAGATGACATCCACGCCATTCGCCGAAATACTCTATGGCGACCTTGCGGACAAAGTCGTCGTCGGCGTCAATCGGTCTCAATATGACCGAGAGACTCAGCGTATCGATCTTGCGCTCAACGATCATGAACTGCGACAACTTACGGTCCTCCTCGGTCGCCGCGACTACTTCGCATACGGAGCTCGCCAGACTGAAGACCATCGTCGATTTGCCTCATAGTGTCCGCCAAAGGTGCGTCGACCCGCCGGCCCGTGCCAGGTTCTGGACCGTGCGCGTGCGCACGCGGATCAGCCCGATGCGGGTGAGAACTGTGCACTTGCTTCCACTGTGGGTTCCGCAGATTCGGAATCTTGGTCGGCACCACATCAATGTCTGTATTCGGAGGCAAAACAACTCCGTCGTCCGTTGCCGTCCAAACTCGACGCCCGTCAGCTGCAGCGTCTTCTAGGCATCCATTGTGGACCCAAGCTCCGAGCTCTCCGACTGCGTACGTATGTCGATTGTCGACTTCGAGATTATAGACGGTCTGGAAGTCGTCGACTTCTGCTGCACCTGCGACTGTGAGCTGAACGCCGTCTCGATAGATGCGGTCGCCGGGGCGCAGGTGGCCGGCCGCGACGAAGCCTCCATTTTCGAGCAAGAAGGGATGCTCGTGTGTAACTCCGAGGTGCTCTGATCGGCCATCATCCGAGACAAGCCGGAGATCCAGAAATCCGGCGACCTCACGTTCGTAGACCGTGCTGACTTTTTCCCAGCCGACTTCGCCCGTGCTCGCGTCGATCGCCGCGACGACATCTCCGGGCGCGAGCGATTCGATCGGCGCAAGGTCGGCTCCGCCGGCGACTGATGCCCAGACCATCGTCCCCGCGACGAAGCACGCTTTCGCCTTCAGGAATCGCTTCAACCACTTTGCCGTCTCGGTGAACATCTTGCCTGCGATCAAGCTGACCGCCATCTTTCCGAACAGCAGCGATAGTACCCCAATTTTCTCGTCTACCGAAACACACGGGTCGAGCAGCGTCTTTATCGCGTCGATCGCGTCGAGCAGCGTCAACACGCCGCTGGCGATGCGATAGGCGAGGAGCGCGCCCGCGAGGGCCGGACACAAGAAGGCAGCTTCGCCCGTCGTGTCGATCAGATTGATCGGATCGTTGAACGCATAGACATACAGCGACGGATCACCCGCCGCGAAGCCGAGCGGATCCTTCGCCGTCCAGCGGGCGACGGAAGCATCGTAGTCACGCGCTCCAAAACGCACCAGGCCCGTCGCCGCGTCGTACAGGCCGCCCGCGAAACCAAAGGGCTGAAAACCGGGGTTACTGTCCTCAAGGACACGCCCAAAGGCATCGTAGGCCATGGTCTGTTCGAACGCGCCGGTCGTCGTGTTCAGTACGGCCCGCATCGAGCCGCGCGAGTCGGTCAGGAACGCGTACCAAACCCCGCCGCGCACCATGGCCGACGGCACGTGCCCTTGCACGCCGTACACGAAACGGCTGCGGACGGCGTTCTGCGAATCGAGCTCCGCGATCAACTGTGCGCCGCGATAAAGATATCCGTTCGTGCGAGCTCCGCCCGCGCTGCGTGTGATCCGTCGATTCGCGCTGTCGACCGAATACTCAATCGTCGATTGGTCAGGAGCGATAACCCGCAACAGATTACCTTGTGTGTCATATGTATAGTCCCATGATCCAGCTGCATCGATTCTACGTTCGAGCCGCCCCTGCGTGTCGTAGCTGAAGCTCGACCCTCCGTACGAAGTGAGCTGATCCTGCTCATTGTAGGTCGGCACGAACATCTCGCCCTCGCGGAGGACGGCGTTAGCGTTCGAATTGTCATCGTAAGTATAGAGCTCGTGAATGGCGCTATTTTCGAGCACCTCGTGCAGCTCGCCGTTGAGGTGATAACTGTATTCGCGCAAACGAGCTCGTTCCCCCAGCGTGTCTGCTTCGGAGGTGATCCGTCCGAGCGCATCCGTCTCCAACGTGATCGCGTAGCGCGGCGCACCGTTCCACGTCGCGACGAGGCTCGTCAGCTCACCGAATCGGTTGTACACGCGCTCCGTGCGTACGCCCTGGATCGCCTCGATATGCTCCGCGACCTCTCCGGTCCGATATTCGATGCTCAACGGTCCAGCGCGGGTGAGGAGACCGTCGCGGTCGAAGTCGTGCTCGATCGTTTCGGCGCCGACAGTCTCGCGATCGAGCTGAAACGACTCATCATATTCCCATTGAACAAATCCGGAGACTGCACCGATCGTCCGCTCCTCGAGGAGCAGTGGGCCGTCCCACGTAAACTCAGTGCGTACACCGTTCGGCGCGTCGATCGCGCTCGGTCGACCGCTAAATTGATCATACTCCAGCTTGAGCGTGCCTTCGGGAAAATTAATGATCTGTGGCCGCCCGGCCGCATCGCGCAAAAGTGTGAGAATCTCGCCGCTCGGTAAAGTGCTCGAGCGAAGTCGGCGATCGAGATCAAGCTGTGTCGTATAGAGTGTTTGAACGCTGGCGACGGCCGGGGGCTCATATTCGAGCCGGCCCGCCTGCTCATCAGTCCGAAATTGATGTGCTTCCCTGCCCGGCGGCGTCAGTTCCCGCAGGTGGTTGTTGAGATCATACGCATATTGAATCGCCTGGCCGCCCGGGAGCGTCTCCAGCGTGAGTCGATCGATCGCGTCGTAGTACCGGGTCCGGCGCCGGCCGAGCGCGTCGACCAATTCGGAGACGTTGCCCGAGGCATCATAAACAATCGAGGTCGAACGGGAGCCTTGCGAGACGCGGAAGACGCGCCCGCGCTCGTCATATTCCAGCGTCGACGGTTCGAGCCCTGCGTGCCGCAGCTCCACCACGCGCTCCCGCTCATCGAGGATGGTGCTCGACACACGACCCTCCGGGCTGGTGACGCGTAGTGTCCGCGCGGCCGCATCGTAGAGCACGTGGGCTTCACGACCCGCGACACCGAAGCGCTGCGCCAGCGTCTCCAGAGCCTCGTTTCCGGTCGACGAACGGCTTGCGGAAAAGGATGCCGTTCGCCCGCTCGGCAAGGTGAGATCCAGCGTGCTCAGCGCTTCGCCGAGCGGCTCGCCGCCACGTCGACCACGCATCAGCACGGTGACGGACGATCCGCCGGGAAGCTGCAAATTGTGTTGGTTCCCCGAAGTGACGCGCTTGCTGATGCGTCCATTCGCGTGTGTGACAGTTTTGGTTTTCGCCGCAGGTCCTGCGATGGTCTGGAACGTTTCGGAGACACCTTCCGCGCTGGTCCAAGTGGACTTGAATCCACCGTAGAGACGTTCGTGCACCAATCGCTGGACACCGCCGTTTGGTTGGTGGACCTCCGTGAGTCGGCCGTCGGCAAAAGTATACTCAGTTTTGTGACCCTTCGGATCTGTGAAGCTTTTTAATAGCCCGCCGCCGTCGTGATAGTCGATCGACCAAACACGACTCAACGGATCTCGCGCACCGCTCAGATATCCGTCGGCACCCGTCGTCAAAGTCGTCGTATGTCCGTAGGGGCCGGTGACCGTGATTGTGTCTCCGGCGCGCGCGATCTCTGTGCGCTCGCCGTCGCCGCTCTCAACCGCCGTAAGCAGACCGGCTGCGTCGTAGAAGAAGCTGCGCTCCAAACGGCCGCTGAAAGCGCTCTTCTTTTCGATGATGCGGCCTTGCCGATTAAAAATCAGCCGAGAATGTTCGTCGGGTGACAAAACAGCAGTCGTGATCGAGAGGCCAGGTATTCCGTCGAGCCTCGCGCGCCAGACCGAGTGCGCGCCGTCTTGGCTGCCAACGAAGAGGAGATCGCCGCGCGGATCGAAGGCCAGCACATCGGACTGACCGAGCACGAGCTCGCGAAATCCACTTTGGATGCGTGCGTCGGGATCCAAAAAGTCTTCCGGCACGAGGTCCGGCGTCGCGCGCCCCAGCAACCACACGAGCACGTCGTCTCTGCGAAACGCGTGAATGAAGGGCGCAGAATAGTTGCCGTCGGGCAACCGCATATGATGCACAAGATAGATCGTTCCGTTCGGCGCGACGCGAAGCCCGCCGACCATTCCGCCCAACGTGACCTCGGTCGCCGGTATCGGTACATAGAGTGGATTCCACCGCGGGTCTCGCGCGAAGACATCATAAGCGCGTCCCGCGACTCGCCGGACGAGGCCGTCCGGATCGATCGCTCGAATTTCGGTACCAGTGTCCCCTGCATAGTCGACGATATAGAGTGTTCCGTCGTCACTGTAGTCGATATCTTGGATGATGGTGAAATAGGCACCGACCGCCGAGCGGCCGTCGAACGCCGTTGTTTCCGCAGTCCGGCAGTCCTCGGCCTCCGGGCCCGAAAGCAAATCACAATCCTGACGAAATCCGGCTCGCGGAAGCCATCGTCCATCGACGAGGTCGAAGAGCGTGCTCGCCAAATGTGAAGCGATCGTCATCTCATCATTTGGGCCGACCGCAAAGACTCCGGTAATGGGGAGTGCGGTCTCTTTGGCCGAAAGCGCGCGAGGGGCCGCGAAAGTCGTCGCATCCTCAATCTCACCATTTCCCGCGAGATGTTCGACGGTTCGATTGGCCGGATTGAAGCGCAAAAGATACTGTTCGAAGATGACTAGAATACGATCTGCGCTGTCCGTGTGCAGTCGAGATCGGACGCACGAAAACTGGCGGCCGCGCGCAAGCTCAGTGCCGTCTCCGAGCGTTATGGGGGCGCCGCCTTCAAGGATGAGCTCCGGCGCTGCGTCTTTGAATACTGCATACAGATTATTTCGATTGCCGTTGCAGGTGAGGACATAAATACGACCATCCGCGAGTGTGGTGATTCCGGCGATCTGTCCATAGGTCGCATGCCCGGGAATATATGCAGGATGCGCGGGATCGAAAGCGCCCGCGGCCAGCTCGATCAAATTTGCAGAGTGCGACTCTTCGCGACGGCCGTCGCCCATCTCCAGCGCCGGTCCAGCCAGACGATGGTCGGCGTCCAGCCGCCAGCCGCCGAGCTCGTAGAGCGCGGGAACGTTCTTTTGAATCATCAGCGGCGGCAACGGGCGCCACAACACCGCTCGTGCGTCGATGATCGTCACAGATTGTCGCGTCGCCCCTTCGATCGTCGCACCGCCCGGAGCGGAGCCGAAGGACAACACTCGCATTTGATCGGGCCGGTAGTAGATGGGTCGATAGGAGTATCCAAATCGACCGGTGAGCGGCACGGGTCCGTAGAGCTCGCGCCCAAACACATCGCGACCGTCCCACTCGAATCGATAAACCAGATCTTGTGTGGGCATGAATGCCTCGCGAAAAGTCCGCCCGCCAATCTCGAGCTCGACGATGATCGATTGAATACCCGGCGGTGGCGCTGTGTTCGAAAGCGGAATGTCGATCAACGCTTTTGCGCCCGGCATCCGGTGCGCGCTGTAGACGAGATGAAATCCCGTGCCGCTGAGCGGAAGGCTTTTCCGCAGATTGCCTTGATCGCAGTCGATGATTGAACCGGACTTTTGACAGGGATCGTCGCTCGACGGGTCGTCAGGAGGCGGCAAATCGGACGGCGGTCCCTGCGCGCCCGGTGGCGGCCCGAATGGCCAGTTGCAGTCCCAGGTCGAAAAGTGCTCAATTTGCGATCTCCACAGAGTCGCCGGCTGCAGATACAACTGTGCAAGTTGCGCTCGCTCATCTTCGGTGATCTGTAGAGTCGCTCCGTTGTCTTCTAAACCATCGCCGTCGGTGTCGAGGAGCGCGAGGCCGTCTCGTTGACCGAGAATGGCGATGATTCGGCCGTCGGGCTGGGGTTGCCAGCGAGAGCTCGCCTCGTCGTAGACGCCGATCGGCACGCGGCCTCCGGTCGGGAAGCCGAGGAAGTTCTCGACGTAAAAGACGACCGGCTTCGAGAAGCGCACGTGCGGCGCTTCGTCGGCCGAGAGATCGACCGCGTAGGTGTAGCCGCTGGTCGCGGGGAGATCGGCGGGCATCGCGCGGGGCCCGCTCGCTCCCACGGTGAATTCGGTCGCCCTCACCGTCAGCTGTTGGAGCGGAATCACTGTCCCATCGGACCGGATGCCCTCAGCGACCGTGCCCGCAGAAAAAAGGAGCGTCGCGCGGCGTTCACCGTCTTCGTCGCGCTCGACCTCGCCACGCGCGATTTGCACCGACGCTCCGAGCTCGACGCGGGTCGCCGTTTCGCTCCGCCGCACCAAGACGACCTCGCCGATCGAAACATGCGTGTTCCACAGCGCCCGCACTTCGCGCTCCGCGGTGAGATGCCCTGGATGCTCGAGCCGGACCACGCTGGATCCGCCGCCGTTGATGGCCAGAATAAAGCGCCCCACGCTGCTCGTCTCGGTGAACCCGAGCTCGGGCTGCCCTTTGATCGACGCACGCACGCCCATCAGCGGCGCGCCCGAACGATCGAGGATGCGCCCGTGGACCAACGCGAAACGCTCCGGCGAGATCGCTCCGGACTGAACGCCCTGCTGCGGCGCACCTGGTCCTTGGTACATGAAGCCAAACGCGTCGTTGAACGTGTAGGGCGTGTTCGGATCGAGCGGCGGAGCGAACATCTCGGCAGGCGTCGCGCTCACCTCCACCGTGAACGATTGCGAGGCCGTGCGGCCCGCTTCGTCTTCGAGGATCAGCCGAAACGGCGACGCACCGATCTCAGCCGGAATCCACTCCAGCCGGTGTCCGCGAAGCACTGCGCCGGGAGGTGTCTCCGCAACCCGCAGCGAACCTGTCCCTTCGAACAGGACGTCGTACGCGTAGAGCATGCCCACCGTCGCACGCAAGGGTGGTGAGGAGAGGAACTTTGGGGGCGGCGCGCTCTCCGGCTTCGGATCCTCCCCTCCGCAGGCGGCCAAGAACGAAACGAGGAACACTAGGCGTCGGGACATCCGCCGCGGCACTGCAGGCTGCATGCCGCGCAGATGTTCTATAGGACAGCGGCGATCGTCCGTCCGGTTAACCGGACGCTTCCGATTTTCGAACGGACGCATTCGGACTGCCGAGCGCGCGCGGCGCTCGCGTCCGCACAATTCACTATCCATGAAGACGCGTGGTCTCTTCAATCCGATTTTCTGTGCAGCTCAAATGGCGGCAGTCTCGGACAAGATGGTGACACCCGCATCTTCGGCGCGCGTGAAGTGACACCGAAGATGGTGTCACCACATCTTCGGCGAGTGTCGACGCTCGGTAAAAATGCGGTCACCTCGTCTTCGATCGACCGCTGAGACGCTCAAGATGAAGTCAGTGCCCGATTTGTTCAGTAGCGACGTCGAAAAAAATGCGATGAAGCCATCTTTTTCGCGGTCGACGTCGGCCCAAGATGCGGCCGGAGCACAATTTTTGAAGTCGATGGCCGCAAAAACTGTAACCGAACGCATAAAATCTGGGGGTCGAGCTTCGTTCAAGATGCCCAGAACGCATTTTTGTTCAGTGTTCTCGTCGAAAAAAGAGAGCTTGAACGCATCTTTGGTGGAGGTCGACCTCCGTTCGAGATGCGGTCCGCGGATCTTTGGTGTGGGTCGAGGACCGTTCGAGATGCCCGAGTCGCGTCCGGCGTCCGTCCGGATTCCGTCCGGCGTCCGTTCGGTTTTCGGACGCGTTCGGTTAATCGGACACAGCCCGGGACACGGTGGTAAATTTTTTCGGCCGCTTATGGATGGCACGCGCACTGCTCTTGTCGACGCGAGGCCCGAATGATCTTTTTGCTGCTCCTCACGCTCGCCGCGAGCCCGCCGCAGCCCGCGGAGAAGGCTCCCCTTTCGCTGATGTCCGTCGCGCACGTGGGCGACGCGGCCCCCATGTTCGGCCTGCCCGTCTTGAACACCGCGACCACCGCCAAACAGCGTTTTGGGCTCGAGCGGTACGTCGGTAAATACGCCGACGTACCCCGTCGGGCGGTGGTGCTCAGCTTTGGCGCTTCGTACTGTGAGCCCTGCGAACGCGAGCTGCCCCTGCTGCGCTCGATGCACGCCGAGCTCACCGGCGCCGGCGTGGAGCTCGCGGTCGTGGTCGTCGATCATGAAAAAGACGGCATCGAAAAAATGCGCAAGCTGACCGTCGATCAACTGCGCCTCCCCTATCCCGTCCTTTCGGACGAATTCCGCATCGTCAGCCATCGCTACGACGCAGAGACCCTCCCTTTCCTGGCGATCGTCGACGCGAACGGAGTGCTCCGCTGGGTGCACGCCGGCTTCTCGCCGGATATCGTCGCGACGCTGAAATCCGAGCTCACAAAAGTCGGCGTCACCTTCAAAACACTGGAGCCACCGCCGAAGCTCGAGCCGCCGAAAAAGAAGATGAAGAAGAAGATGCAGAGGAAAGGCACGCGATGAGTATCGCTTTGTCGATTGCACTGTTGGTCTCGGCGGCCGAGCTCGACGCCGCCTCGCGAATCGTCGTCTACACTTTGCGCAGCGCCAAAGAGCTCGAGCCGCTGGCTCAACGACTCAGCGATCACGCGCTTATTCATCTCGAGAAACGCAGTGACGTCAAAGCGATCGGCGAGAGCGAGCTCAAGCTCGCAGCGGAATACGCAAAGAACGCGGCTGATCTTTCCAGCGAGGATTGCCGCAAAGCCGCGGAGTGTCTCGCGCGCGTTACGCAGCTCGCAGGTGAAGCGGACCGCTTGATCTCCGGGCACGTCGCGAAGCTCGGTGGCAGCTTCGTCGTCACGATGACGTTGATGGATGCGAAAAAGGCGATCGTCGAGAAAAAAGACTCCGTGTCCGCGGAGACACCTTCCGCGCTCGAGGCGGCGATGCTGGAGATGATCGATCGTATGTTCGGCATCGGTGGTCCCGCCAAAGATGCGTTCGAGATGCCTGCAGGCGCGTCCAAGTTGGTCGTCGTTCCCATGTTGGGCCTCGAAGAACGCTCCGATCTCACGAAGACGCTCACGCAACTGTTTGGATACGAGCTGCGCCGCAACGGCATCGAAGTTTGGACAAGCGACGAAGTCTTCGCTTTCCTCCAACACACCATCACGCGCGAGCAGTGCAAAGGCGACAGTGCAGACATCGCCGCGTGTCTCTTGCGCTTCGGTGACGCGCTCGCGGTCGACGTGATCGCCACCGGCGCGGTCGGCCGCTTCGATGACGGTTTTGTGCTTGTTTTCAAGCTGATCGACGCCCGTCGCGGCGAGGTCCTTCATCGCGTCAGCGAAAGTTATCGCGGCCCGGAGAGCCAACTGCCGCGGGTCATGAAGCTCGCCACCCAACTGTTGCTCGGACGCGAGCCCGAAGGTGCAGGCGAGTTCGAGATCATCACCGACATCGGCGGCGTGCTCACGGTCAACACCACCACCACGGCGCTTCCGCTGCTGCAGGCGATCGGCCTGAATGCAGGCAAACATCCGATCACCATCGTCGATGAGGACGAAGAATATTGGCCCTATTTCGCCGACGCCATCGTGGAGAAAGACTCGACGACGCGTATCGAGCCGGAGCTGATCGAGCGGCCTGTGCCCTGGTATAGGCACTGGATCTTTTGGTCACTGGCCGGTGTAGCAGTGGCCGGGGGGGACAGTGACCACCTTTTATCTATTGCAAGATCAAGGCAGCGACATCAAAGCGGATTTGTGAGCACCTGCGTCCGGAAATCGGAAGTGTTCGGTTAACCGGACGGACGATCCCAAAAACATGAGCGGTGTTGCGACAGCACGTTCGGCCTCGCGATTGCTCTCGAGTCAGATGTGTCCGGCGGATCCATTTCCTTCAATCGAGCTCAGCGCCCACAACGCGAAGAGGATGTAGCGGCGAGAGCGGCGTGCGTCATCGAGGAGGCACCGCTCGACGGCGACATCGCCTACAACGCGGAGCCCGATTCACTTGTGCTCGAGTCCATCCGACTCACAAACACGAGTGAAGCCGCCGAGGCGAAGATCGACATGCCGGTACGCCAAGCGCGTGATGAACGTTTCGCGACCCATGTCGCCGCGTTCGATGCAGCCCTGAAGGCGACGGCAGTTGCTCACTTTCAGTCCGTCGCACGCGCGACTTCTGCGATCGAAACAACGTTCGACGATCTGACCTCACCCGCGTGGGGCGCACTGCGGGAGGCGATCGCGCTCGAACAACGTTTTCTTTCGCAGGAGAAGTCGCTGCAGGAATCGTTTCGGGCGGCCTATTCCTCGCTGCCACCGGCCGGGTCTGCGGCGGGACCTGTGTACGAACACACGCGCGAGCGCATGGATGTGCTCCAAGACGCGCTCACCGAGGTGCGACGTGCACGCTTCGAGCTGCGGGTCGCGCATCCGGCGCTCGGTTTCGTCGACGCTTCTCGGACCGATCTTTCGCGGAGCAACGTGAAGCTCGCGCTCGCGCTCCACCAAGGCGCCGCGGAGCTTCGCGCGAACATCGCGGATGTCGTTGCGCGAATCGAATCGGGCGACATCGATCTCCGCCAGCTCGATCGATTGGTCGCACGTGTCTTGGTGACGGAAGGTGTCTCCGCGGACAGTGAGGCTCGGGGGCGACGAGAAGACTATCGCTGTCCTCGAGGACATTGTGATTCGAGCCGAGAACGAGTCGCTGCTCGATGCGGGAACGACGGCCGCGTCGTTGCTCTTCGCGATCGGCACGATGGGCAGCGGGAGTGTCGTGCTCGGCGCGATCGGTGCGGGATTCAGCTTCGGTGTAGCCGCAGTGGACTTCGAGCTCGCCGACGATCTCGACGACGTCGGACGCGCGAGCCTGAGCGATGCAGACGCACTGATCGACGCAGCGGCAGCGCGCGAACACTACGCCATGGCGCTCGCAAACCTGGTGCTCGCGGGAGTCGACGCGTTGCTCGCAGGCAAGGCGCTCCGCGAGGGCCTGCGCATATCGAAGCTCGTTCGCAGCATCAAACAGGCACCATCGGACCATCTCCCGCGAACCGGGATGCGAAACACGATTGGTCGCTCCGGAGTGCCCACCGCGGACCCACACCCCTCGCAACCACATCTTGGCGCTATCCATCGTGGGATGGAAAAAATGTCACCCGAGGTTCGCCGGCGTCTGGACGACCTTCTTCAGGGAGGGGACACCGGCCGGGTGCTGCGCAGCGAGCTCAGCAAGATCGAAGCGGAGATCCAGGTCCTCATGGCTCGTCGAACAGAGCTCACGAAACGCATCGACCGCCGCGAAGGAAATGCCATCCGTACCGAGATTTCGGCTATCGATCTTCGTTCAGAGAAACTATTTCACGCGGCGATTCCGCTCAACAAAGAGCTTGTTCTCGCAGAGACGGCTGGCCACAAGCAGGCAGCGACCGTGATGGGATACTTTCTCAAGAGTATTCGCCGACCCGTAGACGCGACACGCCTTGCCCAACTGCCAAAAATCGACAAATCTGCGGTCGGCGCACTGGCTGCCCAGCTCAAGGCACGTCGCGCAGATTTCGCGAGCTTGAATGAGGCTGAGTTGCTGAAAGCCACAGAGGTGGAGCTTCGAGGTTGGATAGCCGACTCTTTACGCCTCGTGGATCCGGGAATTGAGCTATCGGGCCTTCGTATATTCTTTGATCCCTCTGGTCGCCCTCGTGCCCACTATAGACACGGAGAAGGTATCCACATCGGAGCTTCATTCTCACGAAAAACGATGTTCCATGAAATCAGCCATTCCATCGAGCACGCGAACGAGCTTGCCAGTCGCTCGACGAAGGCCTGGCGGGACGAACGCGTGCGGCGAATGGATCCATCGATGAAGATGGGAACGTTGTCCAAGATTGAAGGTTCGTCCGACAGCTACGCCGCAACCGAGAAGGCCTACGCCGTCCACGACTTTCACGACGACTATGTCGCCAAGATATATGATGCTAAGGATCCAGCGACGGAAGTCTTGACGATGGTCGCCCAAGAACTGGATAACCAGGCCTCGGCCGTGGCGCTCTATCGTGTCGATCCTGAAATGTTTTTCCTCGGGCTGGGCCTTCTGCAGAGGTAGTCATGATCAAATACAGACTCAAAGAGCCTCTCCCATTTTCACCTTTTCCAAATTTCGACGCCGCAGAAATGTTCGTCATCTTGCGAGCTGCGAGTATTGATGCGCGGTCGAAGCTGGAGTTTGAGGGCGACGCCGGGCTCATTGATACAGTAGTCCCGAATCTCATGTTGGTGTCAGGCGCTGACGGTCATGGGATGGAAGAGTGGACGACTCCCCGGGACCTCGCGCGCGCGCTTCGCCAACCTTTGATGCGGCAGTTTGAAGCGGAGCTCATCGAAGGCCATTCGATTGTCGAAGCGAGCTGATTGTCTCGTGTCACCGCGGCGTGAGCGAGACGTCGAGCTCGTATGAGTATGGATCGAGAGACATGTCCCCCTCCATGCCCAGTCCGTTTTGAATGCTCAGAACATACGGTTCGTTGGAGGCCGGTAGCTCGTGATCCAGCATGAAGCTGGACTCTGCGCGCAGCTCTTGGAAGCCGGGACCATAAACGCGCACCAAGGGCTCAACCCCTGCGGCCACAGTCGACGTTGAAATATTCAATCGCATCGATGATGGAGCGTGAACCTCATAGAGGTGGAAATTTCCATATGCCGGCCCTTTGGCTCGGATGGTCATAGACTGTGAGATTTGACCTTGCCACGGGAGATTGAAGCTAACGAATGGTCCGAGCCCGGTAGAGATGACAGAGCACAGGTATCGGTATCCAGGATCCCGAGGCCAGGACTCAAAAGGTGCGTCGTCGTTCTCTCGATGAGTGACACGGATAAAGAAGTCTTCATCTCCATACGTCACGAAGCTCATCGTGCCGGTGGGAAGCGGTACGGGGTCGCCGAAGCGCCCGAGCAGATGCGGCGATCCAGTCGTAGGGCCGTATCCTTCGATTTGAGGAATGACGTAGGGAGGAAGCTGTCCGTCGGTCTCCCGCTCGCACGTCACCCGGACATATTCCCCGGGACGCGGCCGAAATTTGAACCAGTCTTCGTCCGGAGCTGGATCATTGATCCAACCATAGGCGAGTGCCGTAGGCCCGAGCGTCTGCGCTTGTTCGGGTGTGCCGTTCGGCTCTGCGTCTTGCACAATATTGTATGTCAATCGCAGCTTGACGCGCCCGCCGCTGCCCGCGATCCGGCGGGCATCAATGTACATCGGAGACTGCAACGGAACGAATACGTCCATCTGTGCATCGGTCGTGCTCTCATCTCGATTGTCATTTTCCTTCAGGCTGATGCGGTCCAGGCCGAGGATCGGATCGAGCTCGAGCTGCGGGTCCTCCACGGGAATTGCTTCCACTCGCCAATAGGAGAAAGGAGGCGCCTCAGGCTCGAGGTTCTTGCCAACCACGGCAAAGGAGAACTGTTTGACCGAGTCTACCGAGTCGAGCGTGAGCTCGATTTCATGAGGACTATCGGCTCGAGACAGCTCGCCGAGATCCAAAACCGTGTCTTCGATCTGCTGGATCGTGAGCGTGTACTCGAAATCTTCGCCCCCGTGCGAGTCTTCGTCTCGGCGATCCGTGACAAGGATTTCGGTGTACGCTCCTTGGCGGCATAGGATCTCACGTTCAGCGACGTCAGGCCCATCCGCCTCCCGAACAGCGAAGCCCGAACGTTGAGAAAGGGTCGTGAGCTCAAGAGCCCGCACCTCGAGCTTAGGCTCGAGGAGGGAGGCTGTACGGCGTTTGGAGACTCGCACTCGGACGAATCCGCTTGCTTCAAATCGGAAACGGTCAACGGCTTGAATGCCAGTCGTGGTGGATTCGACTCGACCGAGTATCTCCTTAATATCCCCATTCTCAGGAAACGGAATGAGCATACCTTGAAGCATCGTATTGTTCGGTTCGGTCTCGTCGATGGAGCTACACTCGTTCTGATTCTGGTTGGATGTACCCGGGCACGAATCGCACGCGTCACCGAACACGTCTTCGTCGGTGTTTTCTTGATTCGAATTGCTGAGCTCTACACAATTGTCTTCGTTATCAGCGATGCCATCTTGATCCTTGTCCGGGAGCACAACAACGTCGGCGTCGACACCGCTATCCTCAGATGTTGCATCTCGAATGACCGCCGCATCAGGATGTATGTCTTCGCCTTCGCTACAAGCTGCGAAGCTCAAGAGACAGACGATCCATCCTTTTCGTGACAGCATCCCCAAGATCCTCACAGACGGTAGTTGAAGCGAACCTCGAAGTGATCGAGGACAAGGCCTGCGCGATTCACACCATAGTCTACGCCGAGCGTCGAGACCTCGGCGCGCACATGACCGAAAGCAGAGCTGACTAAATCCTCAAGATCGCCTGCATTCGTGATCGTGTACGCAAAAGGGCTTGGTGCGGCGAGGGAAGCGGCGTTGGATGCGAGGGCATCCCATCGCCCGGCACGGGCGTTCCAAAAGCGCAGGAGGATGCCGTCTTGTCCGCCACTGTGCTCGATCGTTGACCCGCTTCCGCCTCCGATGACCGAAATGACAACGCTGCCGAGAGTCGATGGATCAATCTGCGCGCTGGCAAATTCGATCGTCATACGCGTTCCCGGCCTCGCCGCGGTTCCGCGCGACATAAGCAAAGTTGGCTTCGTTGCCAACGATGTTGTACCGCCAAAAATCATCGCCTGACGCAGCGCTGGATCGAACGTCGCTACGGGCTCCTCGACCTCAATCAGGTGAGCCGCCACTGGAGAGATGTCCCGCCAAGGAGCGGGCCCGGGACCGGTGTATGCCCAGGCGACATTCCCGGCGCCGAGCATGTACGTTCGACCTCGTTCACGGTCAAAGACGAGGCCCGGCAAGTTGCCAAAACTCGGCGCAGGAGGGGCCAGCGAGACTCCTGTCCAACATGCCCCGTCCCATTCCCAAAGCTGATTGGTTCCCAAAGCATCGATGCCCGCGAGAACCAATCGATCTCGGGCCGCGTCGTGAGCCATCGTCGCTCGCACCATGGCGGGAGGCCAGATGAGCACGAGCATGCAGCGCGATGGAATCTCGCGCGCTCTTGAGCACGTTATTTGAGGGAAGACTTGCGAGCCTCCATCAGAAAATTTGCTCAAACTCTCTGTGGAGGCTCGCCTGAATCATCCCCTCATTTGTTCGGTTAAAGAATACCGAATGCACGCCGGAAGACCGCATGCTGAGCAA